>Ga0302268_1000543_pt1 | contig 23471 bp, 7 predicted proteins | sample III_Bog_E2_1_FD_194554 | JGI IMG/M metagenome (GOLD analysis project Ga0302268, IMG submission 194554) | Peat permafrost microbial communities from Stordalen Mire near Abisko, Sweden - III_Bog_E2_1 | ecosystem: Environmental > Terrestrial > Soil > Wetlands > Peat | place: Sweden: Abisko... | reverse complement strand
TCTTATATTTTATAGAATATAACAAGTTTGCAGAAATATCCGCTTTCCAACTTAATCAGAATTAACCAGATTTTATGTAATAATAATAAAATGTTTGAGGAAGATATTTGCTACTATTCAGTTACTCTTGAAGGAGATAGAAAGAGAAATTGTGACTGGTAATGTGGGTAATGGAAGTAAGTGATAATTCAAACTCAAAATAAGGAGCTGGCTCAAGAAGTTTTCATTTTTCATTTGATCGGTAAAACCACAAAACAGAAAATGACGACCTTTTAATTTAATACAGTAAAAGAAGCCTTAGAAAATTGTTAGTACTCAATTAAAAAGAATTACTGTAATTGCAGGAAATGCGAAAGAACCTTGCATCTAAATTTATAAGTTTTGTCAAAGACATATGATTTCAATCGATAACCATATCGATAGATTGCGAGCGAATATGATGAAATGTACTAAGCTGGTGAGATTAAGGATGATGAACCAACGATTGATTTTAATGAGGGAAACACTCAATAATTAATACACAAATTGAAACAAATGGAAATTTAGTGATTATGAATCGATTATTGTCATAATAGTTTCTATCTTTATAATATAAACTAATTGAGATAACGGGAAATTTATAAATATATTGCATGATCATGAATTCAAATAGACCTGATCTATGCATAGATTGTAAATTTGATTGTTAAAAAATAATAAAAATAAATAATAATGAACAAAACTTTCAACAAATGATTATTAAACAATTATATTGAGAACATAATCATTCTTACAAAATAGTAAGCTTTAGGCCTTTTGAATGCTAATCCTTTGATTTTGCTATATGATGTCTCGTTTTGTTGTACAAATATTTCATAAAAATTGAATCTTCATGAAACTCTTCAGCTAATGTATCGTGCATAACGTGCCTAGAAAAAGTACTATCCAGAAAACGAACGGGATAATTGAATAATTTAATCAAATTATGCACTTTACTCAAAAGTCTTTATGTTTTCTCTTGGGAAAACAATCGAATATAATGATTATCATGGCCTCCCCCTTCGTAGCTAGTATGACCTGCTAACTTTTGTTGTCCAATATTCCCATTTATAGACCAAACTTTATAGTAATCGCATGCTTGAGTAAATTTTTTATTTTTAGTATCTTGCAATTAAATTTGTTTGTAGGCGAGTACATATTTGATTGTGTCCATTGGCAATAAATATAGATCATGAAAAGATGACCATCTATCATAGTGAATGTTAACTCTTTTATATTCTTATTCAATTTGCTAATATGGTGTCTGAACAGCTCTCATTAAAAATTCAAACCATTCCTTAATAAACTTACTATTTTTAACAGCTGCAATAAAACTATTTTCATAACCCAAATGCCATGCTTCTTTTGTATTTGTCTGTTTATTGGCTACCCATTGAAACGGACTACCATAATGAGGATTAAAAAATAGCAAAACTTTTGGCAAATTTCCATATCTATTAAATATGTATTGACTTGGGTATCTTGCTATATTAACTAGCCAATCAAAATTTTAAAGGGCAATATATGAACTATCCATATAAACTCCTCCATGCTTGCTGATGAGAGCAAGTCTAATGAGATCATATTTAATATATTTTGAAGGAATAGGAGCTGCCTGATGGTCTATAACATAAAATATTCTTTCAATCACGCTTTAATCAAGAAATTCCTTTAGAGTATCATTGGTTACAACTGACAAACTAAAGTTAGACTACTTTGCATATCTTCTCAAATTATCTACACATAATTGATTAATCAATGTACTATTTTATAATCCATTGTCCCAATAAACCCAGATATGTTTTGTTAACTTATCCCACGTTGATGCATTTAAATCTGTGAATGGGTTTTCTACGTTTTAAATAAGAAAAGGTTAATCAGAATTGTTAAATAGAAATGTATGCAAATAGGATCCTTTTACAATCTGTTGATTTCCTTTTTTGCACTCTAAAAGATGATTATTAATTAAAGAATCGAGAGGAAGTTTATGTACATATTTCATGGGACCAAATTCTTCCACAAACTATTCTAGATCAAATTTGGCCAAATTATGAAATATTTTACTATCTTGATTATTTTCGAAGAACATTTTGATACGCTATGAACCAATATTGCCATTGATAGCCATCAAACCATACTCATCAAAACCAAATATTTATTTTTCAGGTGATTTTTATCCAAAAAGTGATTTTATTTGATATTATTTTTTTAGTAGTGTAATAACGCAAGCCAATTCAAAATATTAGCTGTAAAAAAAACGAGAAATGGGTTGATATATGTAATCTAAGTCATTTTTAACTTCCCATTCTTTGAGATAGTTATTCATCATTTTAGGAAACTCTATTAAATATGTAATTTAGTTGATCAAGTCACTAATAAATTCACAGTGTGGTACTGCCACTAAGAAATAATTTAATAATCCAATATATTTCCTTAAATACCTATCTACAGGATGGCTGACCATCTTTCTATTATATTTCATTTTAAAGGAACTTTTACTAATATTTTGAAATCCAAATATTTTGGGAGTGACATCAGATGTCCCTCCATTGAGAAATTAGTCAGATGAAATATCTTATAACCATTTTAGATTTTCTACAAAGGCAAGATTCTAGGACATAGCAATACCTCCATTTTATTCGAGAATGAAGAGCATTATCATATTCTTTTTTACATTATAGTAATTATTTCTCAAATCTTGATTATCATAATCAAGGGACATTCTTTTGTCCAGAATATCCAGGATATTAGTAAGTTTTGTGACCCGAATTCTCGGAATATGTTGAAAATAATTGAATTCTGTGATGTCATAGATAATATACCCACTTTAAACAGCATATTATTAGTTGTTTTTCCGATAGAGATCATTAAGATATTCCGATTATCCAGCTTTTAGATCATTAAATCTCCATATAACTTTAGGAAAAATAAATTTATGAGTATGATTTGTGATTTATTCTTTGGTGAGTAGCATGTTCTGGATTTATTATAACTTATTTGATAATTTTTCTGTTTGCAGATAAGTTTTTAATGATGTAATTTGCATTTACTTATATTTTTTCAAATATTAGGATATGTACATCGAGCTTAACTCAAATTTATTCTTCAATTTATCAATATTTTACTTATATTCTGATGAAACAATCGTTGTCATCGATATATTTAGCTTTTGGTTAAATTACCGACTTATTTCATCCAATTGTTCGATTTGCTCTGTGTAAGTATCTTCAAATATTTTGTTAAAATAGATAAAGGCAACCATTTGCACAACTAAAGTTAGGAGAAGAACTATTACTAGGGTGTTAAAATTCTTGCTAATAAAATTTTATGGTTTACTTAAATGAGGATCTGAAGGCTCATTACTAAATTTTTGTTGTGATGCGCCTGCTGATATATTTGACTCTTAAGAATACAATTTAGTATTTTATTCTTAAATCTATCTTTTATTTTGTAAATTATTTTCGGATTGATCGCTTGTTGTGTTTCCCATAAAATAATATCAATACATTTAAAATTAAATTGCATTTATTTGAATAATTTTAAACCAATTCCATCCTTTCACGTATCAAAGAAATTGAAATTAATATTCTTAGTAGATCATTCAAACATAAAGTTATTTATGATAATCGGCAATAATCACTCTTTCTTGTCGACTTTTAGCCCAGTATCAACTTTTGTAACACCGAGACTGGTATACTTGCTTAATTTGAATTTTTATTAAATATTGGGCTTTGTAAGATAATTCTTTTATTGTTTGGCCTTTTCCTAGCGAAGAGCTTGACTTTTTGTTGTTTTTGCTGATACTTTTTTGTTCTTTGATTCTATTTTTTGAGTTTCATTGGCATAATCAACTTAATTTTTTTTCTCCACCTCAAGGGCATAACAGTTTCCCATTACTAACTTCATCGGGGTTGAAGGTCGATTCTAAACTCCATAGGTAAATTATTCACTGGGCAACATGATAGGAATCACTTTTTGCCCTTCTTTTGTTTCGACCATTATGTCTCTTGTTTTTCTAAAGTCAGTTTGTTACTAAGTGTATTTCGATATACCTTGGCAGTATGCACATTATTGACAACAGCCTGGCGATTTAATTCTTTAAAATTTTTATTTTTAGAAGGAGGTTTTGCACTTGTGTCAGCTTATTTCCACCCATTAACGACTGAATAAAAAAATAAGGACCATATTTAATTGGCTATGGATCATCAATAACTTTTTTTCCATACGAATGATTTGCAAAAGGCAAATCATAGATGGTGGGCTTTCCTTTTCCTGAATAATTAATAATTTACCTTCCTAATCTTTAAGAATAACTGGATTTTTGTATTTTATTAAGTGTTCGTTCTTCATTTAAGTTATATTAATTACGAAATACAAATATAAAGCATCAATATTGAACAAATTTTATTTTTATTAATTTATTTGATTAAGGCATGTATTTTAATATATTTTTAATGAATAATTTTAAGATAGGAGAACATTAATAAAATTCTGATTCAAACTAATTTCTATTGACGAGCAAATTATAAAATTCAAAAAATATACAAGCTATTATTCCGAAAGAGAGCGATTCTAATAAGAAATTTGCGACTGACAAGATCATTTAGAAAAAAAAATAGATAAAAAAAATGTAGAAGAGTGTAGAAGATAACCCTGAATATTTTAGAATTGATAAATAAATAAGCCATAAACTTTACCAGATTTATTGTAGATTAAAAATTGGACCTCCGCAAGAGACCAATACATTAACCTTTTCAGAGACTGACCAGCGCCACTCAACAATGAATTATCATAAAATAATGTAAATTTTTAAAGATCTTAACATTAGTTTGTAAATAAATCAAAAATTGCAAATTCTCAGAGCAATTAAAAAGTTTTGTTTTAACCAAAACTTTATTAATGAAGAAGAATTTATTAAAATATTTAAAGTTATAGTTCATGGAATTGCTTTTAAACAGAGTATCTTTAAGCCTCTAATTGAAAGAAAATATTAAACGGTTCAGGAAAGAGAGAGCTTAAATTTTAAGAGAAAAGGTGTGAGTATTAAAATAAATAAAAATTTTGCCAAAAAATTGAAAACAGAGCCACAGATGGATGATATCAGAAACCGATATCAAGTCAATGATGTTAAAGAAAGAAATAAAACTGTTCAAACAATAAACAGACTCGATAAATCTTTTGTTAAGAACTTAGAAGTTGCGGGATTAAATAATTAAAAGTTAAAAGAAAGCAACTTTTCCCCAATCATCAAGATGGAAAATCGCAAAAGAATGCTAACTAATCCAAATCACTATGAATCTCCTGTTCGTAGTTATTTAAGTAGAGCAATATAAAAAAATAAATTGGGAAAGATAACTTGGTAAAATTTATTCAAAATGACAGAGGACAGTTTGCATCATAATATCTCTATTCCTAGTTTCATTGATAAGGAAACAATTGATGATGTTTATTTTTGAATCTTAATATTCACTATTGTTTAGAATATTAACAGACAAATCTAAAGTTAAACTCAATGAATTATCATTACTTTAATATAGATAATAACCTTAATCAATAAATTAACATATCTTTTTGATTGGAAGATTAGCTATTTTTCAATTACAAATAGATTTCCTCAAATCAATTAAAATTAAGTTATTAAACATATTATCGTTATTAGTCACAAAGACCAAAATGGAATAAATCATCAAAAGTCTGATTCAAATTATTTAGTTGTTGTTGTGGGAGACACTGGAGTTGGAAAAACGACGGCCATACGCAAATTTACTCAGCGTCCATTTCCCAATCGTGTTGTACCTACGGTAGCTGTTTAATTTTATGCTCGGTCGATTTAGATGAGAAACAAACGTCTAAGGCTTCATTTCTGGGACACTTGTAGCTATGAATTTATGAAGCGGGTCAAAAATGTTATTAAAATGTTGGAATGTCGTATTAATATAAATTGAAATAGTTATGTATAGTAAGCTGATGCAGCAGTGGTTATGTATGATTTAACATCTTTTACTACTTTTCATCAAGCAAACGAATGGATTTAAAGTAAGCGTGGGGATATATAGATATTTATCAGAGAAAAAGATTACCGATACTGCTTTTTGGAAATAAAATCGATCTATGTACAAACATGGATGGTAGGGTGGTTAATGGAGAGGAAAAAGATGTGATGAAGCAAATTGATGGAGTTTTTATTGAGGGAAGCGGATTAGTAGATGATTCCCTGGAAAAGGGACTAATCCAATTATTAGAGAGTAAACAGATATTAATGAAGAATACGTAATTAAATAAATTATATTCGAATAATAGGAAATAAAGAGTAATTGTTGTTGCTGGAATTGATATTAGAGAATAATCTAATTGTATTAATTTCAGCAATTATTATTTTGTATTATGTTGTTGTATTAATTCTCCATTGCTATTATTTGTTATGTTTGCTTTTTATCTAATTTAACAGATCATGAGCATTTATCTATATGATCTTGCAGTAAATATCCAGATATTAAAACATCAATATCTATCTAAAAATTAAATATTTTTTCCATAGTAGTTTTTCCTATATTGGCCATATCTTTAATAATTCATTGTTAGAAGGCAAGTTTATCTAATCTATTTATGATTGGATTGGCCAAGATATTTTTATGGGTTAGTGGACATATTTAATATTTACAGACTAAAAATTCAAATATTAGCTACATCTAATATTGATCCAAAGTTTCTCATATGTTTTTCTTTGATTTTTTATTTTGGCTTGAAAAGAGCCATAAGCTATTTTACTTGTAAAAGAATAAACATTTATTAAAATAAAATTTTGGGCATATCATTTTATCTCTATGCTTTGATTAAATGTCACTGATTACGTATACTTAAAATTAGTTTCATTTGGATTTAACCAATTTCTTGCAGGCACTGGTTATTCCTTCGGTAAAAACTATATCGAAGAAGGTTTCGTCAATGAATCATTGCTGGGCTGCTTTTCCATATATTTTTTCGGGGCTTCGAATCCAGGGATACAGATTATTGATTATTGAAGTTGCTGGACTGGAGGATTACCTTCTTTCTTTTTTTATTGAGAGTTAATACAGTTTCCCATTTATTATTTATTAAGAACTTTAAAGTTGAATAATATTTCAAGCATTTCTTATAATAGAATCAAACAATATCAACAATAATTTTATCGCTATTATGTATTAATAAAAAAATAGGAAAGTATGGCTCTGAATAAATTGGATCTTTTCAGATTTATGATTTATTGGCGTTTGACTCAAAGGGCTTTCGATATTTTATTATGCATAGTATTTACGATTATAAAAATCTTTGTCTCTTAAAAATAACAGATTTGAATTAAACTATCTTGCTAGTATTTTTAAATATATTCTTTTATACTTATACAGAAATCAATTTTTATAGTATTTTTTAATTCCTTTATAAATGAGCTGATTTTGATAGCAAAATCAATATATCAAAATCATTTATATTGCAAAATCAATGCATAGAGAAGAAAGCAAGAGCATAATCATTATATTTAATCAATCATTTGTTTGCTTTACTGATCAGCTGCATGTTCATCTTGATAATGCAGTTAATATTAACAGTGAAATTAAAAATGCCCTCCTCTATAATTGCCTCATTTTTCTAGATTCTCACCATGATGGGGATAATTTGTTATAATTTATCCTGCCGTCTTTATTTGCAATAAACAAATATTAAATTTTTCAGCATGCCTTATTCAATTTATTCATCTAACTATGGACAAATAAGGGCAAATTTTAAGTTATGAGCCTTCTCCTTGTCTACTTCTATTATTACGCATTTGACATCATATCCATCAGTTTCCAGGCGATAAGCAGCAAGGGGTTGAATTTCCTATCCTTTATTAAACCAAAGAGATTTGTAATTTGAGATGTTATATGCCCTTTTAAGTTGATCAATATATTATTTAAATTCAGCATCTTCAGCCTTTTGTCTTTTTTATCTTTAAGAACCTGCAGTATCCTCGCTCGATGGAGTTATTAATTTTTATGTTTTAGCTGTTTATTTCCAGATCCGAGCTCTCTTTGGACCTACTTTTTATTGCATGATTATTTATCTTTTTGAAGCACAGCAGCCCATCAATGATTATGAATTTATTATTGTAAAAAATAACGATGTTTTTATGAAAAATCAAATTATAAATTTAATTTATGTTAATTATAGTCGTCAAAATCAGAATTTAGAATATTGAAATAAGGACATTATCTTAATAGTATAATGTAATACTTTTCATACAAATTGTTATTATCTCATGCATTGCCTAATTTTCTATTAATAGATGTTAAATTACCATTAGATCACTGTTTTTCCTTTGTGCATCTGATTAACCATTAAGCCTAATATATGCAAATTATGAATTTAAAAAAACGACTCAGTAGAATTCTAACATGTGGAAAATTCAAAGAATATATATTAATTCAAATAATAAAATAGGTCTCATTTTAATCTGAATATTGCAATCAAACTGCTTTATCGCACCATTAAATAGCATATATCATTCTTAAGTTTAATTTAAACAACTAATGTAATAATTAATTCTTTATTTGTGACAAGTGCATGGAAAGTATTGTTGCCAGCAAAGATCGGCTGCATTTCTTTTAGTATATGGAGGTAGATATCCTACAGGAGTATCTTAGAACTGGAATCAGCTATTTTATTAACGCTATTATTAATGCATACCCTTCTCTTATAGGACTCAGGTATCATTCCCTCGAAATTTCAACAATCATTGATTTTCTAAAAGATTTCTACTATCTCGCGATTCACAAGGCAACTTACGCATAAAATTTTTATGAGTTGGAAAGAAAGATGGGAACTAATTCTAAAATAATGGCTTTAAAAAGTGCCCTTATCTGGGCAATCGTTCCTTATATTACAACCAAAATGGAGCTTTTCTATAATTAAATAGTAGCTGACTAAATAGACGGTAAAAGGATTACGTTATTAAAAAAAATATTTAAAACTATATATCCCTTTATCTATACAGTGGTTGGAATTATTCAAATTTTGTATAAATTTCGATACTTATACGTTCAGAAAGAAAAAGATTAGTACTATCATTTGATGTATCATCTGGATCATGCTCACTTAGGCCATAAGGAAAGAAGGGAAGAAGCTAAATATCCGTTATTGGAATTATTTAAAAAACCAGGACTGCTTATCATTTTAATGGGACATAAAGTTCTTACATGGTATTTTAGTCAGAAAAAAGGAAGACAGCTGAATAAAATTAAAGATGATGATTGTTAAGTGTAAGCTCCAACTAATGATGACGATTTGGATCAATAAGGAAGATGCCCAATATGTACCAAAGAAATAAAGAACGCAACTATGGTTCGAACGACTGGATATGTGTACTGTTTTGATTGCATTAACGATTATGTTAAAAGAGAAAGAAAATGCCCTATGAGTCAGTTACCAATTACTGAAAGCAACCTTCAAATCCTCTATAACTGAGTCACGAAGCTGAGTTTAGATTTCATAAAATGGAAGCTATTGATTAACATTTAGAACATAGATAATAATTAATACTTGCTCGTAATCTTGAATATCAATTAAAATAACGTTACTTGCTTCTTGTATTTATATCCGAAACAGAATCTCATCTCTATAATATTTTTAAATTTATATCCATACAGATTTATCATGGCAAATACCTATCTTGATGATTTTATGGACAAATTGATAACTGTGCCCAATGACATTAACCGTCTTCTAAGGTTGATTCGTAAACTAGACAAGAGAGTTTAAAATATTCAAGCAAGTCTCATCACACAACAAAATACATTTCTTTCTCAAGTTAAATAGCTGAGAGATAAAAAAATTACTACATTACCAGATGTAATGAAAAGTGAGCTTTAGTCCATTCAGAAAAAACAAAAGGAATTGTTTGGGTATAGCAAATAAAAGAAGGAAGTAGCAGATCAATTAAGTCATGAGGTAGCATAATATCAATAGATGTTAGCTGCTGAACTTAGGAGCAAATATAAGGATAAACCTGAGGAAGAAATCATGAGAAGAAAAAAATTAAAGTTAGAAGCTACCAAGACAACCGGACCTAAACCAAAATAAGATTTTTACTATGATATGAAAGATCCCCAATATTGTTACTGTGGAAGAGGTTCCTTTGGATAGATGGTAGCATGCTAAAATCCTTATTGCTAAAGGTAGTGGTTCCACACCGTTTGCATCGAATAAAAAAATCTTCCCTAAAAGTGGTATTGTTCTGACTGCCAAAAGCAAAGAGATAAAACAAAGAACACTCTCTCAAGAAGCTATTTCGCTAATAAATAAGCTACATCGGGAAATTGATTTATTCGGGAAAATTTATTCAATAAATAATTATCAATAATCAGAATAAAATCATCCTTTGGATTTTAATTTTAAGAATTAAGTTATCTAAATGTTTTCTCCGTTCTACCAAATTCCTTTAACCATTTGTCCACTGGAAAATGTTAAACGACCCTCACCATGCATTTTTCCGTTTCTAAAATTTCCCTCGTATATTTTTTCATTGTCGCCATTCCACTTAAATACTCCTATGCCAGACAATTCTCCATTTTAAAATTATCCTTCATACTCACCATATAATGTTTTAACTTTCCCCTGTCCGTGCTTTTTATTATGAAAAAAAGTCCCTTCAAAAATTTCATCGTTTCCTCGATAAAATTTACCTTTTCCATGCATAAATCCCTGTAAAAATTGCCCCTTATAAATTCTGCCATCGCTCCAGGTAAATGTACCCTCACCCTATTTTAAGCCATCAACAAAATTTCCTTAATAGATATTTCCATCGGCAAAGATTTATTTTCCATAGCCGTGAGGTTTATTACTTTTCCATTATCCTTCATAAGTGACAGTTTCTGAAGAGAATCTACCTTTTCTTCCCTCCAAAGCTGAATGCTGTATTTCACCACGATAAAATGAACCATCTACAAATATTAAGATTCCATTTTTGCAGAATGCTTCTCCTTCATCGAAATATCCTTCGAAGTAGCTTCCATTTTAAAAATATATCTTTCCTTTTCCATGAGGAACTTTTTTTTTCCATTCTCCCTGATAATAGATCTGTTTGCTAATGATGTAAAAAGTGGGAAGCTAATTTCCTTTTAGATTTTAAATCTCCATAAAATATTCTATATTGCTTTGTTAGTACATTTTTCGAGTTCTTTTTTTAAGACTTAATTGACCTTCGAATTAAGTTGAGGTTGATGCTAGCTTTTAACTGCAAATTATTTTTGAGGAATATCATTTTTATATAACTGTATGAGATAATAGCTGTACAAGTAGATTGTTTTCAAGGCCTTCATTGAAGGATCCTATCATTTCAAGTCGGCTTTCTTGTTATTACACTTTGCAGATATTACCCATCTCGATATTTATGAGTATAGTATCAAATTATTTATAATTATTTTTCAATTCAGGGAAGAGAGAAATATTGGCAATGGCAAAATTATTGGGGAAGTTAATAGACTTTTTTTTTCATTTAATTTCATCAGGATATATTACTAGATTCATTTAATTTATTTATTCTTATGGGAGGATGTATTCTGAAATAAGAGGTGCCATCTAGTCTTCGCAGTCGACCATAGACACTAGAAAAAGAGAGAGCCTTAATTTTCAATTAAGTTGATTTACATCCAAATATGGCAGAAAATTATAAAAAATAGAATGCCCCAATATCTGAAACTGCAGATAGCAATTAGAGAAGCAAAGATGTTAAATTGAAAACAAAAATAGAGTCAGAGTTATAGGATTACAATTACAATTCTGGTAAAATAGTTACTTTAAAAGATCTCCTTAAAGATCCTGAAAATAATCTGGAATAAACTTCATAAGAGGAGTGGGTTGCAACTCACAACACGAGATCAAGCATCATAAAAGTTTCAAAAAGAAAAAGAAGAAAAAAACAGAACTCGAAAGAAAGTTAGATTATAGAGAGCACTTAGTCTTTCATATAATCTATGAGATAAAGTTAAAATATCTCAGCCTAAGCTACAGAATCTAATCTATTCACAAAAATATCCATCGGAATAGATAGCCTAAATTATATATAGTTTATACTGCCTAAGTGTAGGGCAGGTCCTCTTGTCGTTCCTTATGTCAACTACGACTCATATTAGTGCTGATTATTTGCATTGGTCTTATTAATAATGTCATACTTTAAAATTTCAAAAAATTATTCTGTTAATAAATTCATTTTAATTGTCAATAATTTTAACTCTCTCAATAATTAAATTTATTATTTTTTAAAGACAAAATGATTAGAATCCGACCTTCACTGCCTCGACCAGCCAAAAGTATCAGCTCTAGAAAAAAAACTAAATAAGCTGACGAAGAAAATATCAGGCCTGTTGTTTTCAATACCAAAGGATATTTTGACCCTTCAGTTCCTTATGATGAATAGTACCTAAAAGTAAAACAAAAGGTATTCGAAAAATATCGTAACAAAAAGGAAGAATTTGTGATGCTCGATATAAAACAAACAAATAGGGGTGCATTTATTCAAAAGGGTCTATTGATCCCCTCCAAATCACTTAATATCTGTGATGAATAGAAGATGAGTTTTGGATAAAAATTAAGTCAGAATTTACTAAAGAATTATTTGATGAGAAAAGAGAAAAGGTAAATGCATGATTTATAAAAATTTAGTGAAGCCCCTAAAATAAATTGTGATCAACTGACTTCCAGAAATAATACATTTACCTCCAGGACGCATAGCAGACATATGTCCAGCAGAATTTCAACGGCTTCAGTTTTAAAGATGGAGGCTGACTTTTGATTTGTCTTACTATTTTTGTTAATATTTTCAAAGTATAAGAGTTTAACAAAGTTTATTTGTAAAATAAAATTAATAATGACAACTTAAAACAATTAGAAGAGTTAAAGTGAACATAGAAAAAGTGCTTATAAAACTCCAAATGGTATGAAGTATGTAAGTTTGGATTACTCCACTCTTCGAAATTTAAAGAGTAACCCTAAGCAAACTGATTCTTAGGAAATTAAATTATTGCCAGGATTAGGTTTAAGAACCAAGATTTCATTTCGAAAGAAGAAATTGATAGAATAGCCGTAATTAATGGAAGAACCTCGTCTTCTGACTACAGCAAAAAAAAGAATTCAATAGCATCTTTCCTAAATCCAAAGCGATTCTGAGGTTTCAAATTTGTTGGGATTAAGTAGCTTTATGAATTCACGATAAGTAACACCAATAAATCCATTGAATAGTACGATTAATCGCAAAAAGAACAACGCAAGTCAAAAAAATAAACTAAATTCAATCAGTTCTGAGCTATTTGACATTCAATCAAATCCTGAATAGCATTAAAGTACAGAATCTAAATTTAAGCATCCTGAATTTAGAGTCTACGACAAAATAATTGGTCAATCTTAAATTGTTTATTAATATGTATTTGGAAAAGAGAAAACTGTTAATCCCAAAATTATTCATTCATGGAAAGACTGTCTTCATCATGAAGATAAAATTGAAATATATGTCCCCGTTAATGATCACCATTCAGCCTAAATACCTTATAGTAATTCTAGAATATATCCTTTGAATTAAATTGAAAAAGGGTTCAAGGAAATATACGGAGTTGGGAAAAATAGATCTTTGAAGATCGGCTAAGAGGCTATCATTCTTGATGGAATCAGTAGATATCTGAGTATCTGTAGTAAAGATGTTCTCAAAATATCAAGAAAGGATTTTGACATTATTGAAAATATTCTCATTGACTGTAAAATGGTTGAACTTTAAAATAATCCAATGTGTATGAGACAAATAGAGACTCATTTCAAGTTAATGGCCACTAAATGGAAGTACAGCGGTATGTTAAACATGAATGATAGGATTGTTGAAAGTGCTCTAATAATGGGCAAAAATAATTTTTTAGACTTAAATAAAAGTAATGTGCTCACAAACTTTCTCTTAAGAAATAGTAACATAAGCGAAATATGATAAGTGATGAGAATGTATGATGAGCGATTATGTTTTATATTTAAGCTGAAATATAATTTCTTTAAGTAGATATAGTTCGGACTTTGCACTTAATTTTTGAAAATACCTCATCATAATTGACCATTTAATTTAATCTTTTATTGAAAATTATATATCCACATTTTTTGCTTCCATTTGATTTTGTGTATATATTTTACGAATATTAGTAATTTCTTCGATGAATAATAATAGTAAAGGAATTTTTAAATCAACTAAACTTGGAGAGGAAGGCGAAATCAAAAAAGTTCAAATGAACATTCATTCTTCACATAAAATTATCGATACAGACATACTTGTTATTGATCCCAATGTGGAAAAGTTATTTAAGCACAAAAGATCTAAAACTGGCGAAAATAAGAACATTCAATTCTCTCCCGATATTCATCATCATGATTTAAATACGAGTACGAGAAAATGTCTAAAAAATTGCTCCGAAAAAAAGATAAAGAGATAGGAAGAATAAGGAGAGGAAATGAAAAGCGTTAAAAGTATAAAGTTCGACATAAAAAATAATGATGTCTTCGAGTATAGTTTAGGCAATGATCTTAAAGGGAAGAACAAAAAAAGTTCATCAAAATATATAGTTCACACTCAAAGCGCAAAAGTCGATGGGGAGTGCTGCTAAATATTTTGAAATTGAAAATATTTACTTTAATTTTTTTACAATAATAAAATATTTAACTTGTTTCTGCTTTATCATTTGAAATAAAAGTCAATGCTATTAATATTTTGAATGTTTATTGGGAATGAAGATATTTTAGAATCTTGGTTTTACATTTATCCTTATCTGTCGATTATTGATAAAATGTTAATGGTCAAGAAGATTTGATGTCTTGTCAATTTTATGTTATTAATATGGATTTGAACACTAAGTGGTAGTCTGATGATACTTATCTTAATATTTTTGATATTATTCATGCTAGTTGATACTTATCTTTATTGCTTCAGATTGAAAAAGAATACTATTTAAAAGATACTAAGATACCCATCAGAAAGTATCATTATCAATAATATATTTAATCCTAGATGAATCGTCTATAGCTCAGCTTAATGAAGTAGCATTGAAAGGGTTTATATAATTTATCTTATTATAATCATAGTAGTATTAGTAATTGTTCATAGGCAAATGAAGATTTACTCAGCAGTTGGATTAATTATATTTTGCTTGATAGCTATGACAATTTCATTGGATGCATCAACCTCCCACTAAGTGTTAAAAGTGATAAACATGAATATGAAGCCTGAGGATAGTGGAGAACTAATTTCGAAAGCCAACAATGAGACTAAAGAAAAAAAATCCAAGAAAGCCCATGATCTTTGAAGAGGTATATTAAGTGCATATTATTTTATATAAAACTGGTCTATTTTTTAGATTAATCAAATAAACTTGTTTTTGGATTTATCAATTCATGTTGTTAATGAACTAATAGATTATATCAAATAAAATTTTAGATCTTTGACAAATGAACATAGATCAGTGCCTCGCTGAATTGCTTGAAGCCAAATGCCTTCATGAGAGGGACCTACGCATTATCTGCGAAAAGGCTAAGTAAATTTTCTTGGAGGAATCAAATGTACAGCCTGTTTCCAGCCCCATCACAGTCTGTGGCGATGTTCATGGCCAGTTTTACGATGTACTCGAACTGTTTCGAACAGGTAGCTCTACCGAAATTCAGGAGGACAAATTGACCAAACCTGCTATGTGTTCATTGGTGACTTTGTGGACAGGGGATATCATTCAGTTGAAACTTTTGAATATTTACTCTGCCTCAAGGTAAAATACCCGGAAAGAATCTGTTTGCTGAGGGGAAACCACGAATCGAGGTACAATCAAAGATTACTCAGGCAAATTACAACTGTCTACGGGTTCTATGATGAGATCAATCGCAAATATGGTAACCCAAATCCTTGGAAGTACTGTACTGAGGTATTTGACTATCTACCCATTGGAGCTGTCATAGATGGTATCAATTTATCTATTTAGGCAAGGTGCTTTGTGTTCATGGAGGACTTAGTCCTGAAATAAAAACTATTGACCAAGTAAGAACTATTGACCGCAAGATATAAATTCCTCATGAAGGTCCTTTCTGTGATCTTATGTGGTCTGACCCCTAGGACATCGAAGATTGGGCCATTAACGCTCGAGGAGCAGGATGGGTCTTTGGCTCAAAAGTTACCAACGATTTCTGTCATATTAATGGTCTTGAGCTTATTGCTAGAGCTCATCAGCTTGTACAAGAGGGTTTCATTCACTGGTTTAAAGTATGTTAAATGATATTTAGAATAAAAATCTGGTGACAGTTTGGAGTGCCCCTAACTACTGTTATCGTTGCAACAACCTAGCTGCGATAATGTAAGTAAAAGAGACTGGGGAGAAAGAGTTCAAGATATTTAAGACTGTGCCTGAATCAATGAAAAGTGTGCACTTCAAAAACGTATTGCCTTATTTCCTGTGATGTCATTCCATTCTATACATATAATTATATTAATATTGTTTGATCCTTTATTGATGATACATTTATAACAAGAGATATTCTTGCTTTAATTAGAAAATGACAATAAACCTCAGCAAATAATTAAATTTAAGATTTGAGTAGATAGCATGCAGTAATGGCAATAAATTGCTAAATGATAGTCAAGAATATATATTTTGTCAGTGAAATATAATGCAATAAATAAAGAAGATAAATTAATAAGGTGAGCATTGATGCTTTCCTTACAATTTTATTGATTAGTTGACATCCTTCACACCAAAGTCTATTGAATTAATTTATATTAAATATTTTCATTAAATCAAAAATTATATTTTCCATTTTCTCGATTTATAAAAAAATCACCAATGAGTCATAGTGGTCTGAATCATTTTATGCAAATATCTCATTTTTCAACTATGACTTTCTATCAATAAATAAATAAGATAGATAAACACAAATGTAATTGTCTTGTAAATCAAATAACAAAATATCATTTATAATCATGATTTATCATTGGATTCCTCAGTATATCATTATATTTACTTGCAATGTAGTTTATTTTCGTGACTCTTAATAATTGTGACGCACAGACAGTCAACAAAACCAAACTTGCTAAATGGAGACATCTTGACTCCTTATTTTGTATGATTCTAATCATCGGCTTGACATTCTTTGTAATCATGCAAAATGGCAAGATGAGGGAACAAATCAAATAGCAATTGAATAATGAAGTTATAGAATAAATTGTCAACGACAAAATTCTGATCATTCTCCAGGAGCTGAATAAAATGAAAACTATTATTTTAGATTAGAGCAATCGAATTCATGCCAAAGAGATAGAGTTGCAAGTATTATTTTCAACATTTAGGTTTTAATCAAATCTTTGAGCAAGCAGCTAGGTCTACCATTGGAATAAGAAAAGCCAAATAATTTAGATATTTAATAGTAATAGCATCCAAAGCCAGCTTTCTATAGAAATACATATGAAGTGTTCGAAATATATCAAGGAATTGAAAGTCAGTAAACATATCTCTTTCCATAAACTGATATTCCTTCAGGAAAAGTGGAGAAAAAAGAGGGTAAGACTGTTGATGGAAATAAATAAACGAGTTACGCAATATGTTCATATTTATAGTACTGGTTTTAAAGTTAAAATTAACCAATTAGCAAAGTGCCAGCAAAAATACCGAAATACAATAATCTTTTTTATGTATAGAAAATGAATTTTGCTAATATTACTGCTGAGGAAATCGGAAATATCGAATAGTTTTTTAAAGATTTAAAAGTGTTTGTAATTTGGATGGGAAATGCTTTTCTCGTCTTAACACTCTGCATAAGCATGTTAATGATGATATCATTTATTTTAAACCGTAAAAACAAAACAAAATATTCTTTACTAAAGCAATTACTGAAGAAAATGAGCCAGTTGAGTAAAAAGCGGCCCTCAAAATCTCAAAAATAACTATTATACTTTTGAGTCAATGATAAGCTTATATTTTAAATATGCTAGCTTATTAATATTGAAAGACTAAAGCTTAGATATCAAATATTTGCCATTTATATTATTTTGTTATATTAAATCAGATGGCCTTTTATTAGCTGCATAATAAGTTTCAAAATATTTAAAAATATCAAAAAAATAATTTAAAAATGAGAGTGCCAATAGTAATCCCAGAAACAGAAGCTACGGCTGTCCACTTTATAATCTTTAATATATCTCTTTTAGGTTTAGATTAAAGTAACTTTTGCTCTGCATTTTGCAAAGATTATTTTTTCTTTTTAGCCTTGAGTTTTTCACGTTTAAATTCATAAAGCTGAATTAAAATATCGTTGATATAATCCATACGTTAAATTTTACTGATCTTTTTGAATGTTTCCAGCATTGCTATTCTAGATACGTAAAATATATGAATTTTAACAAGTACTTGGTGATTGAAAAAGTTTATTTTTGTGGGAATATAGTTTTGTTTATTAAAATTATAAAAATTTACATCTCCATAGTATACCAAGAAAAGGTGAATAACTTCTTTGTTGTAAGCTTTAAGTTTATCAATGATACCTCCCTATGGCTGGTTCATACTCTCCAACCTACATAACTAAAGCTCTTTATAAAATAGAGTGGGTAAACATTATATTTTTTGAATTTATGCTTTAATTTTGACCTATACCACCACTAACTCTCTTTCTTTCAATTAAATATTCTCTGATTATTAAACATTACTATAAATGTGGCGAAAGCAATATGAAAATTCTCCACTTTCTTGGCATTTTGATCGAGATGAATAAAAAGCATTCATCTTTGACTCAAAATATTTTAGTTGAATAGATCTGTTTACTACAAATGATAAAGCTGATAATTGATTCAATTTTTTATTTTTTCCATTCTTGACCTGCTGCTAATCATCAAGTCTACTGAAATTGTCAGAAAAATAATCTGAGATGTTGTATCTAAAGAATTTTTCAAGAAAGAGTGACTAAACTTTCGAGAAGACATCGATACAACTTTGTTGACTGTTAAAAGTTTTAAAGTCCGCTTGATATTGAGGTTTATTTATCCTTTCTCGCATGAGTCTAACTCGTCAACGAATCTCACAAATTATAATTATAAAGATAAAAAGTCTAAAATATTAAAGAACATGATGGAGAAGTCAGAGAAAATAAGAAAAGAAATAAAAAGTATATATTTTGATATGAATTGTAAGAGATTGATGAATTTATAAAGACTCTTACTATTAATAAGGAATTATTCTTATAATCAAAAATGTATTCCCCATTAATAAATGCTTTTGTTTTGTCGAAACACTCCATATTTATTTAGTTATGACTAAATAATTTACTAGCATTGACATCTATTTGGAAACTATTAGCAAGTTAATGATTCTTTTTAAAAATGATATTTTAACTCAACTATCCATTTATCCAAAGAAGAAATATTTTAAATAAGATCATTAGACTCAATGATAAATTTTATTTAATGTTTTATTAATATATATTTTCACAAAAGATTTATATTGAAAATGGGTCCATCTCAGCAAAAACCTGCCACTACTCAACAAGAAAACGAATAATAAATTTTGACAATAAAGCATCCCAGATTCACGAACATGAAAATTATTAGTGTTCCCACTGAGGAAGATGAAGGCTCAATATAAATTACGATCCCACTTCCCAACTAAAGCTAATTTTAGAAATGGGATAAGAAAGTTAAATAAATAGGATAATTCTAAAACATCTTTCTTCCAATTAATCAAAAATTTACAAAGACTGAGTTCTGTGGGAGCGGAGGAATTGCAACCGTAAGCTTTTTATTATTCAGATTCAATTTAAATACTATCCCTATCTTCTAAGCGATGAGATCTTCAATCGGTGCAGTATGGAAGGAAAACATTTCGAAGAGCCAGAGCTGTGGTATCTAATCTATTCGATGATTCAGGCAGGCAACACTTTTCATTCAAGAAAATTAAAATTGGGTGATGTGAGGCCCTAAAATATTTTTATCAGCCCTGAGGGGCAGGTTAGAGTATCGACTCAGTATTCATGGCCAGGAGAACAGACTAACTATCAAAAAACAGTATTTTAAAAATAAGTCACCTACCTATGTAACTTCTAATTAACCCAGCACCTGAGTAACTGAAGGATATCAGCTATGGAAAACTGTAAGAAACAGACAACTTTTCCGAGAATTAATCATTTTCTGTGGGATTAACTTGCTTGGATGCTGCTACTTTATCCGATTCTAGACATTTTTATCTTGAAAATAACAAGTTTAACTATAGTAAGCTCGAAGAACAATTGCAACAACTATAAAGTAGTACGAACTTGAGCGAGGCTCTTATCCTTATTATTAAAGGGTTGTGTCAAGTAGAAGCTGAAAGGAGAGCTAGATGCTAATAACTTGCTGTTTGGCTTTAAAAATATGAAGAATCAATTATTGATCTTCAATAATTTCAAATACAGGAAATTCCAGTCTCGCTACAGAATTTGAGGGTAGAAAAACAAAAAGATTCAAGAGTTATTAGACAAAATAATTCGTATGGCCAGCCCATTCCTCAAATTCAGCCTGGAAACTATCAGTCTATGCCAATGACAATCAACAATCCTACTTAAGGCTCCATCCCTCAGGTTTATGCTAATAATCCGTTCTCTAAAGTAATTCAGCAGCAAGTCCTCCCTCCAATTTCTCAGTTACCTCCACAATATTATACTTCTCAACCTATTTATCAGCAGGCTCCAATCCAGAATCCAACATATATTAATTCAGGGCCCGTCCAAAACTATGAGCGTGTATATCAAGAGCCAGTTTATAAACAAGTTATAAATAGTAACCCCGGGGTTGAATTTCCTAGATATCCGAATCAAAGATCAGGATCAGGAGTTATTGAGGGTCAACAAATCATTTCAAATCCTCCGATGAAGCCAAGCCTTAATTTGCAACAGATTGATGAGCAGTTGCAAATGTCGAGAAAATTATTTCCTTCTTGATGATTGTCACATTGATTCATATCATTAATAAAAATTATAGGAAATTATCTCATATAACAAATGGCTACTAATCTTATTTAATGAAATATGGATAGAGCAAAATTTGAGTCCTATTAATGATAGGTTAATAAATTCTTTATGATGGTTTGAACTGAAATCACAAATATTTATGCTATGTCAAGAAGATAAAGCAAAATATTAAGCTCAAAAATAGAGAAAAATATATTTATCGTCGATCCCATATTGAATTTGTTTGTTTTGCAGACCCAATTTTTTATTTTTCCTCTTTATTTATTACCGAGAAATGACAATTTAGGTTCTTCATAAAAACAACTTCTTTTTGAATTATTTTTGAATTTGAATTATTTAAATTTTGTTTTCCTTATTTTTCTTCTTATGAATCCATTTTTAGCTTCTGCCTTTGAAAAATCCCTAAAATAAAATAGTTTGGTAGATCAAACTAAATTATCTGAATTTCCTCTTTGTTATTATTTTTCTTTTAGCAAACTTCTCTTTCGTCGACAATGATATATGATAGTTTGCTTTTAGCTTTTAATTCTTCTAGTATTTACGAGATTGACTCTTCTTTTAAATCCATATAATCGTTCTTATATTTTTTAATGTCTTACTTTAGTTACTTATGCAACTCCTTTACTTTTTATATTGTGAGTTACTCCCAGTTATATTCCCAAACTTTTTGATAACGAGGCAAAATATTTTTAACGAAAGAGTATTTTATAAAATCATCCTGCAAGGATTTTCCTGCCAGCAAGACTAAAAAGATTTGAAGAATGAGTCTGTTGCTAAACTTGCAATAAAATTAAGATTGTTAATTCATTGATTCTTCTTCAAGATGTATCTAAAATGTATCAATCCACTTCTTGATGGTTTTATCTTCAGGGAGTAGATAATATTTGTCGAAGGTCTTGAAATTTTCTGTCTTTAGTTGTCTTTGACTGTTATTCATAAACTATTACTACCAATAAGTAATTTTAGTCAGTATTTATATATTGAAAAATACTGTGGTTGACTAAACTGAAGCAATTGATTTCCATTAAAATATTAAGAGTAAAAATAATATGAAAGAAAAAATAAATAAATGATTCTCTCGGCAAAACCTTCCATTTCATTTATAATAAATTTAGTTTCTAAGACATCTGAATTAAAAAAAAAGCATTATCTAATAAACTCTATTCTTAAAATTTATAAATATTTTTATAGTATTTTGCAAATGGATTGAGAGAAATTTTATAAATATACATAAAAGGTAAATAATTTGATCATTGACTCATTTAGTACAAATTGGTGGAATGGAAACTTTCGGATATTAAATCGGAGGTTCCTAATTGACAATTTGAGAAAAAGTTTGATATTATCGACCTCCAGAGATAAAAATTTACCTACCATTTAAATTAGTTCTTGCAATTTCACTTGAATTAACATTCAGTGAATTTTGCCCAACTTTTTATTGACATATTTCCTGTGGAATTGATCCTGTATTTTTATCTTTTTAGGGAACGAAAGGTTTACTGTCTTTAGCATGAATAATTTCGCCTTGTTTTTAAGAAGATGAACTCCCGCAACAGCCCATGTAACAAAAATTTAATAAAATAATTTTATGTTGAGTTGATAAATCTTATAATTGTATGTAATGATGCCAAATTTAATTATAAGTAACTTTGAATCATAAAACATTTGATAGGCTTAATAAAAGATTAAATAGGACTTAAAAAGATAAATCCTACTTGTATTAAAACAGGAATAGTGTTTACATTTTTTAAAGCAATGAATAATTTGATATTGATTTTTTCTTTCCAGCAGATGTTATTCAAATTATTATTTTTATTATTTTTATTGGGTTATTAAATTAACTTTATAAATAAGATTTAATAAACATATACTTATAAATTTAATATATTTTTCCTTTTATACTTGTGATCTTCCTGTAGATAAATCCTTAAAATTATATAAGGATAATCTATTCTCACTTTATTCATAAATTATCTAAAGTATTAATAATTTATAGACAACATAATACATTTGAAAAGTGATAGAACAGCTTCTTGAGAATCAAAATATTCTGCATATTCGTTGTTTATATCTGAGATTATTAAAGTTATAGATCAATCCAATCTATATATGGACTGGCAAAATTAAAACATCAATGTTAATATGATAATTTTTAAAACCAAGTTTGATTTCAATCAGGTAAATATTAATGGGATAATTAATTCAAATCATTTACTCAAAGGGTTAAATTTTAAAGATTTTTTTGGTGATGAACCTGATTAAGCGAGTTTTTTCAAAAACTAATCTTTATATTTGTTGTAGTCAAAATTCTCTTCGAACTGGGTAAAGGGGCTAGGATATGGTTTTCCTTTCATGTGTTCAATCAACACGATTCCATAGGGACGAATATCTGCTGATCGATTCACAACCCAAATATTTTGGTTTTCTGCTGAAAACTTAATGTTCTA
>Ga0302268_1000540_pt1 | contig 23592 bp, 18 predicted proteins | sample III_Bog_E2_1_FD_194554 | JGI IMG/M metagenome (GOLD analysis project Ga0302268, IMG submission 194554) | Peat permafrost microbial communities from Stordalen Mire near Abisko, Sweden - III_Bog_E2_1 | ecosystem: Environmental > Terrestrial > Soil > Wetlands > Peat | place: Sweden: Abisko... | reverse complement strand
CGATCTTTTTCATAAGCAGCATCCAGGACAGTTTTGTAAATTCAAAACATACAAAAAAATTGCATATAAAGGCTAAAAACTATAAAAAACTATAGCTGGTTGATGGCGATCATAATCTTTTATTGTTCGGAAGACAATTAATCGTCAAAACCTTAACAAAATTCAATTAAATATGATAGTGTCTAATTAAGTTTATTATAAAATTTTGTTGTTTTTTGCTTCAAGATTTTGAAAAGGTCAAAAAATATGTCATTAAAACTTAATAAAAATGGATAAATTGAAATTATGTTTTGGTACAATAATTATTGTGTTTATTAATAATAATGCGCTTAATAAAAGTTTGACAAACATTTGAATTAATTTAAATAATTCTTCAAGTTATTTCAGTGGAAATCTTTCAGCAGGTAATAATTTAAAAATTAATGCTATTTTTACATAAAAATTAAAATTAAAAAATGTTCTAATCCTCCCTTTTAAATTTTGATCATTTTCCAACCATTATTGTATAATTACGAATATACAAATCATTAATCTTCATTAGTGATCGACAAAAGCAGTTCAATTAAAAAATCATTTAATTCCAAAAACCCTTTAAACAGATATTTTTACAATAAAACAGACCTTTTCAAGTTTTGATATTCATCAATTAAAGGATAATATAATAACTGATATTTATCCTTTAATGTATGTTAATTCATTCTTGATTATCAAGATCTTATTTGCAAAAAACAATACGACTTATGGATTGTTTTTATTTTAAAAAAATCTTTAAATTTCGTGATTTTTTAATTTTTTAATTTTTTATGAGATATTCGAAGTCCAATCAATTTAAAGCTTAAATTATTTGGTATATTACTTGGGACTATTTTAAAAATAGTTTTGCGCCATTATTTTTAATTTATTTAATACCCTAAAATGTTGGAAACCTCAAAAATATTCCAAAAGAGCCCCTCTAAAATTCGCAAACCAATCAGTAATACTTTTCCATTCTATTGTTTAATTTTTTAAAACTTTATTTAGGTAAGAAAACATTTAATCCCTAAAAGCGAAAATTCCAATAAGATAGCCAATTGATCAAGGAAGTTAAGAACGATGAGATAGGCTTTACAACTCCCCTAAAGTTAAAGACAAACATTTATACCATATTTGAATCTTCCACTTCTTATATCTTAGATGATATGAACTCTATAGCCTTTAGTATTTTTATTTTAATCAAGCCAATGGTAGAATCTACAATCTTTTTAAAATTAAGCCCAGAAACTCAAAAGAAAGGAGTGCTAAGTGTAAATGTTTAAAGTCCAAATGTGAGGCTCGTTATTGTGAATGTTTTTCTAATGGAAAAATATGCTCTATGGAATGTTCCTGTATTAATTGCAACAATATTTCAGAAGAAAGATACCAAAGTATCTCAAAAGCTTCTAATCGAAGAGAAGGCAGTGGCTGTAAATGTTCCAAAAGTGGATGTCTTAAAAATTATTGCGAATGTTTTCAGAAAGGATAGAGTTGCATCCTAAATTGCAAGTGTACAAACTGTGGCAATTATTTATGATTTTATAGTTCATTATTCATTATTGACTGCTGCTGCTTGAATATAGAATCTTTCTTGAATAATTATGGATGCTGAAGAATGAATTATAATGCATGCATTATTATTTTTGTTTATACCATATTTTTTTGCTATCAAAACGATTGAAGATAGTTTCTATTTCGTTTTGGATATAATTCCTGATGAGATTCAGGCAATGGTAATTGCATTTATTAATCATTCGCGACTATTGATCATCGCCATGAATGGTCAATCAATAGATTATCACTTTGGTGTGAATTTATAATTTATTGAAATGACTGTTGGCTCTTTGAGTTTTAGCTTTCCTATGATCTACTCGATATTTAATATTTGGAGTTTCAAATCATTTATGCAAAAAATATACAATTCATATCTATATGCTTACTGATAATTTTAAACAATAACAATCTCAATTATTCAACAAAATCAAGATGATTAAGAATCACGATGACTCTACTTATTCTGCCTTCAAATATTTTAACAACAGCTATATATTGAAAAAATAAATAAAAGATATTTAAAATTAAAGTAATCTTCATCAATAACGCTATATCATAGTTTATTGAAAGAAATAATTTAATTATCTTTTTACTTTAATATTTTCTATTTATAATTCAAATTAACAACTTGATAATTTCATTGAAAGTATAAATAACAGTTGATCGAAAAATAATAATATTCAGATGCTTCCAGGAAAAGTTACATTCGCTGAACAAATGAAATATATCAATAAACCCATCGAACAGCTTTGCAGACAACATCAAAAATAAGCTAAGTACTTCTGCTCGAAAACTTAATGTCAGAATTATACATTTCTTTGTTAGTTTTGTAAAAGAAATAATGCTCATACTCATGTTGATTAAATTCAGGATTTTTATGGGTGGATGGAAACTATTGTACAAAGAATCAATGATCTCAAATCCAGTGCAAATAGAATTCTCCAGACTCAGTATGAGCCAAGGAATATAAGAGGAGACTTTCAGTTTTATCTTTTGGAACTAAAGAGAGTGTTATCGATTATTGAAGGCATGGAACAGAAGATGGCTGAAGTAATCAAAGATAGCAAGTTAAAGATAATAAACTACATTCGTAAATATTAAAATTTTGGATAAAACAGAGCATCTGCTTTTGCACACCTATACACTAACCCCTTTATTCTCGTAAACAAGGTCAACAGCTAAAAAAACGATGATTTTATAATAGATCTTAAAAAGGTATTTCGGGGGGATTCTGCATAGACTATTGATTCTTTTAATCCCAAATATGAACTTCTCAATCTTCAGAGTAAATTAAAAACAATCGCCTCTAATAACAATACTTAAATATTTAATTTGCCCAAATAAACTAATAAACTCCCTGAAATTGTAGTGGCTGAAAAAATGAGTCTTTAATGTGAGAGTAAACCAGAAAAAGTATTTTCTAAAGGTGAGATTTTGATGGTCGGATTTAGAGGTTTCACTCAGTTAGTCAAAATAAAAACCAAACAGTTAAGTGAAAAAATTGAAAAAACATTTTCAAAGTGTTCTTCATTAATCATTGAAGGACAGCATAATTTTATCGCTATTAATAGCATGAACAATAATGAACTCTATATTAGTGTCAACAAAAAATCAGAAAATATTGTATTCGATTTTAAAATATCTTCAATCTTACTCTACTTATGTGCCACCAAATATTATTGCATTCTTGGCAGAGATGAAGGGAAAATTGTTATTGTTGATATACAAAGTAAGCTTATTGTTGCTACTCTACAATAGGGACACAACTCTAAAGTATAATTTTTACAGCCTTGGGCAAGCTAACTCAAGTTGTTAGCCTGTGGAAAAAATACTCCCGTTAGTGTTTATAAAATAATAACGAAAAATGACGAAGTAAGCCTTGCCTATCAAGAGTAGTTAAAATTTCCACTGAGTGAAATACATCAGTTTCAGACTTATGGAAGTTTCTTAATTATGCTGACTACCAACAGGAATATTTATGTGTATGATCTTGTTCTAAAACTGCATTATAAAACAAGTCTTAAAGATTACAGCAGGGATTTTGATATGCTTTCTGTGATTGAGGAAACAGAAACTCATCTTGTGTTGGTAACTCATAATCAAGGAGAAAATATGTTATACAGCTGGATTATCTAAAAGCATCGCCCAGAATTGATCAAAATTGATCAACTCTACTTTGCATCAAGCGGATAGGTGCAGTTCCAAGAGTTGAACGGTAATGATGTGTGGCTCATACGAATGATGGAAAGTGACCAAAAGCTCATCAACTTCAATTTGCTTGTTACTTGATATAAAATAAAATGATATTCTCATTGATTTTTACTATAATCTTCATGTATCATGATGGTAATGACAATTTTGTTGGCGTAGACAGGGACTTTAACTACTTAACGACATTGCGGAAGAATCTGAAAAAAAGTCTTAAGTACGATAAAAAGTTACGTCAATGAAGTTATTTCAGAAGAAGACTGTGAAGGGATTGCTAAAAGATTATCTTTCTACAAAAAGGCAGGAAAATATAATTTTGGGTATTTTTTGTCAGCAATTATAAATAATTCCATTAGATAAGGCGTAAAAATAGGAAAAAATTGAATATTGATCGATGAAGATAATTGTTATGTTGCTAAGTATGCGTTATTAGCTATTTGATTTACAAACCTTTAAAAAGATACAATTTAAAATGCTTTATAAATATATGAGGCCAAATTAATTTATTACAGGTTGCTGTTTCCAAACATCTCATAGCTTGATTTCTCATTGCACAGTTCCGATCTTATCATATTTCATCTCAGTCCCGTGAATCTGCATAGAATAGTCAATCGAAAAGAAAAGAAAATTCTCAAATTATAAACCAAGTTTATTTAAAAAAGAGAGAGTCTAAGCTTTAGAAATTAGTTAAGACGTTAATTTTTTTTTTAAAAAAAAATGGTATTGTGAAAAGGAAAAATCACTTATGAAAATAGGAAAACATCTCTAACCTTGATTTAAATTTAAAATTTGAAATTTGAAATTCATTTTTATATAGTATAAGTATCAATGTAGTACGTTCAGAGTCCTAATTGTGGATACAAGAATTATCAAGAAGTTGGAAACGCCAATGATTTGTTCGGGGTCATTGATTCCAATATCAAAATACAACCAGGGCAGGTCGCCTATGAAGTAAATCCAATGTTACAGCCTAACGATCATGGATCTATTAAAAGTAAGATTCGATTTGAACTTATTGAATCAGCTGCTGAAAGATAACTTGCCAAGAAGCAAAAATAAATGCTTAGTGAGGAAAGGTTTTTGACACTGTTTACAAAAGAAGAAATAAAAAATCTAGAGATAGATTGGCAAGTTTTTCAAATTGGATAGTTTGATGATTCTGCTAACCGTCAGGCTATGAAAAGAATTAAGAATTTTATGTTTAAAAAGATGTAAGAGAATATGAGTGAGGAATGTAAAGAGCTATGCTATAAGATATTGGTCTTGGATGCCAACAGAAAGAACATACACTACGATCGCTTGGAAAAAATGGCCTCTAATTTTTTCCAAGAAAAGTTTCCTAAATGTAAGATTGAAGTAAAGGATAAGATTATTGGTGTTCATTTGGGCAATATATTCAAAATTTATCCATAAAATGGAAAGTCCCTCACCTACTATGTCAAAACACATTCAGGTGGTCAAGCTGATCCTTTTAGTAGAAGCAGTTGGCCAATAATGATACTAAATCCTATAGAACCGATGGCTTATAAAATTTTATAAAAACTTGGTTTTGGTTGTGAATCGCATTTTTTTGGTAGAGACCTGAAGAATTTCTACATCGCAACAAAAGATGCCGGGTCTGATGGTCTTTACTTAAGTTATGGACAGAATCTGAAAGGCACTGCAGACTATTCAAAGATGGTTGAGTCGGAAGATTTTAAAAACGGCATTTTTTGCATAAATTTGCTGTCTAGTATTCTACGGCTAACCGATCTATCCAGAAATCCTGATAACTTTGGTTTTATAAAAATATCTGACGGCTGGCATATTAAAGCGATAGACTTTGAAGTAACTCCAAGGAATAAACATTATTATACACTTGGATCATGCTTTGGAGGGCTCCTTGAAGGTTGTACATCGTTTTCAGACCGAGATGACGATAGGTGCAATATATTTAAAGAAGAAAAAGAAACCCTTGAAAAAATAGCGAAGGGAATATTTGTAAATTAATTTAAAGATTTTAACGATATTGCGGATGAATCTGAAAAAGATGTTTTAAGTGCGATTGGCAGTAACGTTTATATAGAGATTTCAAAGAAGGACTATGCAGACATACTTGAGAAATTATCTTCATACAAGGAGGCAGTAAAGCACAATTTCGCTATTTTTTGTGGGCTATTAAAAATAACTGAACTCGTCAAATGTATCTAAATAAAGCGAAGAAGATATTGATATGATCTATGAAGATAATATCTATATTGTCAAGTATACTTGATTAATTAATTGATTTTACTTCTGCAATAAGATACAATGATAATGATATAAAAGCCATTATTAATAAACGAGCATATCACTCTCCCTTGATCACGGTTACTGTTGCCTAATATTTCCTTACTAGATTCCTCATTTTGAGTGACTTCGATCTTGTCATACTTCACTTCCTTTCCTCCATTTTTCAATTCTTCCATGAGCTTCTTCTTCCAGACATCGATTTCTTCCTTTAGCCATTCTGCAGTACCATCTCAAACTCTTCTAGCAGCTGCTTGGTAAAATAGTACCTTTAATCGATAAGATCGTCTGATATTGACATGATCCACCACGCTATCGATCCCGCAAAAGAATTGGGCTTCTTGATCAATGCGCACAGATATTTGTCAGGATTTCTCCCTATATTTCTTCATCCTCTTCGTTAGACTGCCAAAACTTGTTGATTAAATGTTTAAACTTTTTAGAGAATGCCAATGCAGATTTTATATAAATTTTTTTTTTTTTTTTTAACTTCCAAGCAATAATCATCGGTTAGCAATCAATAGAAGGAATGATTGATATATTTTAATTACTTTTGAATGGTAATCAATACTAATCATTTTTCCCAGTGAACAATGCCAGCAATTTAAATAGTTTCTCTTTTGTATTCATTTCCTATCTTTGGAGCTTATATTGGATCAAATTAAAAGAGAATTTTGCAATTTATGATTCTTTATTGATAGACAATATGATTCATATTAAAAATAGGAGAAGCCACATATTAGACCATAATGACACGGACTATCGTGGTAGATCAGAATATTTATGGTCAAGCACTGCATACTTTAGTTAACTCCTCTATTATGTGGAGCTTTATCCCTTCAGCTTTTATGGCTGGATTCGCTGACTAAAGTCATTAACTAGATCTTTTTGGAAATAAACTTTTAGTTAATTTTATATACCACATGTTAGGTCAGAGGTCCAAATATAATATAATTAAATTCAAGAATTACCAGACGAGAAGATTCGTTGGTTTATCCTCGAATTTTGCAAAGATGGTCGAAATTCTTAATAACCCCAGCCAGCAGAGCTAAATAACAAACATAACATAGCAAATCAATTTTTAATAGCCTTAAAATATCTCAGAGAATATCGAGACTATTTCTACATTGACAAAGTTTATGTGAGATCAGATTTAGGTTTTAAGCTGAGGATTGCTAAGTCAAAAGAGATTTCTCCTAACTAATGTTAGCTGACTGCTTCTCTAAGCACAAATATGAGATTGTTGTGTGAAATTAGGTCTCTGCCTCATATGTGGAGTCTACTTGACTGTCTCATTTATAACGCTCAACATCCAAATCCAATATTTGGCAAGATAATTGTTTTAATCTCAATAAATAGTCGATTTTTGTTTAAGGTCAAAAAGATGATTCTTTTGTGGTTGTATTTTTATTATGTATTTCTGTAATCATAATATATCTTGTTCACGCATTATGGAGCCCGAAGAGAGTGAATCCAGTAAAAAAAATAAAAAACTTCGTTACTAAATCCGAACAAAAGAAATTGAATCTTTTATGAGTGGAAAACGATCTATTTTAGGACTAGATCTTAATTAAAAATGTAAGGGTTACTAAGGAATGCAAAACGTCAGTAACTTGCTCAACGTCATCGAATTAGCGAAGATTCGCTGTTTTCACGAAAAGCACTCTAAAACAGGAGCTCATCTCTTCAGAGAATCTGGTCGGCAATTTGACCAAACTTATTTTGTCACTTCATAGAGTAATGGTGGGTTACTGTTGATTGTTCCCTTCGCTGAGCCAGTAAAAGTGCGATCCATCTGCATCATTGCAAAATACGAAAACCCCGCTCGGCCAAAACTTATGAGACTATTCATTAACACCTAAAATGTGGACTTTTCCATAACTGAGCAGGAGTCAGTTCAATAATTTTCGCTGTCACCAAATTTAGAAGGTCTGCAACCCAACGAGGTGGATACTAACAAATTTAGTCGGGTACGCAAGTTGATGATTCATTTTCAGAATAGCGATATGCAGAAAATGGATGTGTCTTATATTCAGATAAACGGGGAAATATCCAACATAAAAGGGCAGCTAGAGCAGGTCTTCTAGACAGGAAGTCCAATACCTCAAGAATATCGTGACTCTATTTAAAACAACATTCGATAATAGGAAATTGCAAAAAACTAATTTGCTGACAAACAAGCAAAAATTCTTACTAAAGAAAATTTTTTAACAGTATTTACAAAACACTAAATATACTAATTATAGATAAATTGGCAAATTTTTCAAAATGGTTTTTGTGACGATTCTACGAAACGTCATGCTATGAACAAAATTAATATATTGATGGAGTAGGCAGTGAATTATAGTAAAGAATTTAAAGTGCTAGACGACTTTATAATGCGGCTTAATCTAGACCAAAAGCGTATAGATCACAAATTCGTAAATAACATTGCATCCAATTATTTCAAAAAATTATTTCCCAAATGTAAGATAGATGTCTATATTAAATATGTTGGTATTCAGCTTGGTGCTATAGTTAGAATTTATCCATATAATCAAAAGCCAATAACCTATTATGTCAAGACGCATTCAGATGGTTTAGCTTAGTAAAAAAATTAAGTAGCGAATATAGTAAATCCAATAGAGCTGATGGTGTATAAAATATTAGAAAATCTTGGTATTGGTTGCGAGTCCCATTTGTTTGGTAAAGATTTAAAGAATTTTTAAATAGCCACAAAAGATGCGGGATATGATGGAGCTTACTTGAGCTATAAATAGCTTCAAGAGAATGCAGAATATTCACACTTTCTCAATTCAAAAGATTTTTCTAATGGTATTTTTTGTATAGATTTGCTATCTCGTATTTTGCGGTTAACTGATCTTCAGACAAATTCTGGTAATTTTGGTTTTGTATAAAAAATTGATGGGTGGCAGGTCAGAGTTATAGATTTTCGATCGCCTCCAAGAGGCGATTATGGAATAAATAAATATCAGTTTAAAGGGTTTCTTTAAGGCAAAACACAAGTTCAATACTCAGATAAAGTTATAACGAATTTATTCGAGAAATACAAAGATCAGCTTCAAGAAATAGCGAAAGGAATATTTGTAAATCAATTTAAATATTTTAACGACATTGTGGAAAAATCTTAAAAAATTGTCTTGAGTACAATAAACAGCAACTTTAATAAAGATATTTCAGAAAAAGACTTTTAAGGTATGCTTAGGACATTATCCTTATACAAAAAGGCAGTCAAGCGTAATTTTGGTATTTTTTGTTAGCAATTGCAAATAAATCCACTCGCAAATGGTATAGAAATAGGAAAAGATTGAATGGTGATTTATGAAGATAATCTCTATGTTGCTGAATATGCTTTATTAGCTTTTTTAATTTACGATCCTGTTTGTTTAATAAGATAAAATTGAAAATGTTTTATGAATCTATGATTAAGATTCAGCCGCATCAATATCTTTTGAACACAAGTTACTGTTGCCAAATATTTCCAAGCTTAATTCCTCATTGCAAGCGACTCCGATCTTGCCATACTTCACCCTCCTTTTCTCCATTTTTTTAGTTTTTCCAAATCTTTCTTTTTCCATATCTCGATCTATCGCTTTCTGCAGGATCAGCTTATACTCTTCAGCTGCTGCCTCGTAAAAGGTCCCTTTATCGATAAGGAACTGATGATACGGTTGAGCATTTCCCATTTTTTAACTTTTTGTAGCTTCGTTCGTCTCATCGAAGCAATAAGCTGTATGGGTCGGCACCATGTTCAAAAATTTCTCTAAGCGCATTGTAAATAGCAAGCGACTCTTCTTTTGTTATTGTATGTCGGAATTTTTATTAGTATTTTTTTTGATATATTTTTAATGATCAGCAATAATTATGAGTTAACAGAGCAAGTAATATATAAGAGAATGATTTGATATATCTTAAATTATCCTTGAATCTTAATCAATACTAATCATTTTTTCCACTACATATTGCTAGCAATTTGCGTAGTTCTTCTCCTTTGTATTCATTGCCTATTTTTGGAGCTTGAATGTAATAAGGCTTTTCTACCCTTGCCGTATGGATGTACCCTAAGTAAGCCAGTCCATCGAAATAAAGCTTTGTATTGCCATATATCTCATAAGGCTAAACAAGAGGGACTATCATCAGATATTTCTTCGTAAAGATTAGGTCGTATCCGATATCCCTTTTGAATTCCTCTAAATAACCATATTGGTACCCTACAAAGACAGCATGTGATCGACCACGTATTTAATAACTTTGTTTAGCTTTTCTTCGTTGTCATTTGCGCTAAACTGATAGATGAAGTGATTAAACCCCATTCCATTTATAATTGTAATTTTATAGGTTTAAGTAACTTCTTCTGACAATAGAAGAAGTGTCCCTTTCTCGGATGGTACTATAATCTCAGTGAATTATTTTTCGTCTAGCTGTTTTTAAATAAATTTTTATATTGGGAGGTTCCAATTAACTTTTTAATCACGCAGTAAGTACTTTCTGATATAGAGCTTCACTCTAGGATTGGGATTTTATGGTAAAAACTGTAAGCAACCGATAGTGTTAGTCTCCCTTATGAAATAGTGCAGGTTCTTTAACTACATGATAGAAAGGGGTTTGTGAATGAAAAGAGTATGATAGTTTAGGTGAGAGACTAGATTCAATTCGGAATGAGTTTCGGACATTGCTTCTTCTTGCACAATTTTGTTCGTGTTCAAGGGTAATTTCTTATCTGATTCAGGAGTTGGGATGTTGGGTTCAGTTTTTGATTTTTCCACCTCTTCGCCCTCTCGGGAGATATAATTTGCGTCTTCTTAGCCCACATCAGAAATTTCATTTTTGGAAACATTTTCTTCGATCAAAGTCTTATTTTAGTAATGAACCTCTTTGATCAAGACTCGATGACCTTTAATGGGTCTTCCATCGTTGTGCACTCTGAGAGAGTTTCCATTAGCATCCTCGTTATGGTAGAAGTTTAACTCTTATCCAATTAAACTTTTTGGTTCAAAAGCAATAAAAAACTGATCTGAAAGTTCGCAAACAATGGTCTCTTTTTGGGGATAGTCCACATAATCGGGGACATCATCATTTTCCTCATCAATTCTGAGTTTGCTTCTGTTAGAATCCTTCACTCCTTTTGAATCTTTGTCATAACTGACGATAGATTAATGCATTTTGTTAGTTCTAGAAGCCTCGCTCATTCGATCTTGTTCTGAGGGCGGGTGTTTCTCTTTTTAATTGGCAGTAACAAATGCCTCTCTCATCAAAGCTTCCTCAGGTTTTATCTGATCATTAAGAGATAAAGCCATGAGATTGATTTCTTCCGGGACTATTTCCTCGTTGACAAGCGGAATAGTTTTATCCTTGGTAAATTTAATTGTTTCGCACATATTAGGTAATTGACGGTGCACATATTCGATGCCATTGACTAAATATTCGTCCTTTTCTTTCAGGATGTACTTAATGATCTTCTTAGCCAATAAATCTGTGTATTTGGCATCAATCTTTTCTTATAGGGTCTTAATATTGTTTTTAATAATATGTTTTTGCCGGATTTCCTCTTCTGCCAGTTTGACGTTAATCTACGTAATCATCGCCTGTACTTTGCTGGTTAGATGTTCAACAATTAGTAATTCTTCATCTAGTCCGAAATATTTGGTGGCAGTTTGTACGAAGTTTTCCTTGCTGCCGATTATCTTTCCATCAAAAGTATAGATAATGGGGTTCGATTTCTTTAAAAAACCATATATTCGACAAATTTCCTGCAAATAATCTTACCACTCACTGGCATGCTTAATGACCACTCTAAAATCGATATTAGTATATTTAGCTTTGATTCTCCTGGCTATTTCCTCGCACTATATCCCTCCAGAATTACATAAGCGGTATCAATACTATCTGCAGACCCAGCAATAATGTAACTACTCATTTATTCACTATTAAATAACAAAATAAAAACATCAACATCATGGAAACTTGGTTTTTGTAGTGCCAGCCTCTTGGTTTGCCAATTCTGATATTTCGTAGGGAATCTTCTGGAAACGAGCTGCTTATGGATTGAAGAGAGGATATTAAATAAATTGCAGAAATAGATTGGCCAACCTTTGCCTTAATCCTTCCAAAGATTTTTATGGTCTTCCTCTGTCAAGCATATTAGCTTCTCTATCAATGAGGTCAACAATCTCTCGGGTCAAATTACAGTCCCATTCCTTCACAGTCCATTTTGTATTGAGTAGGATATCCAGTCTTTCATCAGTAGAAATATTTTTCATTTTAAGCCCTTTGTACAGATCCATAAGCTATTTGGCTCTGATAGTGAAGGGAGTATGTACTTCAGTAACTCTTCCATCTGTTTTCCTAAATAAAATTATGAATACCTCACCCATTGTTTAGGATCACTCATCGCCTTCAAATATTTTTAAATTTTTTGCACTTTTTGGTCCTTTCCGGCTGAAATTTTGAGACGGTCAATGGTCTGGAGAAGATCAATCTCTTTATCAAGAGTCTCCTTCAGAGCTCTTTTTCTTTGTTCTTCGGATAAGGATTTATTGTTTTTGATCTTTTCCAGTTAAGTTATTCTCCACATCTACATCACGACTAAAATACCTCCAATTCTTGATAAAGAATTTCGAAATCCTGTTGTGTTTTGGGATTTCTTCTTCTTTAGATTTCCTATTTGTGCCTGACTTCTTCATTCTTCCTGAATTTCTCTTCTTCTTCAATTTCTCTTTGAATCTTATCATATTTTTGCTTTCTAAATTTGTTGGCCAATTTGCGAGCAAACCATCCTCTGGTGAGTCTCTGAATATACAAGGCAGCCTCATTTCTGCGTTGTTACCACATTTCAGAATCGAAATAGTGAGACGGTCTGATTAATTTATCAGTTCTTGTATCAATAAAAAGTCCTTCCTTCTCCATCTGACTTCCCATTTATCTTTTAACCTTGGTTGATTTCGAGATCCACTCATAAGTTTGAGTTTATCGGGTGTAGCAAAGTTTATGATTCGTTTTTTTTTGATCAGTCTGAGCGAAGGCATTCCAATACTCGACATTATTGTTGACATTTTTGTATCCTCCAATAAAGGGTTTCTTTTTGTTGATCCTAATGATCTTAACAACTTCGACCCACTGATCAGTAATATTACCCTTCTCGTCCTTTTTGACGATGGTTGATTCAACATGATCATAGTTGTTGATGCGATTGGCCAGCTCCATATCGTTGTTGAGAATCACATCTCCAGAATTAAGCATCTCCTGATTTTAGCTCATGCAATTCAATCTATTTTTCTATTTAAGTTATATAATTTCATTAAAAGTAGATCCGCCCAATCATGCAATAAAATCATGATAAAGCAGTTCATTTCTCTTGATTGATTAAAAAATAATTTAGATCTTTATTTATGAGTTCGGAAATGATATTTGATAATTAATGAAGATTAACTTTATTCTTCTGGTCTGCATAATTACCACTGCCGTTTGTGAACTTGAAAAAGTAAAGCTCATCTTATGTAGAATGATGTGACTCATAAAGTCATCTTGAGTATTGACATCGGAGGACAAGCAGCAGGAAACATTATTCTGGATATGTATGGAAAGGTTGTTCCTAAAACAGTATAAAATTTTGTTAAGATTTGCGAGGGAAACACCATTGTTTAAGGAAAAAGATTGACATTTGTCGGCAGCCCCTTTCATCGAATTATTCCGGGATTTATGAATCAAGGAGGAGATATTACCGACGGAGATGGCACTGGAGGAATGTCTATATGGGGAAAGCCCTTCGATGATTAGAACTTTAAGCTCAATCATGAACCATTCTGCATTTCCATGGCCAATGCCGGCCCTAACACCAATGAAAGTCAATTTTTCATTACAGTGGCTCCTACTGATTGGCTTAACGGCCATTATGTAGTCTTTGGCCGAGCATCTGATGGCAAGAATGTGGTAAAGGCGATTGAAGCAGTTGGATCAGCTTCCGGGACTCCCTCAAAGAAAGTAATAGTCACAAAATGCTCTGCTATAACTCTGATTTCACCTGAATGACTCTATAAATGTAAGGAATCTACAATCATTATCTTTTCATTGTATTTCCTTTTTTGCTTCTCTATTTTTTGCTTGCATTTGCAGGAAGTTGATAGGCGAGAGTAAGCGTGATATTGGGCAATACTTATCCGAGTCAATGACATCTTCTGTACACATCTCCATCTGAATCTTAAATTCCTTTTCCATTTTTTTGATGGTAATCAAATTGGTATTCTATCGAAGTTACTTGTTTGCTGGTTTTACCAAATTCTAAGTGTGGAATTTGGTGTTGTATAACGTTTTTTTGTTATAGTATTCGGTGTACTATTATTTCGTGAGATATTTTACAGGCTATTTGGATTACTTTAGTTTATAATCTTTACTAACTTCCCTGGGAGGCCAAAAATGACCTTCGGGTATGTTTTTTAAACTACCTCCGAATTTCTGCTACAATTGAGAAGGATTGCAAAATTCCAGCAACGGTTAAATTGTTTGTTCATCGAAAAAATTAATCTTTCTCACAGTTTCCTCCTATAAAAACTTTTTGACGAGTCCCCATAGAAAAGATATGGAGCTTGGTATCCGAACTACATAGCACACAAACATTCTAGATCGATATGTATCCGACAAAAATGTAAAGGATTTTTTCATGGATCCGATAAGTGAAAATAAACCAGTTTGGGCAGCATCAATAACAGCAACCCAGTTTTCCACCTGTCCTGGGATCAGATAATTTCTTAGTACATACTAAAAGAAGTAGGTTTGAGTCTAGAGAAGGTCTTCCTCTTTCATCTATAGTTTAATGATTTTCTCAACATCGAAAACCATGATGGGACGGTAGTGACTATCTCTTCCCGCGAGGTAAAATACTCCTTCTTTCTTGATTATGCGTTAATTACCAAATATTTGGAGACTACCTCGGTAAAGGCCAGTTCTCGCACTCGATTCTGATAATCTATGAAGATTTCCATGTCAGAAATGCACTTTTTGATGTTGCACCCAGTCGATAACAGAAATCTGAGTCTCCAAGATTTATCCCACCTTTCATCCAGTTTTATCTATTTCCTGGCAATATAATCGTCAAATTATTTTAGTTTTTAAACCTCATAAGTTGTAATAGTGTCCTCCGCCCACCCTTAAAACAACAGCCTCCTAATATTTTTACCTTCCCCAATTCTAAAATCATCTTTGATTTTTAGATCATTAGACCGATATGGCATAAAGAGAAAGGCTTCTTCAGGGATATGGGGGTGATCAGAAACAATATTTAGATTTTTGTACATTTAAAATATAGTCCATCGCAATATAATTTAATTTTCACCACCCTTCTTAAATGAACTTCCAACATGCATAATCAATCAGTATGAAATTTTATAAATTATTGACGACAATATATCCCTATTGAAATCATTGATTTTCTTTTTCGATAAAGTGACGGTCCTTGTCCTTAGCCTCATTATAGATGTTGTATATTTTTATTGCTAGTGACTTAATTTTGTTGCTCTATCGTAATTTCATGTCTCGGATATACTGGGGGATTATCAAATATATTAAAGCGTATGATAGAATTTCATCACCAGATTGGTATATTTATCCATGGTGTGCCACCATTTTTAGTAATTTTTAACATTAATCCAATCTGTCTTTATAGATTGTGCCTAACACGTTGACAATGTGAGTGTAGGGAGTACTGTCGATAGAAATATCGAAGTCAAAAACATTCAGTATGTAGGCTTCCATAACTATGATTTCATCCTTTGTTATAAAACCTTTGCATTTTGAAATCATGGTGGTGATTTTTGGTGGGTATATTTCATTCATTTTGGCAGCAAGAAGAAGGACAGTGATCACTATTTTTTACCAATTTTCCTAACTGAGGTAGACAGCTTTTTAAGAAAGCTTATTGATATAAGCAATAGCCAAATAGAGAGTATCTTTCTTTACTTTCTGGTTGAAATTATTTAGAATCCACTTAATAGCCCATCCTCTATATTGCTCATCACATGCTTCAATGGAGTTATTCGAGGAGTCAGTAGAAGTGGAGATGCTTGTAATTGAAGTGCGTTTGTAGACTAGATTTCTAAAGCTGAAGTTGTTGCTCAATTAGATAAGTTTTGCTTTCATTTCTATTTTATTATGATTATTTAGAAATAGAAGATCGTTAGTCAACTTATCGAAGGATATGCATCATACCAGAGTTATTAAAAATTATATTGCATATCATAATGGACTACAAATACAAAGCTATCAAACATCAATTTTTACGCGAGAATACATTTTTTGAGTCATTTGGCATCAGATTTATAAATGATTTGATTGTTAATTTTGATATTATTACAATATCTGAAAGCTCCATATAATCTCAACAATCTACATTTAAAAAATATTAAAGCTTTCTGGAACGTAATGACTGACTAATTCATGATAATATATTGCATTTTTGCCATAATTTTTGACATTAAACTCTAACTTTGATCAAAGACTGATAGATTTAAATTAATTATTTAGATATAATAATTCTATGCCTTCAAAGAAACCCCCTCTTTTTGGACAATCATCTTCAATAACTTCAAGCATCACTAGCGATTCTGAACTGGAATTTTTCATAATAAAGAATTTATAAACGGGATCTTCTTAAAACATCAAAGATCTAATTCGACTACAGACTCCTCTGGTGCTCAATAAACAGGCAAAAGATCAGATTTGGAATGATTACTTCAAATAAATGGGGAAGATGAGCGATAAACTATTATAAACAGTCATAAAAAGTAACAAAACTGAATTAATACGTCTTTTGACTTAATTTCCTGTTGTTGTTTCTGATTTTCGGTATATGGATGGATGGTCATTGCTTCATTTTAGTGTTAGTCAGAATGATAAGTAAATAACTTCAATATTATTAAAACATGGAATAGATATTGATATTCAAAGCAATGAAATGAGAAGGACTGCACTCCATGAAGCTGTGTTGGCCAATAAAATAGAACTAACAAGACTGTTGATCGACTCTGGAGCAAATCCTAACTTGGTAGATGCTGATCGCAATGCCGCAATCCACTTTTCTGTTGATTATGGATATCTCTAGATTGTAAAGATTATTTTAAATTCTAAAATACCAGTCGATCTTCACATAACCAACTGCAACAGCATGACTCCCTTCAATAACTGCAGGGCTGCGTCTATTTTCGAATTACTCCTTCGTTATCATTAATCTATCTCTAATGCTACTTTAACTCATAATGATAATAAAAAGGGATATATTTACTAATCCCGTCTAAGGAGTCATCAAAGCAATATCATTCCAAATATTTCAAGAGCTGATCAGGTCCAAAAATTTTTATCTGTCCGATAAATTCCTCGTATAGTAAGAAATACATTGAGCGATTCATATCAATCAGGTTTATCATCTGAATTGTCGAGCGACGACAACAACGAAGAAGAATGGAAAGAAAAGAAGAAGAAAAAATTGAAACGAAGAGTAGGATTTTATTTGAAAAATCAAAGCATTTTAAAAAGCTGTAGAAAAGCTACTCAAAACATAGGATTAAGGCGATAAACAATTTTCCAAACCTATATAAAAGATGAAGAGCAAATTTAAAATTATGATATAATCAGAAAATTAGGAGCAGGAGCTTTTGCTGAGGTGTTCATGGTTAGAAAGAAAAAATCCAGTAATATATTCGCCTTGAAAAAAATAGATAAAAAGCTCATCATTGATAGCAAACTACAAAATTATGTGAGGGCTGAAAAGTTTGTTTTAACTGAATTCGATCATCCATTCATTCTCAAAGCATTCGCATGCTTACAAGATTTTACTCATCTCTTTATTGTTATGTAACTGTGTGAGGGTGGGGATATGGAGAAGTATATTAGATAATCACCTTTGAATTAAAGAGTGGCAAAGACTTACGCTTGTTAAGTGGCTCTGGCTTTGGCTGAACTTCATCGGCATAATATCATGTATCGTGACCTTAAAGTTTCGAATATCATGCTGGACAAAAACGGACATTCAAAACTAGCTGATTTTGGATTAGCAAAACAAGCCGAATCAACTGATTCTTTTGTTGGATCAGTTTCTTATTTGCCTCCTGAATTGCTCGTGGACGGAGTTAAGAAACCTCATGATAAATCTGTTGACTGGTATCTACTTGGAGTATTTATTTATTAACTACTTCATGGTGAACCAGCTTTTTACGATAAAGACAGAGCAGTAATGTAGAATAAAATACTAAATGAGTAACCAACTTTTAATAGATCAATTTCTCTCTAATGTCAAGAGGTGATTACAAAACTGCTTAATAAAAACCCGCAAAATCGGTTGAGTAGTCTTGATGATCTAAAGGCATTAAAATGGTTCAATGATGTTGATTGGTAAAAGATCCTCAAAAAGTACATATTGATTAATTTAGAGAAGGAGAAGTCATGAAAATTGACGTTGATTGCAGACAAATGAAGCGTAAAGACTGCTTCTCAGTCTAATTTCAGTAGAAATAAATTAATGCTAAAATATAATGGTTCCACGATTGGAATTATCCCAAGAGATCATGATTATATATTTTTTAATCTATATCGAGAAATCATCTATAAAGAGATTTTGGGATAATAAAGCAGAAAGTAACCACTAAGGCACTGATATGATACGTGAATTTAAAATCAATCAACTAAAATTTAAAATGTCATCATAAGCGCAGTCCAAAAAGCCAAGATAAATCAGAGAGCTTAAAGAAAAGCTGAATGATCTGGACATCGACGCCAAGCAGGAGGCCATTCGAGGCATTATCTCCTACATGACTAACGGCAAAGATGTGTCATCTCTGTTTATGGATGTGCTCAAGAACATCACTACCCCTTCCCTTCAACTCAAAAAATTGATCTATCTCTACGTCATGAGCTACGCAAAAGTGCATCCTGATCTGGCCATCCTTGGAGTTAACACTTTCAGAAAGGTAATGTCAAACTGATTCAGGATGCAGTCGATAAGAGTAATCCCTTCCTTAGAGCATTGGCAGTCAGGACCATGGGATGTATCAGAATCAAAGATATCACTGAGTATTTGTGTGATCCTCTAAAAAAAGCACTCAAGGATTAGGATCCATATGTCAGAAAAACAGGTGCCCTTTGTGTTCCAAAGCTATATGAAATTGCTCCTCAGTTGATCTAAAAGGAAGAGTTTCTGACACTGTTATAAAACTTATTAAATGATGGAAATGCAACCGTTGTATCTAACGCATTAGTTTCTCTATCTATTTGCAGTTAGCTGAAGGGAGAGCCATTGTTGAAATTGACAGAAACTTTAGTTCAGAAATTGCTGACAGCAATGAATGATTGCAATTAATGGGGTGTAGTTTACATTCTAGACACTTTAACAACCTATCTACCAAAAGATCCTCAATAGGCTGAAAATATAATGTAAAGAGTGTCAAGTCGACTTGCTCACACAAACAGTGCAGTTGCTCTATCATCAATAAGATTAATCATAAAATACATGGATTATCTGTCAAACGCTGAGATGATTCGAACTTACAACAACAAAATAAGTGCCCCTCTAATAACAATGATTTCAAGATAGAATGAGATCAGTTATCTTGTGCTAAAAACTATAAATTTGGTATTACAGAAGCGACCACTTCTACTTCCCAAGTAACTTAAGATATTCTTTGTGAATTATCACGATCCTCTTTACGTAAAGCTCTAAAAACTGTAAGTTCTTTCTAAAATTGCAAATAACGAAAATATTTTGATGATCTTGCATGAACTTAAAGAATACATCCATGAAGTTGATGTTGAATTTGTCAGGAAGACTGTCAATACCATGGGCAAATGCGCCATTAAGCTCTAAAAAATGGCTGATAAATGCGTACAGTGTTTATGGGAAACTTTGAAAACCAAAATACCTTATGTGGTGCAGGAGGCTGTTATCGTCATTCGAGATATCTTCAGAAAATATCCCAATAAATATGAAGGCCTACTGGCTGATATATGCTAAAACCTTAACAACCTAGACGATCCCGAAGCCAAAGCTTCAATTGTGTGGATTATTGGCTAATATATAGAAATAATAGATAATGCCGATGAACTAATGGCCAATTTTGTCGAAAACTTCAAGGACGAGCCTGATGTCGTCCAACAACAAATTTTAATAAGTTGCATGAAGTTATATCTCCTTAAGCCTGAGGATGGTCAATAAATTTTAAAGGATCTTTTTAAATACGTCACGAAGGAATGCTAAAATCCTGATTTGAGGGATCGAGGATTTATTTATTGGAGGTTATTGTCAACCAGTCCACAAATGGCAAAGAAGATTGTGCTCAGTCCTAGACCCCTCATTTCCGATCAATCCTATACCCTTGAAACATAATTTCTGTAAAAGTTAATCTAAAATATTGGCTTTTTATCGAGTGTATATAGTAAAAAGCCGTAAGATTTTGTAAAACGATTAAAGTAGAATGCCAATGCTCGAGAAGTCGTGGAGGAGGATGCAGAATAGTTGCTGGCTAAAAATCAGCATTAATAAAAAGTGTAATTCTTCTAACAGCAACCAGTTTCTTTCGCTAACAAAGATGAACAGCTCGTTGATAATACTCCCACTGATTTAATCAATATGCAAGCCAGCAATTAACCTGAACAGCAATCACCCACACGAGTATCAGTTGTAGTGCCTATTCCAGAACCACCAAAAGATTTATTAGATGTTAATGTAATTCAGGAGGCGCCAGTTATGATTTAAAAGAAATCTTCAATCAAACCAACAGAATCTTCTCTTTTGGACCTTGAATCAGAAGCCCCACCATCTAAATTATATCAAACATCGTCATTGAATCAACAAGGAGTCTCCACTGCAGATAATTCATTTGCCACGTCCATCCAAGGGAATCAAATCAATCAAGGATCAATGCTCTTTGGTTTTAATTAACCATTAAAAGTACCTAAAAATATAGTCATTCCGTTTGTATAAGTTATTAACGAGACTGAATTCAGCAGAGAGAGGAAGTATGCTGGCATGAGCGTGAAAGCTGCTTTCCAAAGATAGGATGAAAAGGTCTTCTTGCAGTTGCAATTCAAAAACGTAGGATTGCAGGCCTTAACAGTATATATTTCTTCTTATACAGGATTTTGCGTTGAAAATGAACTCGAATGCATTTAAACTAGGATACGGCAATATTGTTATACCTGATTTGATACTTAATCCAGGATAATCGAAATAGGTCAAACTAGAGTTGAATTATGAAAATGGATTAACTTAGCTTACTTCCTTCCCCTATCTGATTGACTGTGCATTGAAAGTATCTGAGGACGTCTATGTCTTTAAGATACCTTGCAGTTTATCAATTGGAATGCTTCCAAACTTCAGTCTCGGCCTTGAAGAATATAAATAAATAGTATCAAATAGTCAAAATGAAAGGCGCCAATAGGTGCTAGCTAACAAGCTTTAGCTTAATGATTTCGCAAATAAGCTTAAGGACAACAACTTATTTGAAGTAATGAGACGGTAGAACGGACCCAACGAAATGATGGCAAATGTGTGTGTACTGGCAAGTGGAGTGAAATTAGTGGCTGAGATAATCTTTGATAAAGCAAATAATGGTGTCAGCATGAGACTGACTGGTCCCAACGATATATACATTTCGTATTTCCATCACGCTCTGTCCATGATAGTAAATCTATGAAATTAAACATGATCAACTATCATTCTTAATTCAATATTGTGAATGTATATCAGATCAGTATTTTCGATAGTCAAGTACTTTTAAGGTCTGCTCGATATGATCCACAAAATCAAAAGACTAATTGACTTTGCTGTATTGTGTTTACAAATGCTACTAATTTTTAATTGTTTGGGTACTTATTTATTTTGTGGTTTTTACTCGGTACTGTTGACAGTTCAAACATTCCTTTCCAACTTTTTTCAATAAAGTAATTAAATTAGCATTATTTTAACTATTATTTGTGGCATATTCGCCTACTCTTTAACTGATTTTACTACTTTCTCTCAATGATGTGATATCTATGATTTCTAAATTAACCATAAATTACTATCTGACATTTGACGAATTATAGACTTAAAATATTTGATTTAATTTTAGCACTGCTTTAACTTAGATGCCATTAAATTACTATTTTATTCTGTAAAATTAGTGAAATAGCTTTGATTTTTGCGATCTTTCAAAAGATATTAGGATGAATTATTTCTTAATTTCGACTAGATTATTGTCCTTAGATCCTATTAGTGTTCTAGCTTATCTACAAGATTTATAATTATGGCTTCCTTCTTAATTTAGTGCCTTAATTTTGAGTCACTATACATCAAATATTGCTGATTGATAGAACTGAGTGACTATCTTTCTTAGGCAAAAGATTGTGGATAGGCGCTACTCATCCCATTTACTTCTCTCCTTAATAACGGAGTCATAGATAATCTTTGTGATTTTTGTCTATCTTGTTGCGAGTTATTGACAGTACACTTTAGGGATAATCTGCGATCTATTAATTCTTGTTCCTTATCGTATTTATTCATAATTTAGCGACCATTTTGGCTTAACATTACATTGGGATTCATATTGACATCCTTCAAATTGGATTTGCAGTTTGAATTTATGCTTTATTTTGATAACGCAAACTCTTTGGTAGGATATGGTAGTTAATTTGAATACAATGGTTCAGTAATTTGGATGATGTTTTACTTATTATTGCTGTCTTATCTTCTATTAGCTCGAGCAATGTTGACTGTATTTGAATTGTTTCGAATTTTTTGTTGATGGGGAGTAGTTTATATGTTCCGACTGAAGGTTTGCTTCTTTTTCATCGTGAATAATTTTTGTTGTATAATTATAATCTAACAGCTATACAGCAAATCAACCTTTACTAATTCAATAATAATTTAAAAAATAGCAAAAGATGAAAACATTCGTTTTTTGCTTATTATCAAAGAAATATAATAAATCAGTCTTAAAAAACATTAAACGAATCTCAATATTTGAAAAAAAGGATATCTTTTAGTTGAAGTCAATTTTAAAATAATCAATAAATATCATGATGGAGGGGAATAATACCATATTAATATTGTTGGGGGGCAATGTGCCATCCTGCCTATCTCGAAGACTAAGACAATGTTAAATTAATTATACTTTTTCAGGAATTAATTCTTATAGACTAACTAAAATTTGAGCAAGCCCATTTAATCCCTGTCAATTTAACTTTGTCTTTGTCCGCGGGATAGACAGGGGACCCACTTTGTCCTCCTGTTGTATCAATATCATAGTATACAACTCCATCAACGATTTGATCTACATATCTTTGATATTTATTGAATTGGCATGACATAAGTCGTAATTATTCTGCATCTGTATTTTATTTGTTGAATTTTGTATCCTACTAAATAAACGTTGTGAGTGAATGTTATACTGATGTGTAGAATTGATTTTGTGATTATTTGAGTGAATTTTTGAGATCACTGTTGTTGAAAGTTGACTAAATTTTGCATTGAATGATAGTGATAATTAATTATGTTGCTAAATAAAATATATTTGTTTTCACACATACACC
>Ga0302268_1000539_pt1 | contig 23605 bp, 42 predicted proteins | sample III_Bog_E2_1_FD_194554 | JGI IMG/M metagenome (GOLD analysis project Ga0302268, IMG submission 194554) | Peat permafrost microbial communities from Stordalen Mire near Abisko, Sweden - III_Bog_E2_1 | ecosystem: Environmental > Terrestrial > Soil > Wetlands > Peat | place: Sweden: Abisko... | reverse complement strand
TTTCGGCATCAATATCTTGATAATAATACATTCCTAAACCGTTTTGTTTTTCGGGAGCGTAAGTAACTTGAAATTCAAGATAATCTTTAAAAGGTGTTTTTCTATGATATTTTAACCAGTAACAAATGATTTCAATTTTTCCAAAAAATCCAACGTAAAACATATTTCTAACGGTCATTTTCTTAATACAACCGCCTTCAATTTTAATGGTTTTTAATTTTAAATCTATTTCGGGAATTGTCATAATTAAAATAGTCTTTGAACATAGTTATTAATTCTTCTATTTAATTTTTCACCAACATATTTTCCATTGTCGTAAACATATTTCAAATGTTTAAAATTATAAACGATACTTGATTCACCATTATCGCATAAGATTTTTGTTGGGTAGACAAATAGACCATCATACCAAAAATTATCTAATATAACCGTACAACCGAATATTTTACCATAATCAGGGCTATCTATTATTATCTGATCTCCTGTATATTCCAACGCTGTTATTTTCATATTATAATTTTTTAATTTTTAATGCAATTAATTCAAATTCTTTTTTTAATTTATCAATATTTTTACTTAGCTTTTTGATATCTTTGAAATTTTGCTTATTCTCATCTGTATTTTCGTAAAAATTATTTACACACCAAAATGTTCCACAATCTGTGTAAAATATTTCACCTGTTTCTTTTATTTCAAATTCATATCTATAGTGACCATTACCATCTTTTAATAATTTTATATTTTTAACAATTTGTTTTTTACCTATATCGTAAGATATTCTATCATTTAATTTAAGTGAACCTGAATTTCCATAATAAATATATTCCATATCAGGATTTGGTATGGTTGGTGTTAATGGCTTATTTTCTTTTTTCATTGATATTGATTATTTCCATTATTTTATTATATATTGGGTTAGTGTACCAGACATTATCTGAACTAAATGAACATCTTTCTTTTTGGTGATATAATCTATTCAAATCATCTTTAGCCTCTGAATATCCATTACTAAATATACCAAGCGGAAATAATAATGTGGACAAAATTACACAGGGAATGCTATAAAATTTATGAATAATAATATCTTTACCATTATAAAAATATTCGTACTTATCAATCCACCTAATTTGTCTATGTTCAAATAACGAATTATGTTGTTTTTTAGTTAATTTAAAACTTTTATAACCTTTTTCTAAAGGGTTTTCGTATTTATAGTATCCACTCATTTTATTTCAATTTTATTATCAATTACGTTTACTTTAAAATTATGACCTTTTTCAAATTCATTTTCAAGATATAAATCAACAATTTGATTCTCGATTTCGTTTTCAATTGCCCTATTTATTTTACGTGCACCGCTGTTTTTATTCTCTCCTATTATTTTAAATAAATATTCAGTTACACCATTTTCAAATTCAACCTCAAAATCTATGTTATTCAAACGTTTTTTTAAATTATTTAACTCCAACGTAATAATTGACTTTAAATTATCTTCAGATAGTGAGTTGAAATAAACAACGTTGCTGAGACGGTTAATGAACTCTGGGGGAAAGTGTCCTTTTAATGCTTTTTCTGTAATGTTTTTTTTATTCTCTTCTATATTTGTTTGAAACCCTGTTCCTCTTCCTAATGAAGCCGCATCTTTCGCTCCAATATTTGAAGTCATGATAATAATTACATTACTGAAGGCTATTTTGGAACCGATATTATCTGTAAGCGTTCCGTCATCAAATACTTGTAAAAAAACGTTTAATACTTCTTTATGAGCCTTTTCAATTTCATCTAATAATAAAACACAATAGGGTTTATTTTTAATTGCTTCTGTTAATAAACCACCATCACTATAGCCTACATACCCACTACTACTACCGTAAAGCTTATTTACACTCGTAGAGTCAGCATATTCACTCATATCAAATCTAACCAAAGCGTCTTCACTTCCAAATATTTCTTCGGCCAATTTTTTAGCTAAAAGTGTTTTTCCACATCCACTTTCCCCAACCATTAAAAATGTTGCTGGTTTAGATTTACCCCCATTTAATCCCATTCGGCTTCTTTTCATTGATTGGGCGACTTTTTTGATGGCCTCAGATTGGCCAATTATGCTTTCACCTAATTTATTTTCAATATTTAAATAACGTTCCTTCTCCGAAGTGGTCAATCTGTTGATTGGAACACCTGTTATTTCTGAAACAATGTTATAAACATCAATTTCTGTTATTTCTTTAATATCTTTTTTAGATTTTGACTTTTGACTTTTTTCAAGATCAACAATTCTACCTTCCAATTCTTTACAGATAGCATTATATTCATCTCCTATTGTAAAATCATTGGCTGAATATGATTTTTTGACCATTAAAGCATTCAATTCAAGATCTTTTTTTAATTCAAACAATTCGGTTGAATTATCAATAGTTGAAACCTTCTTCTCAGAGCCACATTCGTCCATTATATCGATTGCTGAGTCTGGAAGCTGTCTATCTGTAATATATTTATTTGCAAGCGTTACACAAGCTCTAATTGCTTCATCCGTGTAAATAACATTATGATATTGTTCATAATATTTTTTGGAATTAAATAATATCTTTTCCGTTTGTTCAATTGTTGTTGGGTCGATTATAATTTTTTGAAAACGTCTTTTTAGGGATGGATTACTTTCGATTGAGCTTTTATAACCTTTGAATGATGTTGTGGCGATAAGTTGTATATCTCCATCTGTCATTGCACTTGATAGAATTCCAGCAATATCTGAAGCATTGTTCGAATTTGAACCTAAAACTGAGTCAATATCATCTATAAATAACATGAAATCTTTGTTTGCCTTGACCTCATTTATCACGCCATTCATACGCTCCTCCAACATCCCACGATAGGAGGTTCCTGATATTAAGGCAGTTAGGTCTAAAGATAGTATTTGTTTGTCGTTTAAAAACATCCCCTTACCCTCTTCAATCATGTTGGCTAATCCAGACACGATGGAACTTTTTCCACATCCAGAAGCCCCGACAATTATTACATTATTCTTATTTCTTCGGCCAAGAACTTTAATTAATCTACTTATTTCAATTTCTCTACCAACTATTTGGTCAATTTTCCCCTTTTTGGCTAAAGAGTTCAAATTTACGCAATATGATTCCACCATATTGGTTTTACGAGGCTTATTTTTTTGGCCTTGTAATGATTCGACATAACTTTCATTATGCTCTTCATATTTAGTTATCTCACCCTGTTTAATGGCGTTGATGGTATTAAATAAATTATCATATTTTAAACCAATATGATTCCAAGTATCATTCTTTGATATACCTAAAATACTTAATAAAACATGTTCAGAACCAATTTTACCAGTATCATTTAACTTTGTTTTTTCATCATTTGCATCAATTAAACATTTGCTTAATTCTGGGTCAAAACCAATTGATTTTTCAACTTTATTTAAAGCCCGTGGTTTAACGGTTGTAGCTGAACTTTCCTTTAATAATTCAGAAAAATAAACTAAAAGCGATTCGATATCATCTTTTGAAAGAAACTTATTCAACATTTTATAGGCCGTCGATTGTTTTGACTGTAAAACGGCCAACATATAATAATTAATTGTAATCTTCTTAATAGGGTAGTCCTCAACTAAATCATTAAGCAATGCCAGCACTTTCTTCAACTCCGTTGTGTACAATTTTTCTTCCATTATTTATTTTTTTAGTTCGGATTTAATTCCATATGTTATCACATCGGAGGTACTGTCAATAACAACTTTGGGAAATTCAATTCCTTTTAAGTCAAATTCTTTTCTAATCTCACCAAAAATCTCACCAAATATTTTACCCATCTCCGCAACATCATTCTCATTGCTTGGATTAAACCCTTTAATATCATCCGCTATTGGCCTAACAGATATATTTTTTATTATAGGAAATTTAATCACACTAAAATCTTCCATTATTTATTTTTTTAATTCAAAACAAATGTACATAAAATATTCGAGAAAAACAAGTTTTAAATAATAAAAAGGTGAATAAAATTAATTACCCGACCTTTTATCTCGCCATTATCGCGCCAATTTGGCGAGAAAATTATTTCCAATTTAAATAAACTTCACCATAATATGGATTCTTGTCTGGGTGATGTATTTCACTATATATTGGACCAGTTTTTAAACGTTCTGCAAATTTAGCGAATTCTTGCTCCCAAATTGGTTTTGAATATCTTCTTTTACCATATTCCACATATTCTTCTTTTTTCTCAGTATCCTCAAATGTGATTAAAACACCATCTTCCAAGTCTGTGCGAACAAATTGTTTGCCGTCAGGAACTTCAATTTCAATTGTTTCTAAATTTAGTTTTTCAACTTCTTTCTCTTTCCGAATGTCTTCCAAAATTTTTATTAGCGACTTTTTAGTTTGTGGCATCTCTGGTTCAGTATTTGATTTACTATTATTTTCCCAGAATAATTCTTCTAAAATTTCATCTCGTAAATAAATAATTCCTTTCTTTGGATATTCAATATGATGCCACTTAACCGATTGTTGATTATCATTATCATACCAGTCTATTTGTGTTCTGAGATAAGACTGACCATCTACTTTTAAGAGCCACTGACATTTGTTTTCTAATTTTTTTAATTCCATATTTTATTGTTCATTTTTATTTAATTGAAATCTATTTACAGAATTTTTTTGATCAACGCCTGTCCAGTAAATAATATCTCCTTCACTACCAATTGTTGGAATAATAATACCTAATATTAATTTTGAAGTCTCTTGGGCTAATATAGTTTTATATTCCCTATATGACATATATTCAACTTTCTTAAATAAAAGGTTACCAATGAAATCTTTAATTTCTTCTGCCTTTTCAGTTAACAATTTATCTCCAAACATTTGTATTGCTTCGGATTCAGGAATAATAATGTTATTACAATTGTTTTTTAATTCTGATTCGTCTTCTTTCATTATCTATTCGTTTTTTAATTCAGCATAGTCATAAAATAAATAGTCACCATCCAGTGATACGTTTGTTAATTCAAACACTTCTTTTTCAGTAATAAGAATGATGTCTCCTAAAATATCTGTTGGATTTAAATTGCTGAAAATAATGTCGGTATATTTAATTGGATTCCAAAAATAATCTCCAGTTACATAATCATCTTCAGTATTTTCTTTTGAATTATAAACAAAGCCTGGGTCAATTTCACTTTCATCATCTTCGATTGATGGTAAATTCAAATGTGTTAAATAAATTGGTTCATTATCATTTTCATCTTTTTTGAAAATAATTGAATTGAAAATTGTAACTTCCAACGGGTTAATAGCTAATTTGCTGATGGTCTCAAAACGTTCTGAACCAAAAATCTTTTCTAAATTTCTCATTTTGTAATTTGTTTGTTTTTTAATTTGTTTGTTATTTTGTTGGAACTATTTTTAATTATATTTTAATCTAATAATTTATTCATAATAACTTAAATGTTGAAAATGCTAATTGTTTATCTTCTTTTGAAATAATAACATCTGATAATTCAAATATATTATCTTTTGAAATCATTAACATAGTACCAAATTTTTCATTTGAAGTCACCCAACTAAATATTTTAATTGGCTTACAATAATAATTTCCAGTTGGAAAGTAACCTATTGTCTCAACTGTTATTTGTTTCTCTTCAACTTCCACTTCACAACTCGGACTGCCATCAATATTTAGATAATGTAGAACTTCTATTTCGTCTTCATTTTCAATTGATAATAGAACCGAATTATAGCCTTTAGCTATATAAACGTTGAGTAAATGATCAATACCTTTATTTAATCTGTTAAACCTTTCTAAACCGATAATTTCTTTTAATTTTTCCATACTTTTAAATTTTCAAAGCAAATGTACACAAAATATTTGAGAAAAACAAGTTTTTAATATGTTAAATAAAATTAAAAAGGAGAGCGTTTAATTTCTCTCCCTTTATTCGAATTTTTATTTAAATGTTGTGAATTCTCCGTTAATGAATAAAATCAATTGTGCTTTTAGAGTTTCCTTAGAAATTATGACTGACCCTTGAGTCCAGTTTGAGAGCCCTCTATTATAATCAAGCCTTAATTTTGTATTGGTCCCTACACAAATGGCGCCCAGACTACGGCCAAAACTGTGTGAATGTCCAAAAATTGACTTACTTGATAGTTTTTTAAATTGATTAACTCCACCTCCTCTTGATCCATTAGGACCTACATCGCTATGCTGGGAAACCTGAAATCCTCCAATTTTGTAACTCTCATTCCTTGTTAAACATTTAAATTTTGGAAATTTTTGATTAATAACATACGGAATGATACCATTTTCGGCTTTACCTTGTAATGTCAATAAAGCGTATTCCATATATTTTTCTGAATTTTTTAGTGTTGGGTATGATCTCCAATCTCCTTTCAGCCATCTATCAAGCATATCATCGTGGTTTGATCTAATAATAACCACATTATATTCTGAAATAGTTTCTAACCATTGTAGCATATTACTAATTTCTATGAATACATCATTTTTATTTTCTTTTTCTTTTCTATATGATGCATAAATATCTTTCACATCATGAACATTAACAGCATAAGAAGAAAATACATCGTGAATAACAACCGAAGTTGGTTTTAATTTTTTCATTAAAACATTTGTTGTTTTATTTAAAACTATTTCATCGTGCTCTCCATAATGTAAATCACCCAGCACAATCCCCTCAATTTCATTTGTTCTTCTTACGATTGCATTTTTACAGTCAACATTGAAATATAAGTCTGTGAACTGCTTTGTTTTTTTATCATAACCTACTTGTCTCGTAAAAAAGGTATTGTCATCTTTTATCTCGACTACGGTGAATCCCAAAGAATGGTTAAAATTGGCTTTTGACCCACTCAGAGATTGACTGTAATTGTCTATGGTACAGGCACCTGTGGTCAATAATATTTTTGGGTGAGTTGGATCAACCACAGGCAATGCTTTAAAATGTAATGATGGAGACCCAACAATTAAACTTTCATCATTAGATAATCCTTCAAGGCCGTTCAACGGGTTTAAATTTGTTGGAACTATTTTAATGTCTCCCCTGACTTGTAAATTTGAATTTAATCTAACGTTGGATGCTGTCAAAAATGGAGTCAAAATTGGGTCCCAATATTCATCTTCTTTCTGACCGTTTAATGTGTTGAAGTTATTATATCTTCCACAAATAATAAGAATTTCTGATTGGTCTTCATCGTGAAAATCTCTATATGCAATCATACCGTTGATTAAATCAACATCTGCTTTTGTGTTGTTCTGTGCCCAAGAAATTAAATAAACTTTTTTATTTGTATTAATTATTTTTTCCTGTGCTTGCTTGTATTGATCACTTTCAGCAACTCCAATACCTTCCACTCTTTCCTTTAATCCTAATCTTTCACTACACCATCTACGCATATTCCTTTCTGATACCGAAAATTTATTACATAAATCATTCATTCTGGCATCCCAAGTAAGATCCTTATTTTTATAAACACTTGCAATGTATTCCTTATCTGCTTCCGTTAATTTTTTAAATTTCATTTATTACTGTTTTAACTTCTTTATTTTGTTTATTTCCTTTTATTAAACTTCCTATTATATGATTATTAATTGATGTTTTCATTTCCCAATTAAGTCTATCTTCCATAAATCTAAAATCTGGCATATTAGCTCGTTGTTCTTCTGTAATCGGAAATTCATCAATTTCTATTTCTCGTTGAATATTAATTGTTTCATCTTGACAAATGTTATATATTTCGAATAGCTCTTCGTCGGTTAAATCTTCTAAATCAAACCATTCCCAGTGATCACCAAGTCCACCCATATAAACACCACATTTCTTTATCAAAGGATGCTCAAATGCCCCATATCCTGGTTCGGTACCATTAACCAGTGATAACAACCCATTTCTGTCTAATTCTACTATCATAATTCACAAATATCTTCCATACGTTCTAATAATTCTATTCTTTCATTATTAATTTCATCTATTCTATCTCTTATTTCAAGCAATAATTTCTTCTTTAGTTCTGTTGTTGTTGGGGAAAAAGTTTGAAACCCATTACCTACATCCTTGTTATCATTAAAAAATACATAATCTTCTTTACCGTTCTCAAAAGCATATACGTAAATAGAGTCAAAAATTAAATCTTTAATTTCAAAATGTTCTTCATCAAAATATTTCCAATTAGCTACTTGAGATAGTACTATTTCTGTTGGTGATCTATATTTTGTGAATAAATCAACGTTTTCGATTAACCACTCTTTGTTTAATATTTTACTTACATTTTCTAATAAAATTGTTTCCATAATTAATTATTTTTAGTTGGCTGATATTTAGTAAATAATTGTCCTAATGTTAATCCGTTTTGATGTGCTAATTCGACCGCTAAAGCACATATATTCCTTTCTGATGATAAATTAAGCTCAGAGTTATAATATTCAATTAAATTATCATATTTATTAAATAAACCATCCCCAGACCAAGCATTTACCCAATGACCATTAATTGAAAACCGTTTATTAACTTGACCTATGCTTGATCCTTCTGAATAACGCCACCAACCAAATTTTTCATCCCATAGGTTGTCATCTGATAAATCTAACTTTTCAAATTCTTCATCTTCGAGTTGCCAAACTTGGTATTCGCCACCATCAAATGTTTTAATAGCTTTTACTCCAAGTGTTTCAAATGCTAATTCTAAATTTCCACCTAATATTTCTTTCATGTTAAATTTATTATTGAATCCTCATAATATTTTTTAATTATTTCACTACCGATATAATTACAATTTTTATTAATACACCCTTTTGCTGTCGTACCAATTCCCATAAATGGGTCATAAATCAATGAATTCGCAGGAAAATAGATATCGATTAATTTTTCAACAAAATCAGTTGAATACGATGCTTTAAGATCAGATTTAAAACTATCGTTGTTCTTTGCTTCAATTATATTAACATAATTTTTATAAAATTTCTGTCCAGTTCTTTCATTTATAGAACTTACTTCTTTATTGGCTTTAAATGTATTCAAATAATTTTTATGAACAATTATGTAAACCAATTCGCATAACCTTGTTACCTTATTAGGACTTGTTTGAAATGGGCTGGCTGAACTCTTTTTCCATACTACAATATCTGTAAGCGTTAAATTAGTTTCTTCATTAACCTTACTTAAAAGAAGTGTTGGTAAGATAGGATTGTCACCTGAATAGGATATATTGTAACAAATTACACCGTCTGGTTTAAGTATTCTATCAAATTCCTTAAATTCGTTCAATCTTATTTCTAAATATTCCTCAGTCGTAAGATTATCAATATTATGTTCATATAAATTGAAGTCTGTCTGATCTTTTCGCCTGTGATTAGGATTCTTACCCAAATTATACGGAGGACTACAAATAATTCCATTTAAAAATTCATCGGGCATATTCAACATTGTAAATAAATTATTTTCATTATAAATTTTATTTATTTCCATTGCTAAAATATTCCCTCTCCGTTTAAATATTTTATAACTAAGACATCTGAACTAAAACAATTTTCATGTTCATTTGGTATTTGACCAGTATATTCTTCATTATCAATATCTAATTCCCATTCGCCGTCATCTCCAAATGGAATATACCAATTGTTATGCACCCAATCTAAAAAATTTGCTAATTTGTTTATTTCTTCCATTTTTTATAAATTATTAAAGTATTCTTCTAAATTATCCATCAGTTGATATATTCCATCCAGAAAACCATATTTATCAATAAATTCAGTTTCCTCAATATCTCCAGCCAATTCTTCAAATGCTCTATCACCTAATAATTCTGGATGTTTATAAAAGAAGTATCCAGCTGATTTAGAAATTAATTTAATCCATTTTTCTGGATAACTTTCTTTTTCTTGCCTGTTAATACAACCGTTATCCAATTGTATTAACGCCATCAATTCTTTTGCAATTATAATATCGCCATTGTCAGGTAAATATTCTTCAAATGTTAATTTTTTCATAGGTTAAGTTTATTTACATAGTTGTTTTAAAAAATATTCTGCTGCCCTATTTGCTATTTTATGTTTATCTACACGATTTAAATATTTTTTGCCAGTTTCTTTTTTGTACCAATGTTCGTTATCTATATATGACATAGCAATATTTGATACCCAACCAATTCTATAACCTTCATCGGTTTGAAGTGCATTTATTAATACTTTTATTGCGTTTGGTAATTCTGGTGATATTGGTGATTCAACTAATTCGATTTGTTTCATAATTTTATTTTTCTAAATCATAATATTCAAATACTTCATCTAATTGCTTTTGATCTTTAATGTGATAACGATAATTATTCTTATGCCAGTTTTTTATACCTGTTTCTTCAAATTCTTTATTGTCATACCAACCCTTACCCTCAATATACGGTTCTTCGGTCCAATCTTCGGGTAATTGTTCTCTAATTACATCTACATAAAATGTTTTTGGCGTAAAAGGGAATGATTTTATGCTTTGTGAACTATGATAACCGCATACTCTACCAGTAAATGTATCGTTCCATTTATCAGTACCTTCATCTTCTGGATATTGACCTCTCCAAACAATGGCACTAATATAATTTGCTATGCCATCTTTACTATGTTTAAAAATTCCGCCACATCTCATATTTTGATATATTTCTTCTGAACCTCCACCCATACCTGATACATCTCCCCATTCTTCATCTATCCCGCTTATAGGCGTGAGTGGCTCAAATAAACATAATTTTTTAATAGCTTGAGAAATTGCACCAGCCGTATAAGGTGCTGATCCACCGCTTTGACCACTATTACCAAATTTTTCAACTAAGGCTAATATTTCTGGAATGAATTCCTCTACAATTGGCCTATTGTCAGGGTTCAAATGTGTTTTACTTAAAATGTCTAATTCTCTTGCTGCGAAAGTTTGTGCGTTTGTCATTTTTAATATTTATTTAATGTGTTATTAATTAGTTCAATTTCTTCATTTGTCCAAGGTCTATTATTTACCCCATCCTCCGAAATAGTTAGATAATCACCTTCTGACATGAAAGCCACTTGAATTTGCCAAGGTTCAATTCCTGGATCACAAACGGTCCAACCTTCTTCATCAATACCTAATGGTTCGGTTCCTTCCATAATAGGTGTTTCATCCGTTATTGGACTTAATTTTGTAATATCTATTGGTTTTCTTTTCAAAACTGTATCTTTGAACAATTCTACAACTTTACTAATTGTATTACCATCATACCAAGAAATTATATTTGGCTGATATTCAAATCTCTTAGTTAAATAATAATTATCCGATTTTGGTTCTATTATATATTTTTGTCTTAAAATACTTTCGCAATATCCTTGGATATTAATATCTTTCAAATTATAAACGATACTATCAAAATAATCCTCTGAAACCACTACATTGCCCTTTCCATCTTTATAAACTTTTACTTCCATATATTAATCTTCTCTATTTAATAAATTTCTAATTTCTTTTCTAATTCTTTTTTTACTACCCACTGGTTCTTCAAATGTTTCCAATTTGGATCTATCTTCAATTTGTTTTGCAACAATTTGCTTTGAAACCTCTGGGCTATTCTTGCATACCTTGGCATTCTTTTTAAATTCATCAAGCCGTTCAGCTTTTCCTTTGATTTGCCTATAATTGTAAATATATAGATCAATTTTATCACAATATTTTTTAATCATTCTAACTACCTTTCGCCTATCCCCATTACCATCAAACTCTTCACAACCTATCATTGTAGTAGCTACTCTTAATCCTTGAAACTCATTGTTAGCCGTTTTAAGGCAATTTTCCAGTGCATCGTAATCTAAATAGACTTTGGTTAAATCAGGCCTGAAATTGTATCCAACAGTGATAAAGCATAATGAAAATATTGGTTTGGTATTCTTTGTTGTAACTCTTTTGCCTAATTTGTTTTTATCTCCATATTTTGTTGATAAATTTAAATCATAAACATAATTGTATTTTTTTCTTACTTTTCCTTGAAAACCGTTATTCATCGTACAATATGTATTCGTCCCGATAAGAATTACATCGTAAAGTTCAACATCATCAATAAGATCCCTGTATTTAATAACCTGATGCATTTATATTTAATTTAAGCAAATGTACCAATAAAAAACGAGAAAAACAAGTTTTTATATAAAAAAATAGCCCAAAATCTATTAATATTTTAGATTTGGACTATTTTCATCATTTAATTTATTGTTTAAAATGGAAGATCATCTTCTGGTGCGGTAACTGGTGCTTTAGTTACTACTTTTTTAGTCGTTACTTGGCCAGCGGGTGCTGGAGCTGCTTCTGTAACTTCTACCTTCCAAAGATTTAAACCGTTATATGTTTTTCCATTATATTCAGTTGTTTTTGCGTTATACAATACGTCAACCAAAGAACCTTCTGTTAAGGTATCAATAATTTCTTGTTTATTGAATGCACTAAATACCATAGAATTAGGATATTCCCCTTCTACTTCCACAACTTCGATAGTTGTATTAGTCCATTCACCATTCTTACCTGTTCCAGTTGCTGGAACTCCAATTTTTGTAATCTTTCCTGAAAAACTTAAATTTGCCATTACTTTTACTTTTTTTAATTATTAATATTATTTGTTTATTTTACTTTTTATTTTATAATTTTTTTCAACATATTCGTATAATTCTTCTACATTTTTTAAAATTTCAACATCATTATCATATGCTTTCATTTCTTTTCTGCCTCTTTTTTCAAATACAAACCAGCATATCCAATCAAAGCCTTCTATTGTATATTCATTTTTGAAAACTAAATCGAACAACAGATAAAAATTATCCACGGGCTTGGTATCAAATATGTCAATTTTTAATATATCTTCTGCCTGTTCAATATAATCATCAACTTCTGATTTAAGTGATAATATTTTATTAAAAATTTCTTTTTCCATTTTATTTTATTTTTATATTAAATCAAGCAAATCAAAATCCGATAGTTTAACTAAAAATGCTTGACCCTCATCTTTTAAAATGAATAGTTTTGCCTTTGATAAATTCTTATCGATTTGAATATCTTCTTCTATTAAGTTTTTTAAATCATAAAAACGTTTAAGTACATTATGTGTCCTATATTTTAAACCATTTTTTTCATTTAATTCTAAATCGAATGCGACATATTCAAAATCGTCGATTGCGAATTTTCTTTTGAAAAGCCCTTCCATTTCGGTAATATAACCGTGGTCATCCATATAATTAAATATGGCGAATTTCATTGGCTTAAAACCTTTTTCTTTTATTTGTGTAATTAATTTTTGCATTTTATTTTAAATTGGATAATAAATTAAAGTCATAATAATACTTAGAATTGTGAATCCAGCGAATAATATAAGGAATATCACTTTAGCAATAAATACAAAATCACTATCTTGATAAGCTCCCAATATCATTATTAATGAAGCTAATATATTTAATTTTAATTTATTTTTCATAATTTATTTAATTCCTCCACTTTTATCCATTGATAAATCAATGTTTTATTTATTATTTCGCTCGTTTCGTTTAAAACAGTAAAATATTTTTTTTCTTTTGAAAAATAAATTGTGTCTGGCACGTCTTTTAAATAAACTCTTTTAATTGAGCCATCTTCAAATACCATAAAATATCTATATCGTATTATTTTAAAAACTAAACAAAAAATGTAACTAAGCATATGTTTTAATTTAAGCAAATGTACTGATAATATTTGTAAAAAGCAAGTTTTTATTAAATAAAAACGAATAAAAAATTATTTAAAATGTATTTATAATTAAATAAAAACTATTATGGAAAACATATTCGAAAATTGTGGATGTAAAAAAACTACCACCACTACTCAACCATCCAATCCACCAATTAAAAGATAATTTATTTATTTATCGCGTCTTGGGCTGTTTGTGAGATAACAATCGTTTGGACTTCGCCAATGAAATCAGCTAATGTTTTTGAATTGGTATATGACATTGCCGATTTTAAATAGTCGGTAAAATTTTCTATCCACTGAGACATTGTATACTCAACTTCTTGAATTCTCTCTATGCCCTCAGATGTCTTCAGTTTCGTGTTTCCAAGCTCTTTCTGGGCCTTTTTAGTTGACATACCATAAAATGTCTTATAAAGACAAATACCATTTTTAAAACTCTTTAAAACAGCTTCTGAATATTGATTAGCGATTTCATATGTACCACCATTATTTATAATGGTTTCACCAGCACTTTCAAGCATTTTATTGAAAACAGAACCTATTTGAACGTAATCGGCGCCCAACGCTAAGCATTTAATTGCATCCGAAAAACCTTTAATTCCGCCATCTGCAATAATTTTTGCTGGGTTTTTCAATTTTAAAGATGCTTGAAAACATTCATCAATTAAAGAGGCCATTGGGTAGTTGATCCCTGTGTTTGAGGAAGTTATACACCCGTTTCCGCCACCAATTCCACATCTAATTAAGTCCGTACCAGCTTCACTTAATGCTACATATGTATCTGGATTGGCAATATTACCAGCCATAATTTGTAGGTTATCACCATAATTGCGTTTTGCTTTTCTAATTGTATACCAAAGCATAATGTTTACCCTCGTCGAATTCGCAATATAAACACATATCATAAAATTCTTTCATCGAAAATGCGCACCAAATTTCAGAACACATCTCTTTACGAATTTTAAAATCAATATTCCTTGGGATAATTGGTGTAATTTTATTATCTTTAAAAAGTTTATAATTGTTTAGATCAACAACGCTGCTCATCGGAGCCGTAAAAAGAGGTAGAAATCCACTTGAATAATATGGATTACATTCACTTCTACTATTAATATTTGAAACAGACGCTGGAACAATTGCTATATCCTTTAGGCCATATTTAACTTCTTTATTTAGCATTTATTTTTTTATAAAATTCTTTTTTCTTTCTACGTTCGCAAACTCATTGGCTACTCTCAATATTCGTGAAAGCATATTTCCGAATAATTTAGTTTGTACATCATCTTCCTTATCAATAGATAAAATTGCTTCATACTCATCTTCGGTTAATTCAATACCATATTGACTACATAAATATGCTGAATATTCACCTGTTTTTAGAGCTGGTAATCCATCGTTGAATTTATAAAAATTACCTTTCTTAATTTCCCACTCAACATCATTTACTCTATATTCTTTCGCCTTAGAAATCTGATGTAAAAAACAAACTTTCATTAACGATTTGTTGTCAACACGTTCGTCTTCTTTTAAAAGATTTTCGTTTAATTTTTTTGCGTAATCGGTAACTAATAAAATATGTTCAATTAAACCTCCGTTATAAGCGCCACCAGTTTCATCTTTAGTATGTGATGGGGCTAATTTTAATAAATCATTAAATTGATCATCTTTATCTAATTCATCGGTATATAGTGCATATTTTTTAAGCATTTTAATAAATCGAACGAAATTCAAATTTATTTTTTCTTCTGTTATTTTCATTTTATTTATTTTAAAAAGGTTGGTAACCAGAATAGTAAACAATCCCATTTCCGATTACCAACTAATTTTATTTATTTATTTACTGATGAAATCATAAATTTTTTGAGCGTCTGCAACTAAACTAACAGCATCTCCTCCATTAGGTCCTTTTGGAATTTTCAGGGCTGCATCAATTGCTGTGATTTTAAGTGATTGTTCATTTTCTTTTTCCAATCGCGATTTAAATTGATCTGAAGTTTCAAAAACTTCTAAACTTTTCTTTCCAAACATAAAATTTATTTTTTTTAATTGATTACTTTTCCTCGTTTTCTTTATTTAAATCGTACTTATAAACATCTAAAATATTAGTTTCAACGATACCTGCGACTACATAATCTGCCATTGATCCTTTCATTCCTTCTTTTAAAACATTCCAAGCGTCCAAAATATCATTTGCCTGAACCATCATCGTACAAGTTGTTTTCTTTTCAACTGCTTTAATTTCATCTAATGAAATAAATACTACCTTGCTTCGATACCATTTATCACCATTCTCATTAAAGAACATTTCGTTAATCTTTTCCCTCTTGATTGCGGCTGTAATAAATTCGCCACTAATAAAAGGTTTTAACTCTTCATTTACCCTTGCTTCAGCTTCTGTAAAAGATAATGCGTCGAATAAATATTCTTCAGCAATTTTTTGGATTTTTCCTTCTTCTACAGTCTTCTCATATTTGACCTTTACATTAAACCATTCATTCATAATCTTTAAAAATTTTTAATTGTTAATAATAATTTAAATTTATATTGTTTTTAATTTTCACAACAAATGTACTAATAAATTTTGAGAAAAACAAGTTTTGCTTGATAAATATTGAAATAACTATGGTCTTGTACTATTTCTTTTAATCTTTCTAATATCCCAACCTGTTTTTTCCATTATTCTCTCTATTAATCTACCCGAAAGAGCGTCTCCGACAAAACCAGACCAATATATTGATTTTAATTTTAAGGGGATTATTTCTTTTTCTAATTCATTATATAATCTAATACAATCTTCATGAGTTTTACAAATGATCATTTCAAAATCGTAATTATCATCTTCAATTATAAGTTTATTTTTATAAACCATTACTCTTTTTTGATGGTAGTTTACTTTTCCAACTCCTTTTAAAAGAATATCTTCTAATATATAATAAAAATCTTTTCGCTGGTGCCTTGGATGAAATCCGTATACCCAATAAGTTTCTTCGAAATAAAAATCTGCTTTTTCATAAATAACCCATTTTTCACTACTGGCAACGTTTGGTACGAATTGGCCCATTTCGTTTCTAATAAATGTTTCTTTTGGGTCATCTTCCTTTCTTCTTTTTAAAAGAATTAATTCATATTTTGCCTCGTGAATATAATGTTCTTTTATCAAAACTTTTTTTGGTATTCTTACATCTTTTTTATTTTCAATAAGAATTTTATTAAACTTTTGAATAGCATCGTCTTTGCTTGGAGTATAAAGAATATCTACTAATACTTTTTTTTGACTTGTAACTATAATTCTCCAATAAGGATTTACTTTTCTCTTTTCTTTTATTTCGGCTGCCTTAATTTCAGCTTCTTTTTTTTGTTTTGCTTTTTTATACCTTCTGCGATGAGATTTGGCATTATCTTTTCTTACTTTCCACTTTTTTCGATAAGCTTCATCCGCGAGTCTCTTCCTTAATTTTGCGTATTTATCTTCAATTGAATCATCGGATGATAAAATGTTATTCATTAATTTTTTCTATAAATTTGAACTGTAGGTCTAAAATGGTTACTAAAACCTCATCGGCTGGGCTAAAATCACTTGGTAATGCTTCTTTATTATTTTTGAAAAAATATTCTTCATCAATTTGTCTTAATAATTCTTTTTCAAGCTCAAACGTAATTGTGATATTATCTTTCTTGACATCCGATAATTCTGTTGAAATAATAGTTGCAATTTTTAATAATTGCTCGTTCGCTGGTAAATTATATGTTTTTGCCATTTTACAAAACTTCAAATAGGTTATTAAAAAATCTTTTTACTTTCGTTTTAAAAACTTGGAATTTAGTTGGTGTAATTGGGTTCTTTAATTGATTGATCATCTTTTCACCTAACCCTTTATTGAGTAACTGATCTGCTAATGTATTTCGAAATATATCATTTCGCTTATCTAAAATAAGCTTTTCAGATTCGGCATCTTTTATTTCATTAAGTTCATTAATCATATTCTATCTTTCAAAATGTTCTTCAATGTTATGTATCACCCACGATGTTCCAGAGGCGATTGCCCCATCAATTAATAAAATTACCATTAAAATTATCCATAATTTATAACCTGAATAATCAGAAATTGAGCCATTAAATATTACATTCATTGGCGTGAATGTGAACCCATGAATAAAAAATAGATTAATACCTGACAATAACCCACCAACCCACATTGGTAAACACATCATACAGCCGAATAATTCTCCAAATTTAGGATGTATTTTACTAGATGTTGCTCTCCACCACGTAAAAATACCAAATGGGCCATCCGAATAAACAATTATATTCGAAAAACCATAACACGCGAAAATAAACGCAAGTAATATAAGTAATTCCATTTGAATTATTTTAAAAGTTCTTTATCTTCAACTAACAATTCTCGCTTATCAACTGCTTTTTCAACGATTTCTAAATCTGGTATATTCTTAGTCTTATTATAGGGACGTTTTTGTCTTTCAGGAAAGGTAAAACTAAGCGTTTTTAGCGTTTCCAGGTCATTTTCAATAAATATTGCTTCAAGTTTTTCAACAAAACTATTAAATAAATTACCTTTTTCTAAAACAGCTAAATACGGTTTAATAAATTCAAAGATAACATCGATAATCGTTGAAAAGCTAATATCTGGAGAGTCTGATCCAAATACTACAATTGTTGGATTGTTGATATCTCTCTGAGCATCTACATTTCCATCAAAAATTTCTACATTCCATTCTTCTGGAATATTTACTTTTACGTATTTATATCCCTCATAAATACCGTTGGTGATGTATCTATCACCCAGTTCATTAATCTTTTCTTCTAACATTTTATTTTATATTTTTTAATTTAACCAAATATGAATGCGAACACATAACTTATACTTAAACCAAGATATAATAAATCACGGTTTGATATTTCAAATAAAACTTTAGATTTGATGCACTTAAATAGGTGAAAGGTTTCTTTCACTGTAATTAAGAAAGATAAGATTAAAATGAATACTTTGAAAAAGTGAGTCGCAACAATTAATATGTCCATATGTTTATTTAATTTTTAAATTCGAAACAAATGTACATAAAATATTCGAGAAAAACAAGTTTTAATTGAAAAAAAATTATTTATTTGCTAATAACAATGAATCATCATTTACGGAAATATTTATTTTGTACCAGCTAATATCTTTTGCTTTTACGTGAATTTGATATCTAATTCCACCTTTTTCATCTGTGAAGTTATAAACTTTATTATCTAATGGGATTAATTTTCTATCTACATAGGTTGTGTCTCCCTTATATACTAATTTATATTTAACTATAATTAAAGGATTATCTTGGCGTATAAAATTAATAGAATCGGAAAGTCTTTCGTTTGTATTAGCTAAATCTTTATTCCTTATTTTATATAAATTGGAGTTTTTTGTTATTGTTTGCCCATTTAAATATAAAACCAAACACATTCCAGAAAGGGATAGTATTAAAATCCATTGTATAAAATCTGCAACTAATTTGTTTCTTGCCATTTTAAAACTTAAATTAAATTCATTATTTAGCTTGTTGATATAAATCCAGTAATATAGCTATTTTTTGTGATGCATCCATGATCTTACCTTCTGCGTTTATATTGATTGGCTTGTTTATATATGTAATTCCCACAAATCCGATTGCCATATTGCTTCCTGTTAATGATGCTAAATAAATGTATTTAACATCATTTTGCTCCATTCTATTTGCGAGCTTTGAATCTATTTCATTTAAATCTTCTATGGTCCCTTTAAATAACTTATTTTTATAAACGAAGCTAATAAAACTAAATCTTGATAAATTCATCGTCCCGTATTCTTCGGCTATTGGTTCCATATTTGGATCAATCATTTGTTCATATGTTATTTCACCATAAACGAATGGTAATCCCGTTGGATTATTTGAGCCATTATGCATTTCAATTATAAATACCCTATCAGAACCAGTTTCAATTAATAATTTTAATAGAATTGCATCAATTTGTGGGTTTATTTGATTTAATCTAAGCTGCATTAATGAAGAATGCTTTTGGGTTTCTTCTGTTTTTTGTCCTTCTATTATACTCGTTACAATTCGCTTTTGGTTAATAAATAAAGCTAGTGTTAAACCAAATAGTACTAATACAAATAAACCACCTAATACTCTGAATGGGCCATATTTAGCAATCATTTTCAAAGTTCTTTCCAGAATCCCTAAATTGTCATTAATTTGATTATCATCTTGTTGTTTGGCCGTCGGAATCCTTTTCATCTTTTACTCAACTTTATTATTTTTTATTTTTTAACGGTGAGAAAAGTAATTTCAATCCAATAACCCACGCATTTTCTCAATTCCTTTTTGAATTTGACTATCTTCTTGTATTCTTTGTTTTTCAGTAGGCGTTCCGAAATGATCTGAACTACTATAGTTATATAATTTTTTAATTCTATTAAATTCCTCAGCTAATTTAATTTTGTTTTCATATCCCTTTATTACCGCTTCATTTATCAATCCATTTACCTTCCACTCAATAAGATATTCATTTTGAGCTTTATCTTTCATGATAAAATTACATTTGTCTTTTTTATAATCTTCTGGTATTAGACTTAACATATGACTTTCACCTAAAAATTGGGTATTTTTAAAATTTAATCTTTTAACTTTAGTTAGATCAATAGATTCGAAAGCGGTTGCTTTTTTGGGCATAGGGATATTTTTAGATACGAGACCAGATGTTTTTAAAATGTGCTCATTATCCTGCATCTCTTTACTTACTTTTTCGGTTCCTTTAAAAAAATCTTCACTTCCTTTGTTGGTAGTCTGTGCATCATCTTTATCTGCATTGTTACCCATTGTAGCATCACCTTCCACCCCTTTTTTAACACGTTCTTTCCATTTATCACCAGGATCACTATCATATTCTAAGTCAAGATTGTTCTTGTTATTATTTATACCTCCCTTGATGTCATTAAATTTAACTGGTTTACTCTCATCACCAATATTTTTCTTGGTAGTTGCACCTGTATATTCCAAAGTTTTTTTATTGGATTCTACATTAGATTTTTTGTTTTTTTCGGTAACGCCTGGCCCAAGAACTGGTTTAAATTCGGATATACCTTCACCTAACATTTCACGTAATTGATTGCCAGTTATAATTGTTCCCATAGTGAATTAATTTTTATTATAAATACATCGAATTTATTATTTTTTAAACTTTTTGATATTTTATTTTTAAAAACCGCCTATTTTTCTACTAATTGGTGACATAAATGGTACTTCATAACTACCACCTACAGAACTACACGTATTTGCGCCGCCTCCTTCACCATCTTCTGTTACTATTTCTTGTTCTGGAAACATATCGTAATATAACCTATCAACTTTTCTTTCAAAATTTTTCTTTGGAACCATTAACTTATCTTCTCTCTTTTCAACGACCCCGAACCTAATTAGTTTATTTAAAACTTCACTATTAGTTAACCCATTTAATTTCCAAAAATTGTTTTGAACCTTATTATCTTCTTTTGAAAGCACGTTATATAGAAAAGACTTAACTTCTTTTATAAAATCCTCTTTTGAAATTTTTTGAGCTTCAATCGATTCTTTCAAAATACCTACCTGTTTATTCGTTAATAATATATTCATTTGTAGTAGTTTTTTATTTGTTAATCGTGTCAGACCAAAAATTCTTGCGTTGCCATAATATTCTATAAAGTTCTTCAATTACTTTACCTGAAATTTGTTTTACTCTTAACTCAAAATCTTTTGATTTAATTAATTTTGAGTTTTCATCCTTTACCAGATTGGTAATATCAGTTTTTGAAAGCTCTTCGTTTATTAATTGTTTCAATCTTTTATCATTCATATATTATTTTTTTTAAGGCACTATTTAATATACTATTTTTAAAGAACCTGTTGTGGTATATAACTGTCCAGCTATTAAACCAGCTGAAATTGCAGTCGCATTATCAGCATATTCAACTAATGGCCTAAAATCAACTACGTTTACATAAATCATTTTTGATAAAATAGGTCCAATATGAGTAGGATCGGTTACTGTTACAATGTCGTAAACATTACTTTCATCATTATTGTAGGCACACATCGCTCCCACGGTTCCACTAAAATCTGAACCTATTGGATCACCATTTTGATAATGTTTGACTGCTAAATTTTGTTGTAACCAAACTTGAGTACCGATTGTTACAGCATGATATGTGTCACCATCAATTATTACATCTCCTTCGTTTGTTGAGTTATCTTTTATCAGACGAATGGATGCTGCCCCACCCATATCCCAATCTTGATTTGGATATGTGTAAGCGTTGTACTCACTATTTACCCATGGTTGAATTTTGCAAAAGTATTGGTATTGATAATATGCGGTAGTGGTGTAATAAAAACCCGTACCACCTAATGCGTAAAATGTATTATAATTCCTATACCCTCCCCCACTGAAATTTGAAAATCCACTGGAATTATTAGACCCATTACCAAGACTGACATCAGACAATGCCAATCCAGCTAATTGCCCACCACCAAGATATGCAATTAACGTGTTGAATTCATCTACACTTGGTACATGCCATCCAATAGGTGCAATACCTCTTACATCAGTTGCAGCATACCAATTATAAAGGTCACCGTATTTAATTGTCTTTACAGTATTAACAATATTTTCCCATGTTTTACCACTATTAACCCAATCTTCACTTGCTAATTGTATATTTGTCATTTAAAATATTATTTTTTTTATTACATTATTAATTTTATAATTGATAAATCCTGTTACAATTGTTTTAATTGACTCGGATGGACTAACTGTACCCATAGTAGTTCCAGTTTCCCCACTAATTACAATAGAACCTGTTTCTTCAGTATTTCCAGTTATTGCTTCAGTAGTTGTACCAGTAGTAGTAGTAGTAGTACCACTATTTATGGTTTCACCAGTAGTACCACTATTTATGGTTTCACCAGTAGTACCAGTAATATATTCTATTGAAACTGAAGCTGCTATAAATTGATAAGTGTCGCCAGTATTTGTTAATATAGGTTTTTTATCATTATATGTCTTTACTGCTATTGCAATATCTGCAGGATTTGCTGTATTTTCGGAGGCAATTAAATTTAAAATTTCTTTTCTATTTTCAGTATCTCCTGTATTAGTACTGGATAATATCGTTTTTTGTTCTTCTGTTGGGAAAACTCTATTTTTAGGACCCCAAATTCCTTCACTTAAGGATGTTAAATCTATCATGGTATTTTATTTTTTTATTTTTATTTATGCATTTGCATCAACTATTGTCATTTTATCATATATGAGCCTTTTAGATGCATCTGAGGCAATAAATAATTCCTTGCTATAATTATTATATACATAAGTTGCGGAAGTAAAATCTATACCAGAAAAACCATCACAAATAGTGTTCATTGTAAAATTACTTGCAATTGTGTTATATCCATTATTACTTCCGAAACTATTAGGACCAAAAAAATCACCAATTGAGTTATAGTCAAAATTACTTCCGATTGAATTACTACTAAAATTACTTCCGATTGAATTACTACTAAAATAACTTCCAATTGTATTATTTTGAAAACCACTTCCAATTGAATTAATTTGAAAATTACTTCCAATAGAATTATGATAAAAATTACTTCCAATGGTGTTATGACCAAAATTACTTCCAATGGTGTTAGGACCAAAATTACTTCCAATTGAATTACTTTGAAAACTACTTCCAATTGAATTACTATAAAAACCACTTCCAATTGAATTACTACTAAAATAACTTCCAATTGAATTATCATAAAAATAACTTCCAATTGAATTATCATAAAAATAACTTCCAATTGAAT
>Ga0302268_1000536_pt1 | contig 23638 bp, 26 predicted proteins | sample III_Bog_E2_1_FD_194554 | JGI IMG/M metagenome (GOLD analysis project Ga0302268, IMG submission 194554) | Peat permafrost microbial communities from Stordalen Mire near Abisko, Sweden - III_Bog_E2_1 | ecosystem: Environmental > Terrestrial > Soil > Wetlands > Peat | place: Sweden: Abisko... | reverse complement strand
AACCCCAACCCCAACCCCAACCCCAACCCCAACCCCTATATTGTTAATATATTTATGGCCAGAAATAATGCAAATTCATAAATATTCTTTCCATATAAGTGATAAGATTTATGCTTATCATTTTCTCAATAAGAATTATAAACTACTCAAACATAAAGTTAATTAATATTCATTATCTTTGAAAATATATATTAAAATCTCAAAGATACAACTCATGAAAACATTTAACAAAATAGTCATAGGTAAAATTAATATTACAAAGATCCTTTTTGTATGCGTCAGTTTGTTAAAAATACCAGCAGCTATATTGACTATGATATCAAGTAATTCTAAAGCAAAGCGAATGAGTACTATCAAAAAGCAGAATTGATTGATGGATACGCTCCTTTTTGTAAGCATATTTTCATTGACAACTTTGCCAATGTATTAACTTCTACCCTCGAAATTACTCTTCAAAATGAGAATCTTCTCAAAACTACATATTAAGCCCGTAATGAAAAATAACTTCCAGTCTTGAGGAGATATTTTCCTAAATAAACTGTGGAAGTTAAACCATGCAAATATTTGGATTTAATTCTATATTCTAAAGCGCAAGTTCTCAAATAAAATGAGGCAATGAAAACGACCGATCCCAACTAAAACGTCAACTATGATTTTGGAATTGTTTCAATCAAACCCTCAGATGTTGTTTATGAAACTCCGATGGATCCGATTACTGTTATGAGAAATGCTTTGGGAAAATAAGAAGGAGGCTCAGGAGTACCTTTAAGTAGATAAAAATATTTGGAAAGTGTAAAATACTGGTCAAATCATGCAATAGTAAAATGATTTTATCTCGCAAATGCTTAAGAATTCAAGTTCACAAATCATCAAAATTTTGGGTGATCTATCCGCACGGGTACTGGCTTATACTCCATATGAGATTTAAAAATGCCTGCTTTTGTTTCTCTTTGCTGCTTTCCTATGCTAAAAAGAGGCTTTGATGGTTTATCAGATCGTGCTTGTAGACCCACTGAAGAAGTAGTGTCATATGTCTGATTGAGCTGCACTTTGTTGAGATGACTTGGATCCCTTGGACCTTTAGGAATTGACCAATTTGGTTTATTTTGATTGACGCTTGTATAAGCACTTTTTTCCGGATGATATGATCCTGGACCTACTATCTCGGATGTAGAGTTCAGTAATATAAGAGGATCAAAGCCTTTGACAGCTCTTCTCGCATAGAGACTGTATTGAGGCTGATTAGGTATTTCTGGTTTTAGGCCTGGCACATATTCGGGTCCAGGAGTCATCTTGTACTTTTTTTCCTAAGGAGGAAACTGCTTAAAATGAGTTTTACCCTGGAGTCTCCTCCAAAACGCGTATTTCCAATTTGATTTCTTCTAACTTTATCTGCTTAATTTATATCGAGCTGAGTAAAAAATCGTTTACATCTATATCTTGTCTGAAATAATGCTCGTACTTGGCCTTTGTGTCAAGAGTGTTCCTGGGATTTGTGCCAATTTTCCATTCTGGTCCTTTATGATAATTGAACTTATCAGTGACTTCGTAGTTAGGCCCCTTCGGAGTTTGTTTTCCGTAGCAATCTACAATGGCCATTTCTTTGGATACAAACTTTTTAGGCTCTGCATCTCTTGTTGCAGTTCCAAAAGAAAAATGAGGAGCTGAGGGTTTTTTGCTTTCTCTCATCTCCCCGAAGCCTGAGTATATTTCAGTATTTGAGAATTTAACCAAATCCTGATAAGTATATACTTTTTTCTATTCCTTTTCGGGTGCTTTTACGTCTGACATTTATAAACAAATTATGTAACTTTAAAAGAAAAGAAAATATAATTTAACAGAAAATTTCATTGAGAATTCAGAAGAATATTTTTAATTTTTGCACCTGGAATTGTAAAAGGCAAATTTTTGTCACATTCTTTATTTTAATAATATTGATTTATTAGTATATAATTGGAATGTTGATCTTGTTCGAGACCGCCGCTGGCTATGCCCTCTTCCGCTGTGATAAGCCAAAGAAGCTAGAAAAAGTGGAAAACCTTCAAAAGTACTTAGGAGACGTTGATAGCCTCCGTAAAGTGTAAGATTATATTTATTTAGGCTAACCCTCGAAGATTTTTACAAATTTAAGAGTACCGCTGATGCATTCAAATGCATTTCCAAACTCATGAAAGGCAAGGTGCCCAAATCCCTATCCAAATTTTTGTCTCGCAACGTTATAGAAAAGGAAATTCAATAAACTATTGCTGTTGCTGACAAACGATTAGGGAAAGCTCTGACTGAATAATTAGGTTTGGAATGCAAACAAAATGAACAGATTGAAGAATTGATGAGAGTCATCAGGTTTAATATTGGAGGCCTGCTTAATCGTAATGATTTATTGATGCAGTTGAAAGCGAGTAAGACTATAAGATGATGACACTGGGAGTTGCCCATGGTTTATCTCGATACAAACTTAAATTCTCTGCAGAAAAGGTGGATATCATGATTATTCAAGCAGTTTCTCTCCTCGATGAACTTGATAAGGAGATCAACAATTACATCATGAGACTCAAAGAATGGTATGGCTGGCATTTTCCAGAGCTAGCTAAGGTTGTTTCAGACAATCTCATCTATACCAAAGTTGTCAAAGCTGTGGGTATGAGGGAAAAAGCCATCAACACTGACCTTTCTGGCATCTTACCTGAAGATATTGAAAAAGATGTCAAGGATGCAGCTGAAATTTCTATGGGAACATAAATCAGTGACACTGATGAAAAGTATATTCACTCTCTTTGCGACCAAATCCTATAACTCATTGACTATAGAGCTAGTCTTTCAGAATATCTCAAGAATCGCATGCAAGCCTTAGCTCCAAATCTCACAACTGTAGTCGGAGAAATTGTTGGTGCTCGACTCATTTGCCATGCTGGTAGTTTGGTAAACTTGGCTAAATGTGCAGCCTCAACAGTTCAAATTTTGGGAGCTGAAAAGGCTCTTTTTAAAGCTATCAAAACAAAGCACAACACTCCCAAATATGGTATAATTTATCAAGCAGGATTAGTGAATGCGGCTCCTTCCAAACTGAAGGGAAAAATTTCAAGAGCTCTGGCTGCCAAATGCTCTCTTTGTGTGAGATGCGATGCTTTAGGTATATTTTTAAAATATTTAGGATAATCATAAAATGCTTAAATTGGCCAGCAATCCAAAGAATACATTGAAAAACGTTTGCAATATTTAGAAAGCAACTAAGGACTTAAATAAACTCGCAAGCCTGCTGGAGAAAAGCTTCAGGGCAGCGGCAATCAAGGTTATGGGCAGAGAACAGAGATGATTAGAAGACGTCCACAGTAGGAAGAGGGCGATGCACCACGTAAAAGATTCAATCAATGATCATATTTAAGATTCACATCAATATGCCCTGATTTGATTAAAATTGAATATTAAATAATAATAAGGCCTATGTCTGACAAGAAGTTAAGAAAGGTAACTGTGTAACTCAACCCAGTGCAGATGGTATGGCTTCACAGTCAACATTTGTTCCAAAAGATCGAAGAAAGCAGCTACCTCAGCCAAAGTGAGATTAAATTCTTCAAAAATAACGCGGGAGTGTAGATAAGGTTTCAAGGGAACGAAGGTCATCCTGATGAGCTGCTGAAAGCGAGGGATGAGTTGATAAAAGTAATCAATAGCAACGAAATAAAACTCATTGACACTTCTCTACACAAGGATCTCTACATCCGAATTTCAAAAGAAGCTCGTAAAGAATTCCCCAAATCATACATAATCTTCCTACATTACGAGACTTTTTAGAACTGTTGTCGTAAACTCCAAGAAAAGTTCAATATTACTTCTATTACCCCAGAGCTGGAGCGACTTCGCAAAATCAATTCTCATTTTTGCTTCCTCGTTGCTGAAAAATAAAAAATAGATGACATATAAAAATTTACTAATCGTATTCTCCATTCAGAAGTGTCCTGTGCTTCCACAACCTTCTCACATCGCAGAGAGCAGCCACATGGTCAATCTTATAAGCGCACCATGTCAGTCTCCTCGTTAAGAGGATCTTTTTCTGAACAAAATGATGAGCAATATCGTTTGTCAATTCACCCCAATCCAGTTGAAGAGCAACTTTTCTAGATGAGCGAATCAATCATTCTAAAATTACCAGCCCAGCAAATGGAAAGCATCAAACAAAGAAAATTATATGAAGGTTGTCTTGTAAATATTTAAAAATACGAGGGAACCTATCTTGCAATGACTAAAAAGCTATACTATGCCAACCGACTGCAATTAACTGCCAATCCCTATATGCAGCCGATCTACGCATATGAAATGATAGAAAGAACTCCCTATCGATGGGCGCTGACATTAGTATCTGACAAGAAGTATAAAAAATTGAGTTAGGTTTGTCACACTCCGTGGATGGCGAACTATCGTAACAAAATATAGTTAATTTGTAAAATAGGACATGCCATCCTTATATTGCACAACAATCTTGAAACCTATAGCGGCCTCAGCTACGAATCTGTGCTTCTAGACTCATCTCACAACATGAGTTTGAGTGCGGCCATCTAAAAAGATATTCCCCCCCACGTAAACTCGCCTTGACTCAGACCAATGCTTTCGTCTACGACATCAGAAGATTCCTGCTGCTAATCTACCGTATGTTTACGGAGATATAGTTAACATATGAGATGCTGGTGTTTAAATAGTAAAAATAGGAATACTTTTGTACACTCAGCCATAGATGTAAAAATCCACACATACGGCAATTCTTAGACTGTGCTGATAAACTCTTTATTGGAGAATATGATCTGGCTGCCTTTTTATAAAACTCAGAATATCTCAAGAACGGGTGATCCTTTATCCATCAATAAATCAACCATATCATTCGATTTACATCTAACAATATTCAATCGAACTGTATTCAGTTAAACGATTGGCAAACAAATAGTTAACTTTTTGTATATAAAAAACAGATGAGCAGTTTAAATAAATAATCGACAAATCAATACTTAAAATTACGATGAGTCTTATTCTCATCGCCTCAAACTCTATTGAATCATTTTTAATCAGATTTTTAATATAAATTGAAAAAAATATTAGATTACTAAATATGTCAGTGAAGCAAATGTAATTACTAACAGTTAAGAATTTAATGCAATAATGATGAGTCCATTAACCAAACAATCAGAGCCGACTTAGAATGTCATTGACTGTGATTCGTACCTCTAGATCGGCGTCCTCTCTTAGGGACAAAATATGTTTCTTGATATTCTCGCAAATCGTAGACTTCGGCCATTTCTGAGCAATGTCCCTCTCCACTTTTACGCACACCTCCCTGATGTTAGGCACTGGTTCGTTTGAAGCATTTATTATTAGGGCAAGAGATTTATCCAAATATGCTTAACCATTAGACGACAAGCAGATTTACTTCAAAGAGTACACTGCTGCAATTTTAAAGTGAAAACATGGATCTTTGTTAATGATTTCACTCAGCTTGGCAATGAAAGATGTTGTCCAATTGTTACCGTAGGCCTTTGTAATTTCAGGAATGCGTTCAATAGCGGCAGATCTTATAGCTGAAACTCTGTCCTTTAGATAGTTGAGAATAAGAGGCTCCAGATATTTTAAGAATAAATCAGAATTCTATATCGAATAGAGTCTACCTGAACTTTGACAGCCAAATCAATCAGATTTTTGGTGAGTTACAATCGAACTCTCCATTTGCTATCCTATGAACATGTTTTCAGACTGGGATACAGCGAACTGACAGTCTAAGCTCCCAACACCTCTATAAACTTGACAGCTGCTTCAATGCCGCCCTTTCTAACTTCTTGATTATCGTCTTTCATCAATTCCTTGATTAGGGGTTGCACATTTTGATAGGCTTGATCTTTGGATATAGCCTGTATCATATTTTTGATGATTCCGCCGACATTTGCTAAATTATTCATAATATACCTCTAACAATAGCCAAAAGATCTTTTCCCAAAGCAGTAACCTGAGGCAATAAATAAGAAACTTTTTAAAGGGAAACAATTTTGATAAAATTACTCAAAGATTTGACAGCTTCTATTTTAACATCTACCTATGAATCTTTCAGTAAATTGCCATAAGTTTGGATGAGACTCATATCAGTAACCTCTTTTCCAAAATTAGAAGCAATTTATGTAAAATTTTTAGACAGGCAAAGTCTTACTCTCCAAGATTTGTCCTCTGCTGCTTGAATAATGAGTGGCATTATAAAGGTTTTATTTTCATCCCTGGTTAGAATCTTGGAAACTTCTTTAAAGCTTTAAGTAGCCAAAACACGAATCTGATCCTGCTCATCTGTTGAGCGATGCTTGAGTATGCTAATGAGGTCGCTAAGAACATACTACTTTTAGTAGACTCGACACATATGAGAAATTTTAGTCGCGGTCACTCGCTGCAACATTAACATCTCTTCATTGGAAATGTCGGAAAATTTACTAAATAAAATGATGGTATACTGTCTGATCTTCTCTTTATTTGGACCAGCCCGAGGATACACGTTGCACATGAGCAAAGTCGCTGAGACCCTCATTGTAAAATTAGTTTAGTTCGATGCAAGCCTAATGATCTGAGTCTCAGAAAGTGTACCAATGGAATGATGTAGTTGTTAATATCATTATCAGAGTAGAGGTCTAGCAATTTAGTAATAGAGTTGACGGCTCGCTCCCGGACTACAGTTTCGTCATGAGCGCATAAATTTTATAGTAAGGGAAGAACAAGTGTGTGCTGATTTCCAAGCATGGGGCTGAATAAATAAGTAACTACGCGAGAGTGGCATACTCCTCAGTGATGGCAAAAACCACTTAATCGTCCTCCTTCTTGGATAGATTGTCGAGGTAAGGGAGTAGCGTCGTCTTGATGGCCTCAACAGGCATGAGGGTGGCTACAATAGAAACCTTATGGATAGTATTCACGCGAGAGGCAAGGTCATCTGTATCTAGCTACTCTTTGAATAGTTCGAAGGGGTTTATATTCTCCATCAAAATTTGAATAATTATCACATAAATTCAAATAAAATAACTTCAGCATTCATCAGCCTCAAAAAGGCAGGAAAAATTATAAGCATAGAATATTTGTGATGGTTCCATTAATTCTTTTGTTTTAAAGATGAAAATAAGGCTGAGGAATATTAATCGTACAATTAAAAAGAGTAGAATAGAAGAATTAACAATAAAAGGAGGTTCAAGAAAGTTATAGAAATACTGGATGATATTTTTTTAGAATCACTCCTGAACGAAGGAGGATTTTGATCTCTCTGATTTTTTATAAGTAGGATTCTTTTCTGCCTGGGGAGGCACGATGTCGTCCATGTAGTCAGCCTGAACGCTATCATCACTCTACTTCTCCCAAACTTTATAGTGCCTCATAACGCCGATGGTTTCAAGATGACCGGCTAGGTTATCTATAAACAGTTCAATTGTTTCCACTCCAAAAAAGTCCTAAAGTTCTTCAACGTCAGTGGTTTCATCTACTACTTTCATTATGTATTTGGTTCGCTCCTCATTGTAAATACGATAAATGCTGTTTTCTGGGAAGCCAATGGTCAATTGCTCCATGATGTGATAGCAAGTCTTCATTATTTTTGCTCGAGGGAAAGGTTCGATCTCAAGAAAAGCATATCCTGAGTAGTTCAGTTTGTACCTGAGTTGAGTTTAATTTTGTTCATGGGAACTTCATAGCGGGATTTATCATAGGGTTTGAGATAAACTGGTACTTAACTAGTCTTGTTTGGTTCCACAATAGAAGTTGCCTGAGCGGTTTGGATCTTCTGACTCGTGCAAAATTGTCTTGCAAAAGTTTTTGTGATTCGAGCGAGCATATATTATTGAATATATATAAATATTAATGGATATACGACCATGATAAATGGAGCACCTACCACAGTTATTGGATTCTATGCTTCACTTGCTAACATTTGAGCTCATTTATTTTTATATATTTATAAAGCTATGTGTGATGATGCACTGACTCTTTAAATTAGAGTTAATTATTTTCAACTTTAATAATGTCCACAAGGGTCAGAAATCCGGAAATTTACGTGAAGGGTTTTGGAAAGAACACAACCAAAGATGATCTCAAGAGTTGGTTCAGATAATTTGGCAAAATTATCTGTATTCAATACAAAGGACCTTATGCATTCATCGTACCAATCCTATTATTCAGGAATTTGAAGACTATTATGATGCTGAAACTGCTGTTAAATAAATGAATGATAAAAAAGTAGAGGGATTCAGACTAATTGTTGAACCCTCAGGAAAAAAAAGATTCGGAACAGTCAATCGTTCTCGAAGTCGTAGCAGAGACAACAGAGACAGACGAAGCAGAAACAAGAGAAAAAGGTACTTTAGTTAATATTAAGTTCTTCTTCATCAAGCCCTTCTTCATCTTCATCGAAAAGCTCAAGCCCATCTTCTTCTGAATCTAAATCATCTTCATCAGTGAGCAATAAGGACAGTGATAAAGAAAAGAAAGTCAAAACTAAGAAGGAAGAAAAGAAAGAAGAAAAAGGAGAAGTAGAAGTAGAAGTATAAAAGGAAAAGTGATTGGATAAATATTCGAAATGTCGATATGTCGATTCGAAGGAAGGACGTCTTCCCTATTACCCGGGTTACGTACTCCTCATTTATCAACTTAACCGAAACTGCTTCTATCAATTTATAATCATTCTAGCTTACCCTCACCTCCCTTAGCTCCGTACTGAAATGCAGACAGCAAACTATCTTACCACAAATAAATAAACTCCAGTTTTATGTAAGCTATTCATTAAAATGGATAGAAATAATTCGGTATAAATTTGGATGACGAAAAAGATACTTTTAATGATAATTTTGGTTGCTGTTAACTCTCCTTGAAGAAATAAGCTTTGCTTTTATTTGGTTAATTATTTGTTAATGAAGTCTTCTTTTTCTGCAAATTGCCAAATGTCTCAAAATAGGCAATCTTTTGTATTTGTGGTAATGTTAAATCTTTAAATATCCTCCAGAATATCATTTATTACTTTTAGATATTTCCTTTTATAAATTTATTAATATGAAAATTGACCCAATTCTTGAAAAATAGATAAAAAGGAGATTTGATAAAGATGGCAGAACGGTGCTATTAGTGAATAGAGTTAAGATGTTAGTGCATATTTAAGAGGTCGACTGGCAGTAAAATTGTGCAGGCCTACTAGTATTTTACCAAAAGAAAAACTCACATGGATTCACAGTCATCAGTGCAGTGAATTTAGATATTAATTTTGACTTCTAGCTCTACTCTAACTTTCCCAACTATACAAAATACATTGGTGATCTTAGGGCTTTAATATTTTTGGCACCATCTCAAAAGACTTGTCGAAAGATTATGCTGATTTTTTAAAGTAAAGCAGAGCTGTCCGAACTCAAAAAATATATCTAAAAGATATACAAAATTAACTCCAATACATCGGAAACAGACTATTTAGACCAACCTGAAGTACAGGATATCCTCAAAAAAGTTCCCATCGACGAAAATTTGCTTGCTAAAGATTTGTCATTTAAACAAAATGTTGAAAAGCAAATTAAGGAGTATTTTAGCAAAACTGCAGGCAAGAAAGAAGATAAAAAAACTTCTGGCTTTAAGTTTTATGCTTTAGGAAGAGAAGAATGGAAGGTTGATTTGGAGGAGACTAACTATCTAAGAGCCAAGTTTGAGGCTTAAATTTTGGAGGAACTAACCAGATTGCAAAAGCAGGCTCGGGTGAGAACTAGTCCCAATAAGTGAATCCCATTTAAATTACGTGTCTTTCTATTATCTTTGACAACTCTTATTTATTTTACAATTGGTTAACCTTATTTTAAACATGACCAAATAATTAATTGATTGGTTTGATGAGATTTATATTTTCCGTGAATTATACTCGTATTTAATTTCAGAATATAAAATATAATTATGTAAATAATTTATCCTCTGATAATAGTAATAAAACTTGTTATTATCATCATCTTTTCAGGATGCCTGTGGACTTCCTCTTCAGCAAAATTTTATTCGACATACTCTTAAGTGGATTATTTTTCACTATTTTGTGATACTCTTATTCAAACTATTCCTTTTTCATTATCTTACCAAACTCATCATATTTTTTAACTTTGTTAATAATATCATCTAAGTTTTCACGTCCTGTCGACTGTGATTTCAAATGAAATTTTTGTGTTGTTGTTTCGGCAGGATGAAGGAACTTATTCATCTTTTTTTATAATTCCTGGAGAGTGTTTTCCAGTTTATTTATATCTAAAGTAGTATGGGAATAAGTCTCTAACTGTTACATTTACATAGATTTGACAAATTCTGCAAAGGTTGGTTCGGACTGAATTATCATAAAATTACAAAAAATTGAGTAAATTCGTTAGTTTACTTCTCAATCTGGCTTTGAGTAATATCAACTATGTTCTTCACTGCTTTGCATTAATTGTAAATGATTTATTGTTTATTGGGTTGTTTTTTTGTTTTATAAAATTTAATATTTTTTGATTTTTTGATATTTTCCATATCTATAAGATATTTTTCGATTTCATTGCTTTGATCTGTGAAAATATTCATTTCATTGAATTACTTATCATTGATTTCGTCGATGTTATGGAAATGATACAAAAGAGACTCGCAACTATCAAGTCCAGTTTACACAAGCATCTTTTGGATCTTTAAAATATTCTTCTATTCCTCTGCATGGTGTTCATCTTCAATGTACTTAAGAGTGGACTGAGGTGAAATTTTGGTCATGCCTAATTAAGTAAATTTTAGTTTTGCACTAGATTTATCTAAGTTTGTATTTGTAGGTATTATATCCCTTTCTTCAGTACTAAGTTTAGTGACTCTTGTTCCACTTTGTTTGCCATAAATTTCAGCCCTTTGCTTTAAATTTTTGTACTAAGAAAGTAATCTATCATACTCCCTTTCATATTTAACTTTTTCTATCAGCAGTTTTTTAAAGTTAAGTTCTGAATCGATGAGCTCTTTCTCGATATTTCTAAAAATTCCTGAGTCAATAACCCTTTCAGTTCTATTTTGAGTAATTTTGTTTCTTTTTTGTTCTACATTTTCTGACAATCTATTAACTTTAATATTGACTTGTCCCAAATCATATTACATTTTTTTATACTTGTTGTCCAGGCTGGTAATGCTGTCATAGTTGACGTCTCCTTTATGGGTGGCTTCCTGTAATTTATCCTTTTCCATTGCGGTCTGCATATATTTGATGATCATTTCTAGTTCATTCTGCATTATCAGTTAGTTACGTTCTTATGCTTTTCGTTTTCAAGGCGTTTTGCTAATGTGGTTGCGTTTTGTTTTAAGACTTCTATTTTTTCTTTGATCGTCATCTGCACTGAAGTGTCGATTTCTGTCTATTTGCTCTGCATAGAAGGATAGTTACAATCTCTTTTTTTAAAATGGATATGTTGCTGGCATCCTCCTCAAGGATAGATTGCTATTTTTTCCAACTTGACTCACACAGCATTTAGAAAAATAATAAATTAGAAACCCTAATAGAAAAATTAGTTAGTTATCAAAATCTTATCATGTATTAAATGCTTTTCTTACTACAAACTGTGCTTTGTTCTCATGTTTGTTATTTTGTAACTTCGAGCAATATAATAATAAGTTTAAGAATATAGATGGCTTATACCAACGTAGTCTTCAAACAAAACATCACACGAAATGTTAACCGAGACTAAATAGAACATCAGCGCATTGATGATCGAGGTTAATTTAGATTTACACAGTCGGCTTTCAGTCAAGATTTCAAACTGCAGGAAATCTTATCTTTAAACCTCCAGAGCAATCATCATTGGCTGTTAATTGTACGCCTTTCAAAATTCAGAACAGTAGCGTTTTAACAAAAATCACGAAGTCAACGATCGCATCAAACGTTAGACTGATAAGTAAAAGCAAGACAATTTCTATAATGCTCGCTTGCAAAAAAGATTGTCTCGCTAAGAGGAAAAGTGGCAGAAATAATCAGACAAGTACAGCAAGGAAGAAGAAAAACGTCTTCATCATCAGAAGGTGATAATTGATAACAAAAAGAACTCCAATGCGTAAGAGTGCCATCATATAGAATGGGATACAACCCCATCACCCATGCCTATGAGGAGTCAAAGCGAGGGCAATAGCTCAAGGAATGTGATGTAGGCAAGTAGGTCAATCGTTATGTGCGAGCGAAAAACATTATCTAAAAAAATAACGCCAAATTTAATATCATTACGGGATAGGAGAAAGCCATTGTGAACCAACCAATTCCAGAGAACCTTCGTCCTCGTGTTGAAAAGAAATACTAGGAAAAGAAAGAGAGAGAAGCTGTTAAGTATGTTCCAATTCGCGATAAATACGACTATTTAGATGATAACTGATAATATATGAGAGATTGATTTTAAAAAATAATATGATAGAAACATATTAAAGATAAATGCCACTATTATTCATTTTATTATGCTTTATGTTTCTAAGATCAATTAATGCGGAAAAAACAATTGAGTTAGTGCCAAAATATTATTTAAGGATTTCAATACAGTTATTTTGCAAGCAACTGATAAGCTGCTTTACTATTTAATTCATATTTTTAACAACATTAGCTTAAAACTTTGATGCTTCTAAAAATAACAAAGAATTTTTATAGCAAAAATACAAATGTATCTGTCATCTCTAAGAATATTTTTAGCAGCTTTGATATGATATGTATTTGATATTTGATGGCAGATTGCATTACACCAAATGATTGAGTTGAAATGTAATTCATTGAGCGAAATTAGCGCTTCAATTAAGCATAATTTCTAAGCCCTAAATAATAAAACCGCTACAATAACATTAATAAAAGTCTTGATATTTATCAATAGATGATTTAGTTTTAAGATTGGAAATGAAATAACTTATCCTTACTCACAAAAATTGGATTAAAAAGAAGGCAAAATGTAGTTTATTCCTTTTCTGATATATTCTGATTTTATTAGCAAAGAGTTAACAAAGAAATAATATGGTTGATTTTTAAAGAAGATATTTAAGCGTTAAATAGAACTGAGCGTGATATCTAATCCTGGATAATGATTGATGTTCATAATTGATTTATTTTGATAAAATTTTAATCCAGTAAATGGATTTTCTCAGATCGTTTTTTATCAAAGATTTAGTTTCTGTTTCAAATTTAATTTCTTTCTGATCAATTTTGACTATTTGATAGCATTTATAAACAGTTATGTCCTGCAAAGAACTTTCATAATATTTATTTATCCTATCTCTATACACCAATCTTCTACAATTTATATGAGCTCTGATCATACAAAAAAAACTATTAATGACTATACTTACTTCACAAGCCAGAGAATTGGCAACGGTTGTTCCTCTGAAGTGTTTCGCGGAATCAACGAAAAAACAAGTAAAGATATATTCATTCAGAAGAAGATGTAGCAATCAAAGTGGTCAATAAGGCTACGCAAAAAATAGGAAACAAAGAAATGGCTGATGCTTAAATTAAATTTTTACAGGCTCTGAAAGAAAGTTGCAATGTCCTCCAAATTAAGAATACAATTCAAACTAAAAATAACATATATATAGTCACTTAGCTTTGTGAAAGGGGTTGTTTAGCTGATGTTTTAAAGTAATTTCGCAAATTTAATGAGGCAAGAGCAATCGGTTATATTCAACAGATTATTAATGGCTTCAAAATTATCGCTTAGAATAACATTGTTCATCGGGATTTAAAACTTGTAAATATATTTGTTACCCGCGAAGATTAATTAAAAATTGGAGATTTTGGGTTTGCCATTGATGCTTCATTTTGTGAAAAACCTCAAAGGGAAAATGTTGGTTCGCCCCTCTATATGGCTCCATAAACACTTACATTGAACATTTATAGTATCAAAAGTGATATATGGGCAGTAGGAATCATTTTTTTATAAATGCTGATTGGTAAAAATCCTTGGAAATCAAGGACGGAAATTTAATTAGCCCAGGAGCTTATGACTACCAAAATATAGACCATTATTCCTTTAAAAATAGGAAAAAAATCAAAGCAATTCTTGATAAAATGCTTATAAAAGGAAAGATAAAATAGAATGAGTCTCAATTAACTAATAAGTTTTGACTTTAAATAAGATGAAGAAAATATATCAACAATTTCAGTAAATTCAATAAATTCAATCCCTTCATAAATAAAATTAAAGAATATTATTAATTCGAATAATCCTCAAATTAAAAGTAGTGCTAATTTTGTTAAATTTTCTTCATAAATCATAGAAAATAAATCCAATTCATCTTTGGCAGCAGGAGAAAATTGCAATATGAAAAGTTAGCTGAATCTTCTCAAAATGCCCAAATCACAACATGGAAATTTGGTGAACACTGACCGATCATTTCAAACTTCTTTTGTAAAAAAATAAAAGAATAACTCATTCATGGTCAAGGCAAACTCAAATTAAAATAATTTTAATTGCAGTATTAAAGTCTTGAAATGTGAATAATCTGAGAAAAATGAAAACAGTAATATCAATTCTCAAAATAAAGATTTTCTTTCAGGAGAACTTAAGAAAAAAGAAACATCAACTGCGTAAAAATTAATAGTCCCTGTTCTGGCTGTCAAAATTGTAAAACCTGTAAAGACTGACAGTTGCATTCTAGATAACAAAGTTGGGGATTCAATCTAAAAAATAAGCACCAGATTGAAAAAGATAGTTGAAAGATAAAATTTTATGAGCACTTCACAACTGCATGGCAGCAAAAAAGATGAAAAATAGCCAGCAGGAAAGCAAAGTTTATGCGTGAATGTCTCTGCATCAAGCAATGTACCTAACAGAAAGATTACTATAGTTTAAAGATAAATTTTGCTTCAAGCTCAATCGCAAATCAATTATTTTAGGTTTCTCCATAAATTAATGAAAAAATTGTTTGATATCCTCAAAACGACTGATGAAAAAATTGCTTTATTTGAGGGTTCATTACTTTGCTTAGTATATAGAAAAATTGATGAAATACAGTGTCTTAAAAATATAAAATAAGTAACAAAAACTCAACTAAAGGATTTTCAAAAAACGGTTGAGTATAGAAATTTATTGGATGTTTTAAAGAAATACAAAGAGAGGTATGAAAGATAGAACGAGAAAGATGGTCTTTAATTGAAATTTGAATCAGAAAAATAGTTCGCCAATTTATTAACTTATGTTATGAAGATCCTTTATCAAAATATAATTAAAATATAATAACAAAAAGAAGAACTCAAGAGAAAAAAAGCCTTGGTATTCATCTTAGAAGATTTGATAGAATTAAGCAAGTTGTATCTCATTAATCAAGAATAAAATTGGCACAACTTTCTACAAAAATCGGGAATAAATAAAATTGTTGAATCTGTCCCCCCTTCATCACTTGATAGTGAGTATTGGCTGCAAGTTAAAAAACGATTTCTTGATCTTGGTAATTGTTGATACTATTTTTTGAAATATTTCCTTTCTTATTTAAACTTTAGGATTAATATTTTATTTAATATTCAACTCAATTAAAGATATTTAGATGGGTTCTTTTCGATCTCAACCAGATTTAACCAAACACACTTATGTTAAAAGTGGGATTGGATTTACTTATGCGTCAACGCACATGTGCGGTACTTAATATTATATCTAGGATGGAGAATTTATATGGAAGATGCACATCTAACAGTTTCCCCTCTCTCCGATAAAAAAAATTCGCTTTTTGCAATATTCGATGGACATGGAGGTATCTGTGGAAGTAGTAAGGTGCTTAAGTTTCAACTTTTGCTGAGAAACATTTCGTTGCAGAGCTCGAAAGCAATAAATCTTATCAAAATAAGGACTATGAGAGAGCTCTAAGGTAAACTTTTCTCAAAATTGATGAAATGTTGGCATCTCAGGCTGGCAAAAATTAAATAACTGCCATTCAGAAGGAAATGAGAGAAAAAGATAACGGTCCAAGATATGAGGAAGAGTCCCATGCAGGATGTACTGCAAATGTGGTTTTGATAACTCCTTAGTATATATACTGTGCAAACGCTGGAGACTCAAGAGCAATTGCTTCAGTTGATGGCAAATTAGTGGAATTAAGTAAAGATCATAAACCATAAGATGCGGGATAACTCGATAGAATTAAAAAAGCTGGAGGAAATGTGACTTATGGTCGTGTCAATGGCGGTCTAAATTTATCACGTGCTTTAGGTGACTTGTAATACAAAAAATCATCAAACTTAAGGCCAGAGGAACAAATGATTACAGCTAATCCGGACATTAAAAAAATAAAGAATGAAAAAATAGATTTTATTATAATGGGTTGTGATGGTATCTGGTAGGTCAAAACAAATAGCTAGATGATTGACTGGATCGCCAAAAGAATCAATCAAGAATACTCCAGTCAGAGTATAAACGAGGAATTACTTGATTATCTAGTCTCCAAAGATAGCGGAAACCAGTATGGCATGGACAACATGAGTGCCATACTTATCAGATTCGATAAAAAGAAATGATAAGCAAATTAACCCCACCATCAAACTATTATTACTTTAAAAGATTTTGTCTTAAAATGGTCATTCTAACATTAGTTAATTATTTAATATCTATGAGAATAGCCAGAAATATTGGGTATAATTTTTCACAATGGGTGAAACTCACTAATTATTCAGCCAAATATGAGCAGGTTGCTAAATTAGAACTGGACAACCCAAAGAAAAAGAATGCACTTTCAGTTGATCTACTTCAAGAAGTAAAGCTAATTTTATTAAGCTTGATGATGCTATAAAACAAATCAACCAAACACCTTCTCTTCGTGCTTGCATCCTCAAAAGCAGTACTGAAGGTCATTTCTGTGCTGGTGCTGACCTTAAAGAAAGATTAGATAAGACTGAAGACCAAATAGAGTATATTGTCAATAATCTCCGAAGAATATTCAATGACTTGAGAAATGTTCATTGCCCTGTTATATGTTTAATAGATGGACCAGCTCTTGGAGGAGGACTTGAATTAGCACTTAATGCTGATATTAGAATTGCAACTGTAAGAGCAGAAATGGGACTTCCTGAAACTTATTGGAGTCTTATCCCTGGTGGAGGAGGAACTCAAACACTAGCTCGAACAATTGGAACCTCTCTCGCCAAAGAATTGATCTTTACAGGACGCCGTGTGAAAGGATAATAGGCTCAAAAAATTGGCTTGGTGAGTCATGTCGTCAGCACTTATGCTGAAACTGAGGAAAAAGCACTAAAAATAGTAGAATAAATGTTGGGAAATGCTCCAATCGCAATAAAGCATGCCAAAAAGGCAATTAATTGGGGTATCTAAACTGACTTGAAATCTGGTCTCTAAATTGAACGATTTAATTATGAAAGAGTGTTGAGAACTGCTGACAGAAGATAAGGGTTTAAAGCCTTTGCAGAAAAGCGTAAGCCGAAATATACAGGCAATTGATAAAGAGCATGGCTTTGGATTATATTTTTTTAAATTAATTTGGTTAGCAGATATTAATTTTTTGATGAAAAAACACCCCATAAAAAGCGCAAGCAATTTTGAGATTAATGAATAAATAGGGAGGGTTTGTTAAAACTGTCAAATTATTGAAAAATAGGATTTGTTAACTTCGCAACAATTATGCCATGAGTGTCATAAAAACCAAAATTAGTTTTAAAGATTGAAGGTATCATCATTCATAATGCATAGAATAGTCGTCCATCATTAAAATTGCCTTATCTTTAAAAAGTCGATTCGCTTGCCTATGCTGAACATGAATCTGAGGATTTAAAATAAAAGTTAATTGGAAAGTCTTGTAGTGGATCGAAAGTTAATTTGTAAATGATTCAATATAAAGATAAATTGATGAATCAGAAGACGAATCAGAAGAGTAGTATCATAAAGTTAAGGAATAGAAACTTTTACAAAATATTAGAACCACTAAACAGCAAATGATAGCTGAAAAAAAAGTAATCATTGGGACAGGATTCACTTACGACATGACAGACTTTTTTAAATTCAAGAAAAAAGTGTAATATCTATCAAAAATTAGATCAGTAGAACAACGAAAAGAGGGAACTTTTCTTTAAGAAATTTCAGGAAGTAGAATTGCGTGGTTTATTCTCCTATATACCATTACCAGCAGTGCTATGATACCAGGATGGATTATGAACATTCATGCCACGAAATTTTTACGTCAATGCTGGCGTTTTTTAATGCAATCATTTATGCTCATCCCATTTGTAATTCATTAAAAGAGAACAGCAACTGAAGAAAATAAATAGAAATATGAACTCAGCTATATCTTTAAAACTAATCATATCGTCAAACCATACATTAGTTCTCTTTCAAATTCATTGTGGTTTTTAATGATTCTATCGTGCTTTTAGTGGACGTATGTCTCGCATGGCATTGTATTGGGTAGTCTTTCTAATTTCTTTTTGAGTATTGGTCGATCAATGCGAAAAACAAGTCATGACCTCTAATTAGGAGGGCAAATGCTCGTTATTTTGGGAGTGTGCCTGGTCCTTAATGATTCTGTGACTCTTGATGAGGGAAACATCTCAGACAATGATTATCTAAGTCACAATACTTTCTATCTGCATCGTACTTGGTATCAAAGAATTGGAGGAGATTTAGTAACATGCAAATTATTTAGATTGCTATTTTAACGTCTTTAATGATGTCTGAGTTTTCAAAATATACCTCTGATCTAAGAAGCTACTACCCTCCATTTTTGTCAATGATGTTGGTTAATATCTTCAATTCCTTTAATATGGGCCTTATCACCTTTTTCTTCAATGGGGCTACATTCGATTTGGATCCATTTTGGGGGATTTTCAGCATTTTCACTGATGTTCATTTCATTTCTTTTATGTATATGGCAATTTTCCTTGCCCTTGGTCAGTTAGTATCTGTTTTACTGATAACAAAAATGTTTCCAGATCCAATTATTCCTGCTTTAGGCATGACTCTAGAACCATTCATAGCTTGTTTTATTGTCCAATTAGCCAATGTTCAAAATCTACCTGGCGATTTTTCAATGATAGGATTTATTTTCATTTTTCCTGGACTTCTTATAGTACTTATGGGGCAATGCTTCTATCAGCGTTAAAAATCTACAGCCTAAGAATCAGATCGCCGAGTACAAAATTTGCTTTAAGAAATTAAATCATTAAAAAACATGAATAATGCTCGAAAACTCTCAAAGATAAATTCTATTAATTCAATGAATAAGTCAAATGAATCGAGGCTGTTTCATTCAGCGACAGAAATTTATAAAAAAAGAAGTACCAAATCCTGAAATAATTGGCTATTTTAAAGTATCATGATATTCATAAAGCAACAATTTATAAGTATTGATCTTCATAATTAAATTAACATGAAATGTATCTTAAAGTTGAGATTTGCTGAAATTAATCAAAGAGCCTTTTTAAGAACCCGAAGTTCAACTGGGGATAAAAACCATTGCTTGCAGTTTTCAATGGCTTCCTTGAAATGATTAGAATGCTGATGCTTTTCCACAACAGCTAGACTGGCGAACTTCTCAATGAAAATGTATGTGCCTGCTTCCTTAATGTCAGTGAAAACTTCATATTTTATAACTCCTTCTTCCTTGCGGCTTTCTTCTACCAATTTGCTGACATGGGGGAGAGCATCAGCCACTTTATCAGCATGAACTCTCACGATAGCAACGACATCAACAGTTTAGTCAGTCATAAAGATATGTCAAATTAATTATATATCTTGCATTTTAATTATATTTCAACAATGGCATAAAATGTCATAGATCATCTTCTTCTTTTTAAATTAAATAAAGAAATTATTAAAGTATTTGATGTTTTTTTATTATTTAACTATTTAAAATATTTTATGAATTAATCAATTTTACTTATTTCTTTATGTCGGTTGGTGCATTCATTGATATTAGAAAGAAATTCAACTTAAAAATATTAAAATATGCCTTGAAGAATAGAAAATAATATTTATTTTATGGTATGCACTTTAAAAATTTAACTGCAGAAAGCCAACGGAAAAATTGGGTAACTTCATTTTGAATTCTTAGTGCTCGTTCAAATTACAGATTTATAATATATGGTAGATATAAATCGATCAATTGTCTTTTGCCCAGTATTTGGTAAGAAGGATAATTGAGTTTAGAAAACATACAAACTAATATCAACAACATTATTATATTTTTTCATATCTCAATATTATCTAAGAATTAGTGTCATCAAAAATCATCAAGCTACCACGCTATCTTGGGTTTTTTCTAAAATATTTTTGGTATCTATCTCGTTGTACATTGGGAATGTAGTTGTCATAGGTTTTTCGTTGATTGGTGTTTTTGGGAATACTCCAAGACTCTCCAAATGATTCTCTAAATCTTTGGTGATAACATCAATGGGTCTCATCGCATCAAATCTAAAAAGTTTTCCTATCTTTTCATAATGTTCTACAACTGGCTTGTTATTTTCATTGAAAACTTGTAATCTTTTTGCGATAATGTCTGCATTATCATCATTTCTTCCACTAGTTTTTCCCCTTTGGATTAGTCTTCTAATTAGCTCAGGCTAGTTGCATTCAAAGTAGATGGCTGATTTAAGATTTACCCATTTGGACATCATTCTTTCCCAAACATCCATATTTTCTTGGCCTCGAGGGAAACCGTCAAGTAAATATCTTCCTCCATAGTTATTCTTTTCAATTTGAGCTTGAACAAGTTTGACCATTAAGTCACTTGAAATAAGTTTGCCTTGCTTCATCACATTATCAAGTTATTTGCCTAGTGCTGAACCAGTTTTAACTTCATCTCTTAGGAGATCTCCAGTCGACAAGTGGATGAAACCGTATTTTTTAATAAGAATGCTGCATTGACTAAATTATTAATGAAAATACGTTCCTTTCCCTGATCCAGGGCCACCGAGCACAAAATGCATGTGTGCTGGTGCTGGGGGAAACACATTAGACTCTGCGAGTTTTTCTTTGATTTGTTGATAAACCTATTATCTGGATTTAGTAGCATCAATTTTAAGGCAATTATTTCTGGATTCAAAGACTTTCACAATAGGAAGAGTCTCCCTTTAGAAAGTCTATAGTCTCTTCTTAATTGTTTCAGGGTTATCATCAGTCCTACCGCTTGTCTGAGATCTATCCAGAATTCTGTCCACCATGATGGCTGATGGGCATTCAAAGTATATTAAGTTTCTGACCACAACCTTTTCAGCCAGCTCTCTCTAAAACTCTTCTAAGTTTTCTTTGTTTCTTGGAAATCCGTCAAAAAGGTATCTCCTGTTGCCATAAGTTTAAATTCCGCTCTTTAGAAGTTTCACCACTAAAGTTGATGGTAAAAGCTTTCCCTCCCGGATATAGTTTCCAATAGTTTAGGCAAGTTCTCCTCCCTTCTATTGCTCTTCACGCAACAGGTCCCCAGTTGATAAATGTTTAAACTTGTAATCTCTAACCAAATTTTCTGATTGAGTGCCCTTACCACTGCCTGGACCACCCAATAAGAAAAAGATGTGAGGTTTGGTCATGAGTCCATCATTATCGGTTTATTTCTAAATAGAATTTGGTGTTACCTGTGATTGGCTGCAACCCATTTTAAATGCTAGTTATTGTTGTTATCAATATTAAAGAAGTTCATATGTTTAGAATTAAGTAGTATAATTTCAACATAGTAAAAATATAACTCTACTTAAATAATACGTTCTTTTTTAATACAAGCTTCACTGTACTGTCACTCCATATATACAACAATTACATAATAATGTCTCCAACTGAAAAGTTTGGTTTCATTTAAAACTGTCTGAAGCGGCCAGAATATTTGATTTCAAAAAATCAATAATAAGAACAATAAAGCTATAAAAGCATCATCCAAATCATTCACATACGCTAAATATATCAGCTTTATTTTTCTATCTTGGATTAGCCTCTTTGAATTTGGCTGGGAAAATATCAATTTGGTCAAATCCAGGAATTTAATCTCCATCGTAAAAGTTAAAGCAATTATACTTGCTTCCCGACTTTACTTATGCTCCTTCAGGCAAAATTTGTGGAGGAACATAGAGATCCAACGCATTGTATTTTGGTTTAAAACCTTCTCCGGGCGCTAATGATAGGGAAGGGATGCTAACACCTCCTATCACATCTTGCTGTTGAATAAACTCAACAATGATTTATAATTCACCTACTGTCTCATCGTTCCTATTCTTGAGTTTGAGTCTTTTTATTTGAGAATGGCTGCCGTCCCTTTATTCTTCCTCACCAATTTTTCCTATATTTTGGCAAGTAACTTTTCCAATATAATCTTCATGGCTGTAGCTATTCCTTTAGTCGTTTTACTCCCTTAAAGTAAATGTGATATTATCATCCACCATTTCTATAGAGTTGTAATAAAATCTTTCATTCCACTCCACTCTATGTGCACCATGATCTCCGATTGTGCCTTCCAATTTCTTGACGTGAAGAGAGGATTGGTTTTGCTATTTGTTGGTTTCATTGCTTAATTCGAGGATTATTTTCTTATTAGATAAAGGTATTACTTTTTTGGATGTTTCGATGTCTTTTGCACAAACAATAGTAATTATGACAGTACCCGGAGTGGCCTAATGAACCTTCGAATGATGAACGTCCTCAACTCTCATCCCTAAATTCGACATCTTTGGAGCTCCAAATAAAATATATTTCAAATTTCATGAGAGCAAATTGGTATCCAAATTAATTTGAAAATAATCGTTATCTTGAGTTTCTCAGTCAAATGTTTTTAGTTTGTGATTAACCATTATTTAAATTTGATAATTATTTCTAGAAGCTATTAATAATCATCAAAGGAGCATATCAATTAAACTCCAACAATTTATACACAACTCAACAGAAAACATAAAGGCTTTTAAAATTAATTTTAACATCAAGATAAATCCTTTGATTAAAAGTCATATATTTATCATGTTTTTAAGGCGAGTAATTAGGTTTGCAGCATCAACTACAAATGTCACGGCTCAAAAATTGCCCAAAGCACCAAGGTTACTTTCAGGAGAGCTCTAAACATTCCGATTTGACGCAGAGAGTGCTAGACTATTTGATGGATATACACTCGATGAATTATATGGTAGTAAGATAGGCTTAAAGCATTCCCCCGCAGTATTGGCTTAAATGAGGAAGTAAGCTTTCAATGATTTAGAGACACATTTGCTTCCATTTTGGTGTTTGTGCTGGGTTTCGGAATCATATGGCATCTCCATACGTTGGACTTGCAGCAACTGTAGGAAATGCGTAGTCTCAATGAGAATAGGCTTAGCAGATCAGTAAAACTGCCTGAGGGACTATCGAACAATCTGATAAGCACAACCCTGATCTTAGATGAAGTTCAATTCCAATGAGGAACAATCTGATTTGTTCAATCAAAATTTATCCCATGTCTAAATTGAAGAACATAAGAAAAGTTAACTAATAATATGACTACGCTAATTTATGTTTGTAAAGGTCATTTATTTACTCATAAGATTGTCCATAAATCATTCACTATTGCCAGGAGAATATCAGTAAATCTAAATATCAATTTGATTATTGGAGGTGCATCAAAATTTAATACAAAGTTAATATAGTCTATTCAATTATCTTAAATCTTTACTAATGTTTTTTTTTAATTATTTGCTCAAATTATAAAA
>Ga0302268_1000535_pt1 | contig 23702 bp, 11 predicted proteins | sample III_Bog_E2_1_FD_194554 | JGI IMG/M metagenome (GOLD analysis project Ga0302268, IMG submission 194554) | Peat permafrost microbial communities from Stordalen Mire near Abisko, Sweden - III_Bog_E2_1 | ecosystem: Environmental > Terrestrial > Soil > Wetlands > Peat | place: Sweden: Abisko... | reverse complement strand
ATCATCTATAATAACTTAATTCATTCATAATCATTGAATAATTTGTGCTAAGATAGTCAATAAGCATAACTATCATCTTTGGGTCAAGAATACATATAAGTTGTGGGAACACCAATTATTTTAAAAATATTTTTGTTTTTATTTCGCATTTATTCCAATTCAGGAGGTAATGATATTTTTTGATGGAGTGTGCTAGGAAATATTCTTCTTTCTCTTTTCTATCGCATATCCAATGATTTTGAAGTCAATGGCTCATCTTCATACTTATTAATGGAAGATCCTCTTCTTTTGATTGGGTAAGGCTAAAATTAAAGTGGCTGAATAGGGGCTATACTGAGTACTTTCGAAAAAATAACAACAGGAAGTTTGATTTGGGGTGTTATTTTTTTACTACGAATATTTCTTAGTCGTTATCTCCGTAAGGACTATTCATTATTTTTGCGAACCACATCAATGGTCCGATGTTTATGTTCTTCCCACGGCCCCAAATTTCTTGTGCTGACGAACTCTTCTTCATTGGGATTAAAAAATGTTTTTGGAAAGAAGTTACTGGAAGTGATCATAACTTGATGAGTAAGACTGTTTTAATTAATTATGTTTAGGTATTTTATATCGACTACGAAAATAAGTTTGTTATAATAAAACTCATCGTTATTGCTACCATGTACTTTTGAAAATATGGGATGGTTATTGGTGATTATTGCTTCGATTAGAGAATAATTATGAAACTAATTTATATATAATAGGGGAAATACAATCAATCTGCTAGGAAAGTTGGATTTACCTGTAAATGCTAGAAATTGCGATACATTTCCTCATCGTTTAATTATGATTATTCTTTTCTAATAGATTTACGATCTACTGCTATATCATGGAAACTTCCGTGCCACACTTCAGCCCACTCTCCCCGTTTAGAGGCCAATAACAGGATGCAAATTAGTGTTATTGGAATAAACATTATGCAACTGCTATACTCCATAACAGGAAGATCATCAGCAAGATAGGAAACCCCCAATTACATGATTAGGCATACACAAGCAATGATTGTACTGATAATGGTATAAAAATGGTTGGACAAAAATAGGTCTATTCTTACACAATAATTTAATATTAAACCCATCGTGATGATCTAAGTGACTGCATAACTACTTTTGATGTTCCGAAGGCCGAGCAGATGTACCCCTTTTTGTCATCGTTTATGATTGCAGGCAGTTGCAGAAACAAAGGGATTATTTTTATAGATAAAGCCTGCTCAAAATTTTATATTCGGAAAAGAACGAAAAATTGCCTAAAGATAAAGAATAGCCATAAAATAATTATAGGGAGCACAGCAGCTTTTAGCTTTTTTATCACCACGAATTTAATAAGGGCTCCAGCCACTAAAATTGCAATTATATCGTTCACAAACCAAGCATCAGGTAAGATTTTTGAATCAACAACAATTATAATTATCGAGCATAGTGTAGAAAGAAGCCAAATCAGCCAAACTCTTTAAAGACAAATCGATAAGAGATCGGCTAAATAAAGTACCATGCAACCAAAAGCGAAAATCATGATCCCCCAAAAGGTGATTTAAAGGTTCAAATCGCTTGAAAATATGAGTTGAATGTAAACTGTGCTGAAAAGAAACGCAATATAGACAATCGTAAATATGAACCCAAACTGAAATGGCACGCGTCTTCTATATTTGATATTTTGTGGGAGAATTAAAAGTGCAATAATGGCCAATATTTGGGTTAGCCACAATGCATTCTTTGGAATTTCGATATCGTATTTGTATTTGTTCTCTACAACTCTTATGAAATATACTATTCTGATCTCTCCTGTTTGCTATATACCTGCACAGATATCAGAAGAGATTGATTGATAGTTGATTAGTTCTATTACGATAGTCTCTGTTATTTCATCGTGGATTTCATAGAGTTAATTTTATACATCAATTGCTGCTTGATATTTTTCATCAAAAGTGAGTACTTCGCAGATGTTTGATTATTTAAATTTGATTTTCGCATGGGTATATGATTTGTTAATTAGAGAGATGGTTGCAGTAAAAGTCGAATTGTAAACAGGAAAGACTATCAACTCACAGGAGCAATCAAACAACTGCGGTATATTTTTAGGCACTCCATTCGAAGAGAGTTCCAATTTGAACTCGCTTCGATGGAAATCATCTGTAAAGGTTGCCTGTCCTCCCCAGTTGATGGTCAACAAAAGGAGGACTATTATTGCCGTCATGAACCTACTTTGTAAATTATGAGATTTATGACTTAAGTATTAAACTATCAATCTTAAAATCGAATATTTTCTATATTTTTAAATGAAAAAAGCTGAGGGGGAAACCATCAAAAAACTCAAACTCGAGGACTACGAGATTGGACGGATTTTAGGCAAAGGTAATTTTCAATACATTAAGGTGGTTTTGGGAAGGTTAAGGTAGCCAAAAATAAGAAAACCGGAAAATATGTTGCTCTCAAATTGCTGAACAAGCATGAGATCATGAAGGCACAACAAATAGATCATGTCTATAACGAGAACTTCGTTCATTCCCAACTCAATCACCCCTTCATTGTGAATTTCTAAGGATTAGCTCAGGACTCTAAGCATCTATATCTTGTCCTAGAGCTCATCAATGGCGGAGAACTTTTCACATATTTAAGAAATGTCGAATCCTTTACAACTGATCAAGCTCGCTTCTATGCTGCAACAGTTGCCTGCTGTTTCGAATATCTACATAGCAAAAACATCATTTTTAGAGATCTAAAGCCTTAAAATCTACTAATTTCAAATGATGGCTACTTGAAACTAACAGATTTCGGTTTTGCTAAATTTTTAACTGAGGGAAGGACCTTTACCATATGTGGAACCCCCGAGTACATTGCACCTGAAGTTATTTTAAATCAAGGACACGGGAAAGCAGTGGATTGGTGGACTCTTGGAGTTCTTATCTACGAGATGCACGCTGGAATTGACCCGTTTAATGATGAAGACCCAATGGGGATATATAAAAATATTTTGAGAGGAAAAATATCTTTTCCCAGTACCTTTGATAAAGAAGCAAAATCACTTGTAAAACATTTGCTAGTTGCAGATCTATCGAAACGATATGGTAACTTGAAAGATGGTAACAATTAATTGACTTAGGCGTAAACGATATAAAAAAGCATCGATGGTTTAACAATTTTAGTTGGTAAGACCTCTTAAAGAAAAAGTATAAGGCAAGTTATGTTCCAGTAGTGAAAAGTTTAGGAGATGTATCGAACTTCGAGGAATATCCAGATTCGGGCACAAGTGGTGCAATAGACATAAAACCCAATATCGATCCATTTTTAACATGGTGATTTCGAATCTTCATAATTTAAAATACTCAAAAATTAAATAATCAAAGAATAAAATTGGTCTTGGCTTCTGTTACAAATTATTCGATTAGCTCTTGGTAGATATTTTATGCGATTTGATGCAACACTTGAGTTGAATAGAGCTATATTCCATCCTTTTAAAAAATTTGTTCATTAAGCCAACTTAAAATTAAGATATTTTCTTTTTATATTTCTTTTAATTCCAAAGGGTTATTGGCAAGCATTATCTTCTATTCATGATCCACAATCATACCGCAAAGCGTGCTTGCCCACTAAATTATCTTTTACTTTGCTTGACGAAATATTATATGGAGGGAGTCTTCGTCGATAGAATATTCGCTCATTGTGATAAACATCTTAAGAGCCCAAGGGAATTGCTCCCCATTTCCCAGATAAAATGGCCGATACTATTCCAGATGCTCGTTAAAAGCGTCAAAAATAGCTTTGAGGTGAATAATTTCGTTAGAATTGCAAATCCCTTAACTCTAAATTAAATTAAATGTACATTTTCATCGATGAAATCTAAAAAGATTGGCTCATCAACAACTAGTATTTTTTTATCTATAGTTAATGGTATTCCTCTTGTAATCCTTCGATATTTTTCCCTAAATGTTAAGCCATACATTTTCTTAATCATATAGACAAACTATTCTGTGTATTGAACCTCGATATAGCAAAAGAAGTGACAAAGGAAATTGACTACTGAGAATAAACTTGTATTTACTCTATCTTCTGTTTGATAATTTATTGGATCTTCAATCCAACTCATTTGCCGATATTATCGAAGGTTTATTAAATTTTAGAGGTTATCATAATTGATGAGTTGGGGGACAATGGCTTGGGCATTGGCTTCTTATTTTCGTTCTTACTTAAGTTCCTATTCATAATTATCTTCCTTTATGCTGCTATTTTCAACCAAATCGAAAGATATAGGTTGGACGAATTTTGCTTTTTGCTTTTCTTCAGGTTTAAGTTTAGTCATTAAAGTCTCTAAAAGTTGACTGAAATGCTCTTTTTAATTAGGTGAAAGCTTCGTAAAGGATGATTCATCTCCCAAATGACTAAATTACAGTTTGAAAAGAAGATCAGAAAGAGATTACGCTTATATTTCTGAGTTTTCTCCTAACTGAACATGTTTTTCTTCTATTTTTTATTACATTACCAGTTTTCTTTAAGAATATTGCATTCCTATTTCTGTGCATTAAGGTGATACTTCGACCTCAGCCGCTTTAAAAGATATTTTTTTCTATACTATAGAAGTGGCTTTATCTTATTTGGTAATTTATAATTTATTCTTCTCTTTTTAATTGTTTATAGATCTCTTTCTTAATTTAACCCGACTATCATCTTTCAATGTAGATCTCTACATATTTTTAAAGTAGTTACAATCATTGGTGCTTGCCGCAGTTTGAGATAAAAAGTGATCAAATAATTTTTGTTCCTTAGTGTTGGTAATTGGTACAAAAATTTCATCAACAACGCAATACTATTGATAACTATCTTTATTTTTGATTTAGCACTAACTTTATTTCTTAAATGTCTACTGCGTTGCCTTAAATTTTTTGGAGCTTTTAGAAGTAGAAAGCCCCTTAGTCATTGATGGAGAATTTTCTTTTGAAGTATGGTTTAAATTTTTATTATTCTTGTCTTTATGATTGGCAATGTGGTGTCCAGCTGTAGTAGAATGAATAGTGTAGTTTGATGACTTTTTAGTATGCTCTTAAATTAGTTTTTGATTGGTCGTGATAAACTGACGAAGCGGATTCTCCTCTGAAGTGATTGTTACTTTTTTAGGCTGAAACTGTTTTTGTTTGCGATTCTTCATTTGGAAATTTATGTTTCTATAATTCTAAAATGATTGCTAAACCACCGAGGAAATAAAAATGATCAATAAAATAAATATACGCAATATATTTATCCTCTTAAGATTTCAAGTAACCAGATGAATGTCCCCTTTAATTGGAAGAAAATTAAACCATAAAAACTATTAAAATATCGATTGATGAATAGGTAGGATTATATCAAAATGTTTACTGCTTTATTTAAATATCAGATTGATGATAGATCTGTTAAATTTGCAATATAAAATCACTGAACTTTCGACATTACGCTGAGCATTTGCTCTAAAATACTGATTTGATTTATCTTTGTTTTGCAGTTCGATTTTCTTTTAGAAACAAGGTAGGTTAAATCCTCAAAGGAGCTTGGGAGTAATATTCTATTTTTAGTTATGAGAATTTATTTTATTTTTTATTTTGTTTATTAGTAATGGCTCTCTCTTTCGCAAATTAGCAGAAGTGATTGAAGTATTCTCGAATTGAATTCTCCCTTGGTTTCAAGACGCGCAATAAATTTTTTAACGTAATCGTAAAGCTGGATATCAACCTGCATCTTCATTGTTTTAATCTATTCTTCTGATTTTATGGTCTTTATGGTGCTGAGTTCGGGGTGGTCTTTCCTGCGGCTATATTTGAATTTGTACCACATTTGCCATCTAAAAGTCTCATGGGAAATCATCAAGTTTTTTAGAATAATCTTTTTCAGATACAATATCTCATCGTTCGATAAGAAATCAATCTTCAAGTCACCAATTTACAGAGCAATTTTGCGAGGCAGAGATCTTGGTAATACTTTTGGTTCTTCAATTTAACCTTGTTTTTGCTCAAGTTTAAAGCCATAAGCATCCATTCCTTCTATATGCTGAATGTATAATCTCTCAGGTTTTTCCTATAAAGAATATAGAACCTGCCACTCATCTTTATCGAATTTGTAGCATCTTAAGACTTCAAGAGTATCTTGACAAAAGATCATACCCTACTATGAGAAGCCAAACCATTTAATTCTACTTTGAAACTTCATTGGTATTATTGTATCTTTTACAAAATGTGAACTTAATAATGTAATGTTATAAATACGCATTTTCAGGTTTTGACAGTCCCACATCGGTAAATTGTGATGATAAACCACCACTAATAAGTCTTCATATGCTTCCATCGTAACCACTTTTCTGTCGAAGCATATAGTCTATATTTAATTTCCAGCATAGTCTAATATTTTAATTTATTGGTCATTGATGGCAGCTATCCAATTTGCTCCAATAGCGATTGCCTTGATATTCTCCCATCGCATCTCCCATCCCTAATATCCTTCCTTTAGCTGTTTTTATTATTGGAAAACCAATAAATTAGAACTGGCATATACAAACACTTTTTCTCGTAATGCAAACATATCAAATTTTCGATTAGAATCCTTGATCCTAAGTCTATTTGGTCTTGTTTTATCGTGCAATTAAAGTTATAATACCGAGTTTTCTTGATCAATTCTTTCAATCACACATCCAATGCTGTTGTAAAATAGGAAACGTGCTTGCAGATATTATTCATAACATTTTTAAAGCAACTATTGAGGATATTCCGGAATAAGCTTTTTTGCCATTGACTAAAAAGGCATCTTCTTGTTTTTTTTATCAATATTTTTTTACTATACTTTTTATTCTTCAATTCCTTGGATGGCTATTTCCGGCGTTTTTTATTCAATATCCAAAATAGAAAAATTCTTAAATTGATATACTTTGCCATTAGATTATATGTTGTTTACAGCAAAGAGAAAAGAAAGATTACTCATTGAGTTTAGCTTTCTCAGGCAAGTAATCATCCCATTAAATAGTTCGATCGTATCGAAAAATACTATTTTTTACAATTTGGTATAATTCCAAATCGACAGAATGTTTTATGTCGTAGTGATGATGGAAATAGCTTTTCCGTTGCCTCCTTTGTTAAGAATTTAAGCTTGGAGGATTTATTTTTATTAGTAAATTTTGTTTTACAATTTATAGGAACTTTATCTATTGCCTACACTGATCTCTTGCAAATAAATTTGTCCTGGAGTCAATAGAACTGTCTTTTCAATTTAATGTATAATAAAATAAGCAAAGGATGATTGTATGAAAGAATATTTACGGCTTATCCATTCCATGGTGATTTTATACTTTTAGATGAACTCAAATTCTACTGAAAACGAAGATTACGCAAATGGATTTTATTATTAATCTTCCTCGTTATTTATTTATTCTGTTGGAAATTGTATTGAATAAAGATGGAGGATTCCTTAGGCCCCTAAAGTTACTATGTGAGAACTCCTACCAAAAAAGATATTGATGACAAATCCTTAGTGTATAGTTGATAATTTATATAATTTTTTGTTCGTAAGACAATAAATGATTGGATGCTACTCATCCGTCGCGATTCCTAAAAACTGTCCTGATTCGTTGAAATTGAGAGAACGAATGGGTTTGTCCCCTTTAAAAATAATTTATGCAGTAGAAAGATTTAATTGATTACTAACCTTCAAAAACTTTACAATTCCGTTGTCTGCTCCCATTGCGAAGAAATTATTAATAGTTGGATGCATCGCAAAAGCAGTAATGTCCAATTTCTAACTATTTTTCAGTTAGTGAGTCACTGCCTCATTAGTAGCAATGTTAACTTCATGGATGATGTCATCCGCGCCTAAAGAGGCGAAATTACTGAATTATTTTGTGTTTACTTGGCCGATGAATCTATAAGGATTCGAAGTCCTTCGATATGAGGACTGTACTCAATGAAGTTTTTCTATAGCATCAGGCGCCAAATTTATATTTATTTATAAATTTAAGATATGAACACAGATAATGCAGAGTGGACTCTCCCCTTGCTTCTTCAACCTTTAGAAGCTATTGTGACCGAGCTCAGAGGCATGAGCAGAGGTGGTCTTTAATAAGAAAAATAGGGTGAGGAGGAAGAGGTTAAAGGATTGAAGTTTATCTCGAATAAATTGGCAAGGTTATTCGATAAAAACCGAAGATTAAAGTATAGTCACATCAGCAGATTGCTGATTTAAAATTTTTCAAGTGAATCCAATGACTCAAGAAACATAAAGAGGAGAGTGTACGATGCAATAAACGTCATGGTTGCCTCTGATCTTTTCCAGAAGAAAGGGGACATGCTGGAAAAGAAAGAAAGCGAGGTTTATTGTGAAAAAGTCGAAACTCTAAAAATCAAACTGATGTCAGAGTACAATGAAAGGCAAAATATTTTAAATAATAAAAGAATTATGCTCAGTCGATTAATGAAGAGAAAGATAAAATTCACTGAACACATTATAAGAAACAAATAGAATAATAAGAAAGAAGATATCATTCAGTATCCGATAATTATCAATACAAAAGAGAATACAAAAAAAGTACAACTAATTTCGAATGAAGGCGAAAAGGTCTGCCAGATAGATTTAAAAAAGTCAAATAAAGGAAAATCCAAAAATATCGACAGTATATAAATATTGAAGGATGGACAATATTTATAATATTTATGATACGCTCTTTTTTATAATGCAATAAAACTTGTCAATATAATTAATTTTATGCAGATTGTATTTATAATTTATAATATTTATAATATGATCTTTTTACAATACAATAAAATTTGTCAATATCATTGTCATATGATTAATTTTACGCAGATTGGACTGCCTTCAACCGCTCTTTCGACCGCTCCTGAAAGCAATGCCATAATGAAAGGCTTCTGAATCACCAAATCGGAATGTTTCGGTTTGAAGATTAAACTATTGCCAAATGATTTTTTCCAGCCCAATCGAATATTTTCTTCTAAGAATAGACTGTTTTTAATTTTGCTACTCATTCCACTAAAATATGATAAATCGTCTTCTGCTACTTCAGGAATATAAATCTTTTAATACACTTCCTTCTTCACATCGATAAGATTCTTAATAAAATGCTTGATATAAAAGAATGCAGTCAGGTCAGTATTTTTTTAACTCATTGTTAGAAATTCCTCAGCCTCCATGATCAATAGCTTATATTTAGGAAGAATGCCTAAGAAGATACCAGTTTCACTTGAATTTGATGATTGTATTCTTGTCACTGCTTCCTCAGGGGTGTAGGCAATGTAGTTAATTTCTTCGTATCCCACAGTTAGGATGCATCTTTTTAAAGATATTGGTAGTTTTTACCCCAATTATAATTTCATTTATCCAATGTTTCCATTAATGGCTGTCATATCGAATTTCTATTGTAATTGACTTAAATGTTCGCTTTTTTGCTTGCCACCCAACTCCGAATAAGTAAAATTTTTAATTTATATTTCTTTCTTCTTAAACAACAATGCAGTCACCAGCATTTCTTGATAATAGAGCTCGTGTTCAAATTTTTATCGAAATAAAGCAAATTTACTTTAATTTTTACTGAGGTAATATGCCAAGATAATGCTAATTGAGCCATAGTTGACATTACAAGTATTTGTAAACCCTAAATCAACTTATTGTAGCAAATCCTCATAAACTTGTAATTTTAATTTAAATTATATGCCTTTGCTTGAATTTTAAACTTCTTCTTTGACTTCTTCAAAAAGGGCTCGTCTTAAGACATACTTCCTTTCCTTTAAGTTTAATGATTTGACATAAACTTACCCTAATCTTTTGCACTTCTTCTAAAACTACAAAAAATGTAAGAGAGTTTATCTTTCCTGAATATGCTAAAGATTGAAGATATATTAAATCTTATCAATAGATTTGTCATTCTTAAAGATGAAACGGCTTAAATTAAAAACAAGATTTAAAAAATTAAGCATATTGTGAGAAACAAGATAGTCGCATACATATTAACCAGTTTAAAATTATTTGTGATAAATACCAATTCCCACTTATATTCCTTTCATATCTTTAGCGATAAGCAACCCAATTGTGGAATACAGTGATATATCGCCTTTTAAAGTACTATTTCCATTCAAATTAATTATTTCAGCTGAAGATAGATCCAAAATTTATTGAACTCTATTACCAGCTTCTTCTGCTGGAATAAATTGCTGGTAAACTTCATAGTGTTATTCACCATCGATAAAGGAGCGAACTTATTCCTGTAAAGATAATACCTATTATTTTAAGGCCGTTCTTTCTTTTTATTATAAATCTTCTTTGCTTTATTATTTTTATTCTTCAATTTATTTTTTCTATTATACCTTTTATTAAACAGGTTCTTCTGGAATGGGCAGTACTACATCTTTAGTCTTTTCTTTTTACTATTTTAATTATTATTATTGAATTAATATTTCGGGTTCATTTTATTATTTCATGGAATCTTTATCTTCAAAATCTTATAAATAGTCTTCCCCGTCCTCTTCTTATTTTTATGATGGAATTAATTCAGAATCTGTTTGCACCATTAATGGTCTTGGGGGAAGGGTTGATTGTATCTATTATGTCTCCTTCTATTTTTTTGGTGAATGTTGATCTTTCAAAGGAGTAGGAACCATTTCAAGATTTGTAATTTAATGATTATTAGAACTTATTCTAATACTGAGAGTCGGATTAATTACAATTTACCTTATTTAATTAGCTTACTTACCGTCAATAGCCTTTGAAATATTTTATATTGCCTCCTATTTGCTTTGAAGGTTTGGTTATTATTATTTATTTATTTTGATTCTTTTTCTCTATCTTTCTTTATTTCTGTATTTTTATTTTTATTTTTATAATAATGATTATCTTTCTTTTTCGATCTGTCTCTCTCTTTGCTTTCTTTTTTTTTATAAAAGTTGTCTTTGAATTTTTCTTTTACTCTATTATTCGATTATCTTTCTTTGCTTTTCCTTTTTATCGTCTTATAAGAGCATCAGCCTCATTCGATTTATCGCAAGAAAATTTTTCTTATCGTCTTTTTTTTAAGAATGTCTTTTGGCGTGATCATTTACTTCATCCATTAAGGTTACGATTGGAAGTTCTTCGTTTTAAACTGATAGCTCATTTTAATTGTAGACTTCATCTTCAAGAGGAGGAAACAACTCTCTCCTGAGAGAATCTGCCTCGTATTCATCATATACTTCCCTAAGGTTAAGTAGATGACTATTAATTGGATTATTCTTGACTGACGGAACAAAATCAGGAAGTTTTTTAAGAGCAAATAATTATTTTTGGAAAGATTGTACAAGTTGAGAATTACGAGTTACCTTATCAACAATTTATTTCTTTTACTTCGCATTGATTTGAGGTGAGTGATCTTCATTTAAATGATTAGGTCCCTGCAGATAGAATTAGACTAAATTCTATATTTTTTCCTTTTATTTGTAGTGAGAACTATTTCCTATATGAGCGTAATTTTATCTCTTCTTTTCTTCACTTTTGAATTGCAGGTCAGTTTTGTGTTAAAGTTATTGCAAAAGGACAGATTTATCAACCTAAATATTAACATCTGATTAATCTGGAAGGTAAGATTTTTACTCTTATACTTTATCATTTTCTGAAATATGTTCTGTATTATGTACGTCAACTACATGCATTTATTCTGGGTCGCTTTCTAGTTCTATATTTTATTTTATGGCTTCAAGCAATTTGGTCTACTATCCTTTAATTCTGGATATCAATTATTTCAACTTCTAGTTTTGCTAATCCATATCATTTATCTCTTCGTATTTTGTTAACTTTAAATTTTATATTTATTGCTCTATTTTCATCCTCTCTTCTTTTAAAAATATATCCTCTTGATCCTCTTCATCACTTTATAACAATTATTTTCTGACTTCTCTTTCAATATTCTTTTTAATCTCTTCGATAGTCATTAAATTCATCAGTTCCTCCTTCTTTTTTAATTCCTAAACGAGTATTCTTTCCTTTTCCCTTTTCTACTTTTTTTCTTGATCTAAGAGGTCAATAAGTTCAATTTCTTTTTTTTCCATTTCCTTCAAAAATTTCATCTGCTGATCTAAATACTTGTCCTTATTGAATTTTTCCTGTCTTTCCTGCTGTATAATGGATAGTAGTTCTTCTCTTTATTGTTAAAATTTTATTTTTTCTTTGTGAAGTTTTAGATCAATTTAATTATTAATACTGTGCTTCATCTGTTTGATATTTTATTAAAGTTTTGCATTTCTCTCTCGTTATTTCTTTATTTCCTCCTTAAAACGATCCATCCTCAAATCCTTTTCTTGAATTTTAGATTCATACAACTTTTTTTTGTCTTATTTTCCAGCTAATGATAATTATAGTTTTTTTGAAAGGAGCTATCGTTATTTTTATAAATTTATCATACGGGAATCTAAGGTAATCAATTATTGTTTTTTATTATCGTCAACTTTTGTCTTTCTATTCTTTGCTTCAAAAACTATTTCAATCGTTTGAGTTGTTTTTATAATTTCTACATCTTGATGACTTAAATTTGCACTCCTATCTAACGACTTTTAACTTTTAATTCTAGATTTATTCTGCAACTGAATTTGTTATTTTTTAATTTGCTTCTATCTTGCTTCTTATTAAATTCTTAATGCTCTCGCTTTCTTCCTATTTTATCTTTATTACACATCGGCTTTAATTTTCTTTTTAAATTCCTCTTATTTCTCTTTGACTGTGTACATCCTTAAACTACTAGCCTTTTGTTTTTACTACAGATCTTTCTTTCTTTAAATTTCTTTAATTATTTTTTTGTTTTGTTACGATTAATTTTTAAGGTTAGTGATAATCTATTCATATTTTTATATCTTTTTGTGATAGGTTTCTCCTTATGAAGACAACTTCATACTTTACTTCTATAGCATTTTTTATAATCTACGTTTTTATTTTACCAACTCATTAATTTGCATTTCTAAATTCTTTTTTTCTCTTGATTCTTATTCCAACCGAGGCTGAATTAAATTTGTACTCTTATCTAATGATTTTTAACTTATAATACGAGATTTATTTTATAATTTAATTTGTTATTTTTTAATCTGCTTTTGTTATGCTTCTTATTAAATCCTTAATGATCTAGATTTCTTCCTATTTTACCTTTATTACACTTTCGCTTGGACTTTCTTTTTAAATTCTTCCTATTTCTCTTTCACTGCATACATCCTCAAGTTATCGACTTTTTGTTTTTATTACAGATTTTTCTTGATTTAAATTTCTTTTATTAGTTTTTTATTTTGTTAAGATTAATTTTTAAGGTTGGTTATAATCTATTCATATTTTTATATCTTTTTGTGATAACCCTCTCCCTCTGAGGATAGCTTCATACTTTACTTTTCCAGCATTTTTTATAATTTACGTTTTTATTTGCCTAATTCATTAATTTGTATTTATAAATTCTTCTTTGCTCTTGATTCTTAGTCCAGCCTCGATGAGAGAAGTGAAACATTTTATTACTTTGGCTTGACGCTTGAGGAATATACGCTCATAACAGATTGCCTTAATTGCTTGATGGGACTATTTCTCTTTTGTTACGATGAAGATGTCGGTCTTTTCATTTTTTTATTGACTCCTTCCCCCCTTCGTTTGAGATTTTCAATTTACTCCTCATATTTTTTTATTTTTTACTCAAACTGTTTTGCTTATTGATTTGCCTTCTTTTCCGTCTGTTTTAATAATCTCTAAATTTTCTATCTTTACAATTTCTCTTCCTTAAAATGGTTATCCCATTTTTGTTTATCACCGTTTTTTTCTTATTATTTTTATGAAGCTAGGCTCATATCTATGATACTTTTTTTTCTCTTACTTTTATTGTACACTTCAAATATTTTTCTTTATTCCCAAGTTTGCATTTATTTTTATTTAGATTCTTTTTGCAATATTTATACTTTTGAGCCATTCATTAAAATACTTTTTTATCTTTTACCATTTTTAACCGGGTGAGCACTCACCTTTAGCAAAGCATCAACATTTATAATCTTCTTTTCACTTCGATCTCCTCTTGAAGTTCTATAGCCAATTCCTCGATCAATTAATTAATCTTTTTTCTGCTTAATGTCCTTTAAATCTTTACTTGAACTGAAATGCCGAATTCTCATTTGTTTGCTTTTCTCTTCTTTCATTTTTTTCAATTTCTCTTCTCTTAAATTTTCCTCTTTGATTTTTTCTAATTTTGTTTTTTCGATTAATTTCTATTTTAAAAATTCTCTTTATCGCTATTATGAGGATTGCTCGTTTGGTAGTTATTGCTTTAAGATATTCTCATAATCGTTATAATTAAATGTGTCAGATTTTAGTTCATCAAAAAAATATTCTTGAATTTGACTGCCTTTTTTACTTTTTGTCAGTTTTAATAAAAAAGGGTCTTCCTCATCTTTTCCAAAATTTATTTATGCTTTTAGAGTTGAATTTTTAATGAAAATGATATCGTAAAACGGAAGAAGTAAACAGTTGATTGCTTGATGAGGGTATATTACTTTTATTGCATTTTTGGCATTAATTTAGGTCTTACCAAGATTTTCTAAGTATTTTCTCCACTATAAAACCTTTTATATTAATGAAACCGTATTACTTCGAGCCTTAATAATATTGCGAACAAGTTATTAAGTTTTTCTCTTTTATAACTCTTTGAGTTTTTCCAAGCTTTCACATCCTTTGACTAATTCGTCAATAACTCCCTTTGCATTAAGAGATACATTTTTGCCTTGATTCATAACAATAAATCCTTCAACAATGAGCTACTTTATGAGACATTTACCAATGAATCCCGAATATTGACAATAATTTCTTCTCTTTGCTTCAGTATATCATTAATTATATGAAAGTAGCTCCTATGCGTTAATAAATTCTATATGGTATCTGAAAAGGCTAGTTATTGCTGCTTCTAATTTGCTTTTTGAATGAAATAAATAAAGTAATTGGCATAAAACTCAGGTATTGACTTGATTCTGCAAACTTTGCTGAAATCATGCAACAGTTAGTTGGGTATTTTTTTTAATGCCAGCTTGCTCCGACCATCCAATTCATGTGAAATTTGCTCCCACTCTTTGAGTATATTATCGTTAATAACGTAATCCTTTTTCTTTTTCTTGGTGATTTGAGGAAACATTTACGCAAATTATTAGTTTCAGATTTAATATAGTTAAAAAAATAAAAAGAAGTACTAGGACCAATTAATGCGTCTAATATAATTGCTTAAAAACAACGATGAAGTGGTTACAGTCATTTTCTTTTAGAAATCAATGTTAAAAGTTCAGCTATATTTCGTTTAGTTTCATTGAGATTACTCTTCATTCTTCGAATTTCTTAGAACTGTTCATTTTGCTAGTTATTACGCTTTTGGATCTCTTCTTTGAGTTGAAAAAATTAAATTCCTATCTTTTTTTCCATCTTCTTTTGATTTTATTCTAAAGCTTCAACTCTTAAACTTAATTTAAACAAATTTTCACTGGCTGGTGCCTATGATTCGCGATTGTTAATATTAAAAGATCGAGGGGAACCAATTTTCTTTTTGGTTAATATCAGATTTTTATTTCGGTTTAAATTCAATTCTTGTGAAGATACTGCTCGACACAGAATGGAAGGTTTTTCTTTGGTTTATGGAGAGTTTGTTTGACGGCACTTTTAGAGAAAACTCTCATCTATTTGCACTTCATTTTGGTTTTAAATCAAAAATGATAGGTCGGACATTATATTTATTTTTAATATTTTCAGTCTATTTTAATAAATACTGAAGATTATTAAAAAATATTAGTCTTGGATAATAGGATTAAACATCTCATGATTTCTATGCTTAAATTAAAAATGATATTAGGATTAATCTAGAATTTGAAAAATATAATACTGTTGATGGAGAAACCTCAAGCGGCTGGATCAATTTGGAATGTTAACTCGTGGCACTGGGAAATGAAGAATTACTCCCAGCCTGCTAAAAAGATACTTTAGGAGAAGATTTTAAACCTTGTCTTCGATGTATCATCCTAACTTAAAATCAAGCATAAAAAAGTAAAGTTTGATAAAGCCGAATGCTAAATAAACATTCGAAAAGGAAAGCAAATTCTTGTTTATGATTTTTAGCTCGATTTAGATGTCTTTGGTACACATGTTACTACTCAGGATAACACCAAGAGGAAGATGACTCTTAAGGAAGCTACAAAATAAGAGAAATACTGAGTGATGATCTAAATGATATGTTGATTGATGATGTGAACGCTACTGAAAAAAATAAAACAGCTCAACTGATGAAAAAGTGGATTAAAATAAATGCAAAAGCAAAAATTATTGAAGTTTTTAAACATTTGGAGGAGGAACTTGTGAAAGTCGAGGGAGATCCGCAAAAATTGGAAGAGGATAAAAAAAAGAGGGAAGAAATGCATGCCGCTACACAAAAAGCTCGCTCAGAAAAAGGAGCATAAAAAGAAAGACTTTTAGAATAGCAAAGAGATAAAGAGAAAAGGCTTAAAGAAGAGGTTTTAGCAAAAAACTTCTAATAAGCTGTTAGAAAACAAAGCTCGTGATCCAAACATATTAATTCCTGCCAATATTACTAATAACAATAAAATATATCTACATATGATAAAGCAGCAATAATCTTTTGCTTTAGCATTGCCCATGCAATAATTATCTGATGAATTAATAATTGAATGAAAAGGAATATGAAATAAATCTATTTCACTCTTAATAAGATTTATTGTCTTTAATATTATATAATTAGCAATCAATAGATGTCCCTTTATAGTCGAGTACTATCCTCATTCAACAGAGTCTCTCTAACAGAAAAATAAAAATTGTCAGAATAAGATATCAATCATGTTTTAGATAAGTTGTGCATTTAAAATGTAAATATCAATCAATTTGATCGATAAGTTGCTTAACAAATATGGTAGCATACGACAAAAACTCCCGATGGTAAAGTACTCCTTAAAGATTACATTCAAACCATCATTGATGCTCGATAAATACTAAAGTAAAATATTGAGAAATGCTAGAGTATATTTGGCATGACTTAGAACAACTTTAAATCGAGAAAGATAATGGAAATCGATTGGAATTGGAAGAATGTCTTCTATCATATTGCGAAGACTATAAAATTATAGGAGAACCCTTTCAATTGGAAGAATTTTCTTTGAATAGATCACTACCAAAATCACAAATATAAAAATCTATGCATCAATCAATCAATGCTAGCAATATCTTTGCAGATTCCCCATCAAAAAGCGAAATTAGCACTTCTTTAGGGTTAACATTAATACTAACCCTTATCATGTTATTGTTATAAATTCCTTGCTTGTACGTTAGAAATCATTTTCTGAATATCATAACCTATATCTCTGTCCTTAGTATTTTTTTAATGCATTACTTTGATAAAAATTATATAAAACTCTGCCTTACTGAAGTAGCCCTATCAGTAGCATTCGATATCGTTTGGACTGTTTTTGACTTTAATGTATAAATCTTGTTAATTTAGAAATATTGGAATGACAATAAACTGTCCTTACACTCTAATTATCCGGAGATCTTCGTGAAATCTGTTCTTGTTGTTACAATTGCATTTATTGCTGGAAAAGTAAATGTTTAATAAGAAAGATTTTAGTTTTCATCTTACTCTTTAGATTTAGAAATAATAATGAAAGCACACGAAAAATTGTGAATTTTTTCACAAAAGTGATTGTTCTGGAGGGCAAGTAAGGCTTGAGATCTTTTTCAAATTTAATCGGAGGGTCTCCAAATTCTATTTCCAAATGATTAGGTGATGTTTTTAATCCTATCAATTTTTATTGACTATATAATATTATTATCATGATCTCTATTGAGAATATCCAGAACGAACAAAATATCAATAAATTATGTTGATTATGAATTATCAAGAGCAAATTAATCCATTGGGGCTTCCCCACCAGCACGTCAAACAAAATCCGTTGCTGGAATTGTATATTCTACATGTGGGACTAGCTTGAAGGCATTGATTGGAGCTGAGGTAGTAGTTTCCTGTCGTCCAGCAAGTAGCACATTGTCCGGTTTTAGTGTATGTTGCGCAAAGTCCACTTCCCAAATTACATTGACCATTTGAGTCGAGGTAATATGATGAATCCCAGCAATTAGAGCACGAACCGGTCCCGCTGTTGTCAAAAGTTGCACATAGGGGATTTCCTTGGATACATTGGCCACTACTTAGGTAAAAGCCAGGCCAGCAGGAAAGACAATTTCTTGTAGAAGAATCCTAGGTAGCACAGTTGGGATTTTGAACCATAGTAGTGGTTGCAAAAGTAACAGGCACACACACTCCATTAATTATTACATCATTTGACCAACAAGTCACACAATTTCCCGTTATCATACTGTAATTAGCGCAGTTTGATCCAGCAGGAAGGACTGTGCAAACTCCACCAGCTCCGATAAAAAATCCAGAAAAACAGAATGTACAAGTTCCCAAAATAGCGCCAGATGGTGTCTCACAATTCCAGTCTTGGGCACTACTGAGAGTTATTATCATGAGAATGAATAAGGTAAGTGTTTTCATTGTAAATATAGTATCTTTATAAATCAGAAAACGTGATTTATACTCCATTTTTCGTTATAAAATTAACAGTATAACTATCCTCACTCCTTCTAAAATAAATTTTAATGAATTGTTAATCTGGTAAGCATTATAAGTCTCATCTCTGATTTTTTCATTTTATTTTTATATTTTCCTCTCTTGATTTTGGATAACTTTCATTTAATCTTTTTTTATAAACAGTTATAACTTCCAAAAAAAGAATGAAAAATATTATACTATAAATTATGTTTTTGAGTTCATTTTCACTCGAGATCTAATCTGATAATGTAAACAGAATATAGAATCAGATGATTTTTATTGCCATTTCTCCCTTCATTTCATTTCTATTTTTATTAAAATCAATAAACCTAAACTATTCTTTTTATTAATTTTTTGTTAATGCGTATGCTGTTTATTTTGTGAATACTTCCAAAAATTACAATTTTTCGTTTATTGATTTTGTTATGCTACGACGTTTTTGTATTAACTGAAAAATAAAATGGTTTAAAACTGATTAAAATCAAAATCTTAATGTCTATGCGTAAATAATGATAAAACTTTGATAAGAGAATTATAGATAATATTGTTTTTCAAATACAGTCTTTTAATTCCATATTTTATTTGAATTTTGCCCACAAATCTCAAAATATAAATATTTAAAGTGTTCATACATTGAAAATATAAGTTAAAAGGTTAACAAAAATTATAAAAATTTTGAAAACGAATAACAGAGTAGTATTAAAATCACACAAAATGTTCATGTATAAAAAAGCAGAAACATCAAAAAAATTACAACTATAGAGAAAGAAATGGCTATTTTAGTTTGTGATAGACATCAAATGAGTTATCTTTGGCTCTCACTTATCAATTTAATTTTTTTTGTTAAAATTCATAGAAAAATGAATCATGAAGTAACTATCAACTTTAAGAATCTTAAAGATTTGTTGATTAATAAGCTAATCTTAATGATTGAAAAGACTAAATAATGTTATAAAATCAACCATTAGTTTGCAATTACATTTTAATTGATCATGAATCATGAAGAGCAAATGGAGAATGGCGATAATTTTGGACAAATAGTATTTTTTATTATAGGAATGGCTAAATCGATTTCAACCTATTATTATCTCAGGATAGAATGCGAAAGAGTAATTTGAGAAATTTACCTTTCATCCTTTATCATCCTACTCATACAGAAGATTAGTTAAGTCATTCCATCCATAGAAATATATGAGAAATAATCTTCACTTTTGTCTATTTTATTAATAAATTGTTGTTATTGATAAAGAATTTATTAAAGGATAATAATATAAAGCAAATTTACTAGTATTTTTTATAAATGATAATAAAAATAATTTTGAACAAAGAAGTTGATTTAATTGTCAACTCTTTCGAATATATCAAAATACCATCGGCTCGATGACTGATTCTTTTAATATCAAAAACAATATTTACTGGTTTTTATTTTAACATGAAAATTTTCTAGAAATTATAAACAACAAGAACTTATTAAAATGATTGGTTATGAATCTATCAATAGCAGGTCAAATTATGAGCTGTTCCCCACCAGCACGATAGACAATTTCCAGTATTGGGGTCCCAAGTTTTGCAAGTGCCGCTCACTAAAGCACATAGGCCAACAGCATTGATGTAATAATATGATGAAGCCCAGCATGTAGCACAAAGGCCAGTGTTAGTGTAGGTTGCGCAAAGTCCATTACCTTGAATGCATTGACCGTTGGCTGCCAAGTAATAAGATGATCCCCAGCAACTTCCACAAGCTCCAGTTCCACTGTTATCAAAAGTTTTACAGAGAGGATTTCCCTGGAGACATTGGCCATTACTAAAGTAAAAACCTTGCCAGCAAGAAATACAAGCCCCTGTCGAAGTATTTGATGTCGCACAGTTTGGATTTTGAATAGTAGTGGATGCAGAAGAAGCAGCTACACACACTCCGCTGACAACTACATCATTTGACCAACAATTTAAACAATCTCCCGTTGTCATGTTATAAGTATTGCAGTTGGCTCCAACAGGAATAGATTTGCAAACTCCAAGAGGTCCAATGAAAAATCCAGACCAGCAGTTTGAGCATCCAGAAGCAGTTTTAGTTTGGCAATTGTTGTCTTGGGCGTAGCTGAGTGTTATCAGAGCAAGAATAACAAAAGTAAAGGCTTTCATTGAAGGAAACTATTATTAGTAAATTAAACAATACCGTTTTATACAAACTATTAGAACAAAATCAACCAGTAAATCTTCTTTGATATAAATCGAAGATGTGCTTTAAATTTCATGATCTGGAAGGCTATCTTTCTATCTTGATGGCTTTATTTTGATATCATCATGACCTTGATTTTCAATCCATTTCACCATTTGATCTTCGTAATTAACAGTTCAAAGTTAAAGATGTTTTAACAAAATTTTTCTATATATTTTCATATAAATCTCTTTATTGGATGATGCAAAGTTTAATTGTTATTTTAAATTAAGATCTTCATTGCTTTATTTTTGAAATTATGAGTTGTTTATTTTATTGCATAAATTAATTTAAAATATTGATTTTGATTTAGCAAACAAGATTCTTTGTGGTTAAATAGATAGAGATAAGGTCAACCAATGATTTCTTAGCCCTATTTATTTTTAATTCTCATAATTTTGCTTTAAATTATATAACTTCAACATTGACAATAAGATTGTATATTAATAATCTGTATTTTATATTCAAAGAACTTCTGTTTTTTGGAACTGCTTGTGATAATTATCTTTGAGGATATAAATTTGATATTTTAAAATCAGATCAATCAAACAATGATCGAATGCTCAAAATATGAAAATTAAGCATAGAGTCTAAACGATAAATAAAAATCCATGTAGAATTCCTTCACTTTGGTTGGAGCCAGCGTGGGCGCTACTGTCTGCGTGATGGACTCGCTTATTGACTTCATGGTTACAGGCAGTTGTATTATCTCAGCTCGATGGGAGTCAGGTCTAATGCAAGTATTTCTTCGGGAATTTCGGACTTCCAGCCATTGGGCAGTGCGAATTTGTACGAAATGAATCTGCATTTCGATGGATATACATCTCACGATAATACTAATTCAGATCGGTTGATATATTCCTCTTACTGATATTATTTATATTTCCTCTTTAATAAATTATTCTTCCTTAAATGACTGAAAGACAAAAACAAAGTTTGGTCTAATAATTGTTTATTTATCTTTGAATTAAAACAAAATTTGTACAAAGATGATATTTTTCCAAAAATTAATCTGTCAATTTTAAGCAATTATAGAGTTTATAGCTTTAAGGGAGCAGGAGGGCTGCAGTTTCAATCTGTGGTATCTTGTGCGCTGCTGAGAGCTATCAGTGAAAGAATGAACAAAGCAAAGACTTTCATTTAAAGATTATATTGTTCTTTAATCTAATCAGATTAATATTGCGGATGTTGATAACGATCATTCGCTAAGCATTTTTTGAGTCCTGCTTTAACTAAATCCTCCAATTTTTATGATTGTAGATTTCATCTGCCTAGGATGATCGCTTTATTTTGTAATTTTCTTTCACATGATTTTCGATCCCTTCCATTAGATATTAGTTTCTAAAGAGTTAGTAAATATCAAAACGTATTTTTTCAATATTTAAAGAAATAATTATTTGCATCCTTCATTCGAGAATGAATCCTGTATTGCTGAGTAGAATTTACCTCTATTACTTGATGTTGCTCAACTAATATTTTTTTAACTCAAAATCTTCTTTTAAAAATATAAGTAAAAGTTCTTCTTTTTGTTTATACCAATAGAATGCCTTTGTAGATCTTAATTCTCGCTTTAGTTTATTTGTTTAAATCGAATTTTGAGTCTTTTTCATTCAAAGATCATTAAAGAGAATTTTTTGTTATTAATTAGAGTTTTCTTTTTTTTCATTGAATAAAACTTCGAAAATAGCATCATCTTCATGTTGTAGTCTCAGTATACTTTTTAATATTGTTGTTATTTAAAAGCCAATCAAATAAATCAAAAGAAAATGTCATTGACAAATTAAACACGGAGCATGAAAAACTAACGGAATTAGCCCCAAAATTATTTTAGATAGTTTTGTATAAAAAGATAAATGCTTTTAAACAAATTTTTCATTCAAAAATAAATTAAAATTAAACATTTAAAGAGGTAAGATAGTTAGCATTGCATCGTAAACATATTTGAATCAAGTAAAGATTGCTCTACTGAGTCTATAATACTTCATCTAAAGAAATAACACCAGCGTAAGAGAAAAATCCTATCATAAACAAATACAAAGAAAAATCCATAATTTTAAAAGAAAATAAAGTCTTTATAAATCGCAACAGCGACTATTGAGACTATGCTAAATTTAGAATCTAATTAGAAGAAAATATTTTGAAAATCAGCCATTAAGCTTTGTGGTCGTAAACCTCCCTCCCAAAAGGTTGCCCGTATTGACTTGGCCTGGAATTTGAGCCTTTGAGTATTACTCTTTGACGAGCTCGGTTTACTATGAAAACTTGAGCACTTTGTAGTTAGTTCTCTATTCAATCTTTACCGCTTTTGATTGAGTCGCGATGTTCAACCTCGTTTTTATGGAGCCGGAAGAGACTGTGTTAAATCTTGATCTGTTGATAGGCCCCCTGTTGTCGAGCTCAGTAAAATCCTAGCTCTTGGAGATGATTTCAATGTCCTTTGGTCTTGTTAGTCCTCCCAAAAAAAACTAAAAGACTCGAGTGCGATAATCTAGGTTAGGCTTCCATGTGAGCGTTTCTAGTACGTAGCTGCCTGGCTTGCTGGGGACAGTCAAATACCCACACCCCTGCATGTAAATTCTATCCCAAGAGTCTTTCTAAAACACTTAAAAGTGAAGTGCCGGCCACTCTAAGGAAGAAGCCTTCTATTGAGCCAGCAGTTGGATGTCCAGCGGGAAAGAGAAGTAGAATTCATTAACGACTCCTCCACTCCGATTGGGGGCCAGCGTGGGCGCTACTGTCTGCGTGATGGACTCGCTTATTGACTTCATGGTTACAGGCAGTTGTATTATCTCAGCTCGATGGGAGTCAGGTCTAATGCAAGTATTTCTTCGGGAATTTCGGACTT
>Ga0302268_1000530_pt1 | contig 23819 bp, 48 predicted proteins | sample III_Bog_E2_1_FD_194554 | JGI IMG/M metagenome (GOLD analysis project Ga0302268, IMG submission 194554) | Peat permafrost microbial communities from Stordalen Mire near Abisko, Sweden - III_Bog_E2_1 | ecosystem: Environmental > Terrestrial > Soil > Wetlands > Peat | place: Sweden: Abisko... | reverse complement strand
CATCAATTAATGTGTAACTATGTTGTCCATATTCAAACTCTAATCCAGCTAATTTTAAAGCTTTATAACAATATACTTCTAATTGAGAATCAAAATCAATTCCATCATATGTTGATTTTATTGAACTCACTCTCTTTTTTCCTCCTTTTTGAGACTTTTCAAAACTTTGTTCAAGTTTTTCAAACTCCTCAGGAGAACTAGCTCATTTTGGAGCCTGTTTAACCACTTTTGGTTTACGTTTAACCATTTACTTTAAAATATATAAAAATGCTTTGTATTTGTAATACTATTATCTGATAATATTAAATTAAGTTCATCTATAACCATCCAAAATTGTACATTACTTATAGACTTATAAAGATCACTTATATCCTTAGCATATTTTCTTTTAATGAAAATACACCTACAATTATACTCTTTCTTATATTTATGACTACAAAGTACACCGGCTCTATCATTATCGAAGAAAATCAGAATTTGATTGAATTTAGAGGATAATTTCTTAAATTGTAGAGGAGTAATCAATATATTCTCAGATGTTGGTGCTACAGAAGTAAAACCAAATTCATCTAATAACATCAAGTCTTTCATTGACTTTATAATAATACAACTCTCTCCAAATTTAGTAATCTGTTTCATTCCTTGTAACATACTACTACTCCAATTACTAAGAAATCTATAAGTTCTTTTAGTAGGAAAATATAGTCTCCATAACTCTTCATCAACACTACTCTCTCCACCATAATATCCATAAATTGGAACTTGTTCTGTAGATGAAGTGTGATAAATGCCATTTAAAAATACTGACTTAATTGAATAAACTTTGAATTTTTCAAGAGTTAACTTACTAATACCATAGTTTTTCCAATAAATTAATTCCTTATCCGAAAATTCTTTAATCTCTACTTGAATATTTGCTTTCTCAGTAGTTTTAAGAATGTTTCCAGAATAAGGAATCAATGATTGGTGTTTTTCTAATTTATCAATAGTAATGATATTAAAGTCATTTGCTATAATACGTAATGCTTGATAATAACTACATTGAAAGAGATACATTACAATCGTAAATACATCTCCACTAATCCCAGCAAAATCTTTAAATATTACGCTACCGTTCTTATTTTTATAGAATGAACAAGTTGGTTTATTATCTCTTCTAATCAAAGGAGGACTACAAAAGAGTCCCTTTTTAACAGGAACTCCTAAGTAATACTCAAAGTATTCCTCCTCAGAATGCTTAGATAATAATAGTTCTTTAGTAATCTTTTGAGTTATCTCTAAATTAAATTCCATTATAATATTATTGTTAACTCATTAAAATCCTAATTTATTTTCTACAAATCTGCTATGTCAAAAGACAAATCTAAATCACTTGCTGCAGCAGTTGTCTGTGGAGTAAATGCATTAGCATCATAAGATTTTGCTGTTGTTGGTTTTGCTCCAGCAGCATCCTTAATTTTTTGACTTTCATAAGTACTAAATGCTAATTTATCACCAATGAAGTTATTCTTAATATAGGCTTTACCCTCACGAGTAAGTCCTGCAAAGAATCCAGGAAAAGCAGCTTCCCCTTTATTATTTTTAACTAATTTAATGTGGGTTTCAGAATCTTTACCAGCATCAAGAATTTTAGCAACTAAAGCTCTTAATGCATCCCAATCTTTTGCTCCTAAATTCTTAGAACCATCATCAATTTGTTTAGCAATTGTAGGATTGATTGCATCTATTGCATGTTTAAACAATAACATCATGCTTTCTACATTAGATGGTTGAGGAATCTTTTCTACCTTACCATTTTTAGTATATTCTGTTTCTCTCCTATCAAAATCATTTTCTTTTGGCTCAAAGATAGTATGTTCAAACGTACCATCTTCATTAGAAAATTTTAATTTTAATACCTTATATAAGGCTGTTGGATCTTTAACTCCAACTATATCTTGTAATTCACAGCCTTGGAATTTTACACTGTAAATATTATTACCCTCAAGTCTATTTTGTACCGTCGATTGTGAACTTCCTGCAGTTTCTGAAAATGAAAAACTTCCCATTTATTATATTATTTAATATATTAATTATTTTCTCATCTAATTAAGTATAATCAAATCTAATTAATGTTATATCTTATCTATATAGTTAATTTTTTATTAACTATTTACAACTTATATTGAAGTTCATCAATTTCAGTATCATCTCCTAAATCATCAACTAATAAATCTAGCTCTTCATCCTCAGCATCTTCGATTACTTTCTCTAATGTAAGTTCCTTAGGTTTAATTGAGCCATTTGAAGGTACTAAATTATATATTCCTTCTTGATATTCTGTAAGTTTGAATTGTGAACCAAATTCAGCTAATACTGTATTTGCTTTACCTTTATAAGTTACAGTATTGCTCTTGGTTACTTTATTTCCTGAGCCTTCTTCGTCAAATGCAGTGTCTTTACCAATAATTGGTGACATTAATTTTGTTTTACCTACTTTAACCCATTTAATGACAATTCTATCTTCATATTCAATTCCAATTAAATTTGCAGCATTTGTATTAAATACTAATTTATTTGGCTCAAGAGTTACTAAAGCTTCTACATTAGAATCTTCTGGCTCTTTTAATTTCTTTGTTGTAGTACGTTTCTTTTCAGCACTACCTGTTGTTTTAATATTTGAAACTACTTCGGTTTCAGTATTAAAATCAAATGTTATAGATATTTGTTTAATCATTTAATGATGGGTAAATATTATTCCAAAATGCAGTAATCTCTCCAGTTTCTTTATCTTTACTTGACAATAATATAGATTTACCTGATAAGTGAGCCATTCTTGCACCACATAGTACAGAGTTTCCCTCTCCAAAATTAGCCATTAAATCCCCACTATCTACATCTCTATATACATAGCATATTCCATCACTTGCAGCACTTAGTATTCTACCTAATTTACCGGTTAAATCTAAATCCTTTATATTCAATTCAGTACCATTTTCATTTAAAGCTTTATCTTTAACATGTCCTACAAGGATTACATTTTCTGATACTTTAGTAAACCATCCAATAACATTCTGCATAGCCTCCCTAACATATAAATAACCGGCACCATTTGGTAATTTTAATATATTAGCGTTTGCATCAAAGTTCACACCCATAGATGTTTCCCTATATAATTTATTAGCATAAGGAAGTACCATATCTTCTAATGCTGTAATTGTATCCAATACTATAAAGTCAAATTGATTAGGAGATTCTTTTAAAGCTTTTGCTATTTCAAAAAGTTTAATATAAGAATCAGCCTTTACAGCATATGACTCGACGTAATCTGTACCATTCTCGAGATCTATAATTAAAGCTTTAGGAAGCATTGATAGTACAGTTGTTTTCCCAACCTTTGGTAATCCAAAAATAATTAAATTCTTCGGGTTAGTTGTTTTAATCTTAGTTTTTTCTTTAGGCAATTCAAAAGCCATATTTTAAAATTTAAATATATTTTCACTATTTATCTCATCTACACTGTTATTCATCTGTTGAGGAACAATAATCTCCTCTGGTTTTAATTCTAAGAACTTAGAGTAATCCCCTATTTCATCACTTTTTGGTAACTCTCGAAATAATCCAATACTTCCAAAGAAACTGCATCCTACTGCAACATCACAATCTCCAAACCTATTCTTTAAACAAACAATAGATCTAAACTTAGCTTCTAAACATTTAGCTATTTTATAACCACGATAGGTAGCCATTTTCTCTCTATGAGGATAAAATACAGCTAATACTATCTCTGCATCTTCACTTGGACCTCCAGAATCTTTTATATCTTCTAACTGAGGCTCAATCATATTTGCGTTGCGTCTATCCATCGACATACCAGTTCTATTTGACTGCATAATAACTATTGGAGAAACTTTACATCTATTTCTCAATGTAACTAGATAGTTTGATGCTAAATCTATTTCTTCCTTTTTAGATCGTCCAGCAGATTTTCTCATAAGTGAAATATGATCTATATAAACATAAACTTGTTGGTCGGGATCATTAAATTGATATAACTTTTGATGTTCAGTTTCAGTAGTTTTACCTAAAGTTTCAAGAATTGTTGAAAGACTTGCATATAAAATATCCGCATTTAATCCTTTATCGTGAATAATTAAATGTGTAGATAATACAACATCCAACCATCCTCTACATTTCTGAACCATTTCATTATGCTCATCAGATAAGATATTTTGTTTACTTAGAATTTGTTTATAACTTAATTCTTCACCAAAAGTATCAAATATATATAATCCTAATAATTTAGTAAGTACTACTTCTGCAGACATTTCTAAACTATAGAGAACTGCTTTAAATTGAGGATTGCCAAACATAGCCATCATTGGCTTATACAAATTAGCATAAATATAGAATGAGCTCTTGCCTGCACCTGTTCCTCCAAAAATTAAAGTGTATACACCTTTCTGATTGCCTCCAGTAACTCCATCTAGTTTTTCTAAACCACTTGGTAATCCAATATTCTTCCCTAATCTACCAGAAGCAATTAAATTGAAAGTACTATCAATAATGTTATCTCTTCTCATTATAGACAAGTTATGGTATCACTATTGAAGTTTTGAACTCCTTGTTCTTTCATAGATTCTATTTCTAAGTATTTACGGCTAGCAATAAACTCAATAATTGAATAATTTAATAAATTATTAGCTTTCCCAAACTCTACTGCTTCCATAACTCTATCGTGAGTTACTTTAGCACTTTTAATTGCTTTAGCATAATATAAACAAAATTCTTCAAAACTATATAATCCTGCTTTAGTAAAATTCTTAATACTACACATCTTCCCATTTATATTAATAAATGCTGGATATGCTTCAAATAATTGGGATCCAAGCTCATTAGATTCCCTTATATACATTTTAAGGAAATTCTTATTAAATGGAATACTTTTCAAATTGAGGGTTTCACCTTCACCAGGAATTTTAAATGTTGAAAGTATTACTTTCTTTTCCTTTAATGATTCTAATACTGCTCTAAATAATTTCTTACCATCTTGTTGATTGGATAAGTAATTATTCAAATAAGTTGAATCATCATCAATTGCTAAAAATAAGAGTCTTAATATAAATAATTCAGTTGGTGTAAGTCCACTCTGGATATAAATATTAATTTCTTCGTTTAGACTTAACTCTTTAATCATTGTATAGTTGTTATAACTACACTTTTGGTTTTTATTTTAAAGTCTTTTAGAGACTGGTAGCCCTATTGTAAAGGTAATTTGTATTCATTAATAAATTCATCTTCTAGTTCTATTCTACGACTTACCATATTATTTAAAGTATTATTTTCAATAAATAATTCCGCCGTTTCACTACGATTACCTTCATAATCATATAACATCTTTTCTAACATTAAATACTCTAACATTTTTTCTATTATCATATTAATCTAAAATCTAAATAATAATTCTGAAGCTACTGCTTCCTTTTCAACATTTTCTAATTCCTTTCCTTTCAGAATATCATCTAACTCCTCTTCTGTAATTTCAATATAATTCTTTCCAGCAGTACTAGTTGCAAACCAACCCTCTTCCATTGTACCCTTAATTACTAACGTAAATATCTCGGCTTCTTTGTCTGGTTGGAATCTGATAACTCTTCCGATGGTTTGTGTCTTAGCCTGCGAGCTAGAGTTACCACAAAGTATTACTGCAAGATTTAATCCAGGAATATCTGCACCCTCTATTAAAGATTTAGAACTATGTATAACTCCAGTCCTTAATGTTGCAAATTCCTCCATAGTAAGACGATTTTTCTTCTTAGTCTTACCAGAGTGAACTATATATCCACCACCAATTAATTCAGCTTGTTTAATTGTAGCTGAAAAAGTAATAGCTTTACTATTAGGTCTAGCAGCAAGAATTTTACGAGTAATCTCTAATTTCTTAGGATGATTCATTACAAAATTCTTTCTCCCTCTTAAAGCTCTTCCCCATGTGAATACTATTGCATCAATTTCTTTAGTTGGAATACCCATTCGTTTAGCATAAACACGACGATAGATAATATCTGTCATACATTTCATTGCTGTGTCAAAGCTAAAATCAAATACAGAAAAAGTTTCAATGAATTGTTTATTTAATAGCTTATATTCATTGATATTATCTGGAGAAATCATTACTTTATACTCTCTGTAAGGTGATAGCCATTTATTTTCTATTGCTTCCTTGACAGTGATAGTATCACATACTGGGCAATATTGATTCAATAATTCATGTCTACCATCTAATCTATCAAATGTAGCAGATAATCCAAGTACTATTTTAGGTTTTCTATTAGAGAATATTAAATAGGAGGTCTCTCCCCCAACTCGGTGAACCTCGTCCAGTACCAGAAAATCTACACTTGAGGTTAACTTTGCTGCAGTATTTATAATCTCTACAGTTACATCGTTTAATAAATTATTCTTATTCAACTCTTGTATCCATTGAATCTTTAAATACTCTGTGGGAACTACTACAACTATAGTTTTATTCTTATTTTTTGTCAGAAATATTTTTATAGCCATTATAGCATTAGTTGTTTTACCAAATCCAGTACAAAATTGCCAAGATGCTCTACATCCAGCTTGAAACCATCTCTGAATAGCTAACTTTTGTCGTTCTGTACGGTCTAACATCCTGCTTTGTTTCTTATCATAATTTTATTCTTTTAATTTCCAATACAAATATAGTGAAAAATTTTGACATGACCAAATATTTTAACATATTTATTTTTAATGTAACCAGTGATCACCAATTTGTGCTTCTGCTCCTAATGGAACTGTTTTACAAAATTGAGTTCCAGCTGCAATCATACATTTTATTACAAGATCAGATATTTCTTCTGCAATTTCATTTGGAGCTTCCAGATTATATTCATCATGTACCATATTCACAATCTTTACTTTAAATAATAAATCTTTTTGTATCAATTGATTAAACAGGATAATGCCAGCTAATTTACTACAATCAGCTGCTGAGCCCTGAATCGGATAGTTTTGGGCCTTCCGTTGTATCTCAGACTTACTTTTATTATATTCGGAATGAATACTTCGAGCATCCGGTCTCTGCCAAAAATAAGGATCATTAATATCTTTTTGATATTTAATTAATGGTTCATCATGATGTATAAACAGTTTTCTACCAGTTATAGAATTGAACAAAATATAATGTTTTTCTATAGCCTGATCTAACACATAATCAAAATAACTCCTTAATCCAGGGAATGCTTCAAAGTAACTGTTATATACAAAGTCACCTTCTTTCTTAGAAATACCAGTATTCTTAGCTATAGTTGACCCATTACCTCCATAGTTGATTGCAAAACCAGCAGTCTTCGCTAAATACCTTAAATCAGGATAATCCTTTTTAATATAATCCAATTTATGAGGTTCTAACTCTTCGATAGTACATTGCCTAATTTTCTCATACATTAAGAAGGCTACATAACTATGCATATCCTTAAAACCTTTCCTATAGAAATTAATTAAATTTTCTTCCCTACTAAAGTTAGCTAAAACAATTTGTTCCTGACTTGAATAGTCCACCGCAATATACTTATATCCCGGTTCTGAGATAAAGCAACTTCTCGTTAATTCATCCGAAGGTAAATTTTGTAGATTAGGTTTATTTTCTCGCATATTACCACTAGAAAGTCTACCTGTAACCATAATTTGTTGAAAAGATGTATGAATTCTATAAGTTACAGGATTAATCATCTTTTCCCAACTCATTCCGTAAGTAGATGCTAATTTTGCAGCAGCTTTATAATCAAAATATAATTCAAGTATAGGAAATTCTTTTCTAAATTTACCAATTGCTTTTTCTTCAACAGTTTTCTTATTCTCCCCTTTAACTTTAATTGTACAATTAATTCCAAGTGATTCAAATAAATTAATAACTTGTTTAGGAGAATCCCAGTTTAAAATACAATCCTGTTGTCCACTAAACATATCAAGCATACCACTAAAATATTTAGTTTGTCCATTATCGACTAACCATTGATCTAAAGCCTTTTTCTTTTCAAAAACAACCCCTAAATCTTTAATAGCTTTAATTTTCCACTTTTGCCAATCTAATTTAATACCACAGTATTCAATATAAGCAAGAACTTTTACAAATTCATTATCTAATTTAACAGCATTAGTTAATTTTAGAGCATGAATCTGACTTAATTGTTTATTCATTATATCTTCTAAATATACAACATCATATGCTGCATACTTAATTACTGCTGCATTAAGTCCTTTAGTAATAATTTGACCTCTAACTGATTTATCCAAATCAACTTGACAATATTTATAACATAAAGTCTTTAAATCTCTACCATCCATTTGTAATCCTATTGTTAGAATAATTTCAGCTAACATAGTATCATAAACTTTCTTAAGAATAACTTTTTGATGATATAAGAATTTTAAATCAAATTTAGCATTCTGAAGAATAAAGGTACTTTCTGAATTATTCAAAAAGTCCTTTAATTCTCCTGGAATCTTTCCATTATAAGAAGAAATATCAAAAACTACTTGAAAATCTTTATTTCCTAATTGTAAAGTAAGTAATTCTTTTGTAAAGCAGTCAAGACCTTGCGTTTCAGTATCAGTTCCAATATATTCTAAAGGAATAATCATATCTATACCTTCTCTTAGTGAGATCTGTTTAAATTCCCCACCAAAAGCATTAGTTTGATTGCTTACTAAATAAATCATTAATCTTCTTCAGTTACTTCATTAATATCTGTATCTTCGATATCTTCCTCCAATTTCTCAGATAATGCTGTATATGCATCTAATTCATCATAGAATTTATCAACTGCTAACTCTTCATCATCAGCTTCAACTTCTACACTTCTTTTAACACAAATTGATTGATAAAATGTTATTTTAAACTTGCTCATTTTTCACTTCTTTATTTAATAACCAAATATTATCTATTCCAAATCCTTGATATACTTTATCAGTTAATTCTGATTTAGCAATCTGACATAGAGGTAATAAATCTTGTAGTAATGTATCTAATGCTTCTTCATCAATTCCATATTGTTCATAGAATAATTGAAATAAATCAAAATCATCTAAATCTTCTAATTCTTTATCAGAATAATACTTTTGAAGAAGATAAAATACTAAATCATAATTTTTATCCATAATTAATCCTCTAATATTTCACTAATTGATTCAAATTCAATTTCAATTGAATCAGTTCCTATGTCATCAAAATCTCCACCATAAGGATTTTCATTCCAAATAGCTTTAGCTTCCTCCTCTGAATCAGCTTCAATTTCACAATTATAAAATTCCCTAACTAATTCACTCCAATTTATATCAAATTTTGCCATTAATCTTCTTCTTTATTTTCTTCAGTTTCTAATTCAACATGATATTTAATCCAACTTTCACGTTGTTCATTCAATATTTCATCAGCAATTTCTTCTAAAGCTCTCCCATAAGATTCTTCATCTTCATAATCTTCTTCTGAAATTTCGTCTTTTGCTTCTTTTAATACTTCTTCAAAAGACATTAATCCATTACTTCCTTCATAACTTTCATATACTCCACAAGCAGTTTCATAAGCATCTTCTTCTGCTAAAGCTTCTGTTTCAAATTCATCAGTATGATCATAACAATCACCACCAAATCCTCCACCTAATCCTGCATAAATTTTATATCTTGCCATATTAATTAATTACATAAATTAATTTGAAACATCTTGTACAAAAAACTCAATTAATGAATTTACTTTTTTAATTCTTTGAATTAAATTAAGTAAATTTTCATCATCATAACTACCTTCTATATCAATATTTCTTATATAAATCCAATATTCGGTATCAGAATTGTATATAATAAAACCATCAATAATATCTAGAATTTTACCAATTATTAATTGATCAGAATCACAATGATCAATTTCAAAAACACTTATACTATCTTCCTGTTTGGTAGGAATTATTAATTTTTTCATTTTTTATTTAATTAAAGTTATATCTACTTCATTTCTTGCACAATAATCAATTAATTCTGTTTGAATAAAATCTATAGAATCCATTGCATTAATCATAATTTTTCCAGATACTTGATCTAAAGAATCTACTTCTTGTTTATCTTCATCAGATAAATAATCATTGACCATTTCTAATAATTCAGAATCATCAACTTCCATCTCCCATTCTAATTTAAATTTCATATTTTACTTGTTTTAATATTACAATCTAAAGCCCTTGAAAGAAACCACGGTCTCAATTTGCTCCATCCTCGTTTGCCATGCTAAAATATGCCTCTTAACAGTCTCTTCAAGACTAAAAAGAATTCTATTCCTTAATGTCTCTAATTGCATAGTAGTTAAATCAATATATTTTTTATTAGGATGAATATTCATCATTGCACGCATTTGTGTAAAATTTAGTCCTTTAGAATTAATATATAATTTTTCTATATCTTTTATATTCAATCGTTCTCTGATAACTTCAAGACGATCTTTTGGAGATCCATCTACATTATCTTCAATTAATTCTTTAGATTCTGCTGAGGTTAACCAAATACCTTGCTTTAATATAAATGTCCTAGTGATGTGTTTCTTGTTAAAAGTTCCTAATCTATCAATACAAGCATCGATGATAACACTAAGTGGAACCTTAGAGAATTCGTTAGGTATGCCTGAAAACATATCCTTTATTAAAGGTTTATAGTCTTTTAATGCTTCTTTGTTTTTTTCAAGAAATTCATTAATCATTCCAACTACATTAAACCTACTTAATTGATTATTCTGATCAACATACCTCAAAAATAATTCTGCTCCACATTTATCCCTTTGTTCTGCAATTGTTTCTAAAACTGCATATCTTCCTGGATTCTGAGAGTCTTTATTAAATAACATTGTTTTACAATGTTCATAACATTCAAATATTTCATATTCAGACATTAATACTAATTTCTTCTCTGTTTGTGTGTACTTGTCTTCGTAATCTAAAACTTTATTTCCCTTCCAGATAAAACTATTAATATCCTGACTGATTTCAACTTCGCCTGTATTCATATCTTATAAAATTATTTCTTTATTTTTAACTATATCTGATTTGTTTATGAAATTTATAAAATAAATGTTACTATATTTATATATAGTTGTTATTTCTCTTATAGGGTCATAATATTCATCTCCTGCTTTTACTATCTGATATTTTACAAAACCAATATCTCCAATGTTTAAATTTGGAGTATTCCAATTTGGTAATTTAGTGCACATTATATATTCTTTCTTATCTAAATCTTTAAATACATATATAGTGTAATTACCGTCTCTTATTGCTAATAATTCTACCTCACTTGTAAATTCTTCAATCATTCAAATCATCCTCAGAATCAATATCATCTATCTCTTCTATAGCTAATTGAACTGCATGTAGCGGATTTAAGTTCATATAATTATTAATTTCATCAATCGAATTAAATTCTAATACATCGAATAATTCTCCTGTTTCATCAAAAATTAAATACTTCATATTATTATTTTTTAGATAATAAATCTAATATCCTCTCTGCTTTTGAGAAAATATTTCCTTCCTCTTCTATAATTACTAATGCACCTCGACTTATGTCCTCTTCTTCAATCTGTTCAAGTACAAGTAGCTTATTTAACCATGCTTTAGTCATATAATCTTTTTCTTCACTTGCTTGATCATAGATTACATAAATCATATCAGTAGTTAATATTTCTCTTTCAATTGTTTGTTTGAAAGGATCTACATAATTTTCTACTTTCTCAGTGTTTTGCTCAACAGCAGGATACATAAATTTGTAATCACCTTCTGATAAATAATCCATTATCCATTGATGATGACGATTTTCTTCCTCTGCTCGTTTCCTATAATATTTCTCTAAGTCCAGTACTCCTTCTATTGAGAAATAATTAGCATAACTTAAATATAGATTACGATTTTTTAATTCATGAGCTACTTGTTTAACTAATAATTCTCCTAATTCTGGACTTATTAAGGTTAATTTTCTATTTTTCATTTTCTATTTTTACTTTTGGTTCTTTCTTAACCTTTACTGGTTTAATATATTTCTCAAATCCATTGATTTGTAACCATTTTTCTGGGGCCGAGAATAACTCACAACATATTTGTAAATTAGGTGTTTTAAAGAATGATCCTACTATACCTTGTATTTCCTTTACTGATTCAAAGTACTTTTTCCCACTTAATGCAAAATACTTATCATAATAGCAAAAACTTGTTACTTCATAAACAAATACATTACCTGAATCAACTAATATAGTTTGCTTTTCTTTAACATAAGTGGGATATTCTACAATTACTTTTTTAGGCATAAATATGTTTATTAATTAATTTCTCTAATTTAGTATCCTGAGATTTTTCATACCAATTATTCCATCCATATTTATAACTTCTTAAATTATTCAATTTAACTAAAGGAATTTTCTTAAGTTGTCTTACATAATTTTTCTTAAAAGAAGTATTAGTATAAGTTTCTTCTCCATCAATCCAACCTATATCATCAACATATATTAATACATGTGATACTGCCGCGAATTTTTTATAAGTGAAATTAATTTTATCATAATCAGTGAATACTACTTTATGATCAATATTTAATTCTCTTAATTTTTTACTAAAATAATAAGCAAAGTTAATACATCCTCCACTATTTAAAGCATCAATAGATTTTCTAATTTCTTTTTGTAATCTTGAAACTTGCTCTGGTAATACATTATTTAATTGTTCCATAAATAAAATAAGCATTTAAAATATATTCTGCACAATCAATTGTAGTATTAAATAATTTAATATCATTATTTCTACCATTATCAGTATAATAATATTGTAATTTACCTTCAGAAATAGTTTCTTTTATTTCAAATTCATGATCACTTCCTCTTTCAATTTGATATAACGCAGATCCAAATGTATGAGTTCCTAGGCGTCGTCTATTACCAGGGCAGCTCTTTTCTATTGCATAACTAATTTCAATAGGAATTAATTTTTGCATATCATCTATATTACCACATATTTCAGCCATATTATAATATCTTAGTAATTATACCATAATTTTTAGCTTCCTCTGAATCCATCCAGTAATCACGATTGCAATCCTTCTCAACTTGTTCGATATTTTTACCAGTTTTCTCAGATATAATCTCATAAAGTTCTTTCTTTACTTTAACACATTCATTTGTAGCTATTTCCATATCAGATACTTGTCCAAACGCACCACCCATTGGTTGATGAATCATAGTTCTTAAATGCTTAACAGCACACCTTTCTTCACCCATAAGCATTAGTATTGCCCCCATTGATGCAGCTAATCCTATTCCAACAGTTCTGATTGGAGCTTTAATTATTTTAGAAATATCATATATAGCTAATCCTGCATATACTGATCCACCAGGAGTATTAATATAAACATTAATTGGAGTCTTCTGATCCAACGAGTCTAAATACAGCATTTGAGCTATTACTCCATTAGCTAAATCATCAGTTATTTCACTATCAATGAATATAATTCGTTCTTGAATTAATTTAGAAAATACATCTAACACTATTATATTCTTATTACTTTCTTCTGTTACAGTTCTTTGATATTGCATTTATATTTATTTTATGTCTTTTGTAATTCTCATATAGCAAGGTAATTCTTCTGTATAAAATTCTTCAATATATTCAGTTGGTAATTCTTTACCAACTATCTTTTTTAGAATTTTATTTAAAAGATCAATTGGATTAATATCATCATTAAAGAATTCTTTAATATCTGAATCCATACAATGAATTGCATATGTAGATTCAATTAATTTACTCATGTTATTACGTTTACATCTTTGAATATTATCTATTAAATCTTTTTGAAGTGTGTATAGTTCTTCTAAATTATAATATTCTAAATGTGGGTAAAAATCCGGTTCACTAAACATACTCATATTATCTATTTATTTAATTTAAGTTAACTTTGACTAGCTGTTACTGCTAATACATCACAAAGTTCATTATATTTATCTCCGAAATGACCATGTACATGTTTCCATATAATAGTTAATCCTTCAATAGTTTTATCTAATTTTGCTAATAATTCAATATTTTTATTTCTTTTATTACCTCTTGTAATTGCACCTATAACATATTGACTATCAGTTATTAAAGTAAATTCATTATAATTATTCTTTTTAGCCCAACTACATGCTTCAATACATGATTGAATCTCTGCTACATTATTAGTACCACCTTCAATTGGAAAAAATGCTGAATGAATTTTAATATTATCCTGAATAGCAACAAATGCCCAACCCCCTTGATTCCTCAAGCTGGAATAGGCACCATCGCTATAGATTACTAGATTCTTCATCTTGTTCTTCTTTCCAATCAATAAATCTTTCATAATAAACATCATTATCAAAGATTAATGATACCCATGGTATTAAAGATTTGCAATAGTCTTCTTCATTCCAATTTTCTTTTGTAGAATAAAATTCCTCAACTAAGTCAGTTAGTTCATCCTGTGGGTATTTCCAAGGAATTAAATTCATACTTTTAGTCATTAGAAACTTATAAAGTTCTGGAAATTTTATAGACCAATATCCAAGTAAGAATGATACATTTAGGAATATATAATCATCTCCTGCATAATCCATAAAGGATTCCCCAGCATTACATTCCCAAGTTCTTATCCAATCAATTATTTCTTCTATACTATATTTATTCATATTAAAATCTAATATTTTTCATTTGATCAAACAACTTTATAAAGTCATTCACTTCATTAACACTCCATCCAGTTGTAGTTCTTAACACATAAAATCCTTTCTCTTCATCTAATGATCCTATAACTGATTCCATAGTAATATCTAATGATTCATCAGTTTCAGTAGTGCTATTAGTATTACCATCTTGAATAAATGTATATTTAACTTCTGTTAAAATAGCTTTTTCTCCATCTTCCATACTTACAACTTATTTATATGTTTCTTAAATTCTCTTTTATTCATAACCTCTAATATTTCATCTAAAGAATATGGTCTAAATTCTTTCCAATCTATCCCAACATCCATCCTTCTACATTTCATATTAGTTTCACAATTATCAATATTGTGATGGCAGTGTCCATGCAGCATCAAAGATCCTTTATCCATTTCTTCCCATTGTTCAATAGGATAGTGACACATTACAATTAATTGCTTATTATAAGTAATAGTTGTAAGTTCTGGTAAATAATTAAATAGCTGTCGGGCACATACAGGAGCATCTTTCATAGTAGGCTCATCTTTAGTAGGAAACCAATCATCAAATCCATTATAGTGATGTCCCCATTTACAATTAGGAAGAACTTTATCATTTTTAATATGATTATCATGATTTCCTGGAATAAAATGAATATTCCTACACACTACTCTTTTATAAAAGTTATAAATACTTTCTATACCTCCAAAACTCCAATCACCTAAGAAATATAATTCATCATCTTGTTTAACACAGTTATTAATTGAATTAACAATTGCATCATTCATTTCTTCTAAAGTTTTAAAATCTCTAGTAGTCTTTTCATTATTCTCCCAAGATGATACACCTCTGCATAAATTTTTATGATTGTAATGTAAATCTGACGTTACCCAAATCATACTAATTAAAATCTTGAGGTAATAAATCAAATAATGCTTTAATCTCTTTAACTTGCTTCTGATAATCAATAACAAATTCTTTAAAACTTGTATATAGTCTTTTATCAGATAATTGAGACCTTTTATACGCTATTCTTTTTAAACAATTTTTTAATTGAATTCCATATCCTTCTAATTTAAATTCTTCACGTTCTGTAGCCTTTCCTTTATTCACAGTATGCATAAAGTATAAATCAAAGAATCGTAAGTCATTTGCAGCACTTGATTCCATCTTGAAATCAGCTTCTTCAATTACAAAATATTGTTTTTTATCTTTTACTTCTTCTATTTCCCCTTCTTCTAATTCTTCGTCTTCTTTCTTTTTCTTTGCCATTTTATAAATTTTATACACGATTGATATACACAACCAATCATAGTTTCCTCAAATTCTGTCCAACAATTTGGAACTTCATCAATTTCTAAATCTTTAAAATAAATATCACAACCTAAATTAAAAGTAATTCCAACATCAAGAACATTTGGATCATTAGATATTTTTTCAACAACTGACATTAACCAACTCCAAGAAGAATGGTATTTTAATTCTTTTAAATAAAGTTCAGAAATTGAATCATCTTCATTAAGATACCATCCCCATTTATCACATGAATCTTTAGGATTAATATATTTATAACCCATAAATTCTGCGATTAATTTATTACCTTCCAATATTTCTTCTTCACTCATACTGATAATTTTCAATTTCTTCTTTAACACTAATCCAAAATTCAGGATAAGTTATTAAATCATCTCCAATAATCTTCCATAAACATGTAGTTTCATTAATTAATTCTTGTACAGCAATTAAAGCACATTTCTTAGCATACATTAAAGCAACATTTTTATCATAATCATTAGATAACATTCCACTTCCCATATAACAATATACATTTGGAAGGAATTTCTCTATTAAGTCTTTAGCTTTTTCTTTACTATTTAACATTCTATTTCAGTATAAAAAGGTTCATATATTGCATTATAATTTTCATCTTTAAGAGAAACATTCACAACAATCCCATTATTAAATTCAAAAGGATAATGATCTCCAGAATGAATATGACCACTTACAAGTAATTTATATTCAATATCCTTCAATCTTTCCGATAATGGTATATTACCTACATGTTTTAATTCTTGATTACTCCATCTAACAGATTGTAATATTTGATCAACTTGACCTATTCCATAAGGTGGATCATGACTAATTATTATATCACATTTATCAGGTATTTCTTTAAACTTCTGAGTCAAATACTCTTCGCTCCTCATAAAAGGCCAATTACCAAATATATGGCAGTATGGAGTACCAAATATCTTTATTTCTTTTCCTTCATGTCTGTGAATAATATAATTATTCTCTAAATATATCAATTTAAAGTCACATTGTTGTTTAAATGTAGCTAAATTCATAGAATTTATTCCTTCGAAAAAACTGTCATGATTCCCTGCTACCATATATACTTTGTCAACTGGTAGAGATTTAATCCAATAAGCAAATTCAGTTTCTAACCAAACTTTCATTTTTGGTTTATTAAATTGAATTTCTAATGGACTAATATCACCACCAATTAACATTATATCAGCAGATTGAGTAATTTCTGGAAGGTATCCATGTAAATCACTTATTGCTACTATTCTCATTTCTTTAATTTTAAAATTGATTCTTTATCAACATCAGTTACATAATAAAATCCTCCAGCTCTTACACCAGTATATTCTACTTTAACTTGTTTAGTAGTAACATTTTCAGCAGAATCTATAACTCCTTGATTATAAGCATCTCTTTGAATACTTCTAATTAATTCTATTATTTCATCACAATCACAATTTAGTAATATTTCAGATATTTCTTCATCATTTACATATTCTTCGGCTGTTATCATTCTTCTACAAATTTACCACAAGGTGAACCATCTTCAAAATGAGCTTGATTCAAAAATTCTCGATAACTAAAACGATTGGCACCTACAAACACAACAGTTTTATTAATATATTGAATTTTAGATATACTGTCTCCAAATCTAATCCATTTGTCTCTAAATAATAAATTGTCTTCAAATGTAAATGGAACTAATTTTGGTTTAGCTTTAATACGATAATTTTGATTGTCAGCAAATGTTGGCTTTTCCTGATCATACCATGAACCACTTCCATTAGATTGTTGTTGTATTACTTCGCCTTTAGCAAATGCTTGTATAATGGGTAATATTTTATTAATCCTTTCTATATTCATTTAAGTATTTCTTTATTTGTTCTTTAGTTGTTTTGACACTAGTTGTACCGCAATAAATTGATTGATCTTTACTATAATCATAAGCACTCCAATAACCTAATATATTCTTTTTAGCAACTATATCAAATTGTTTATTTGGAAATGTATCTTTAATATCAGCTATAATATTATGAACTATCATATTTTGTGACACATCTTTAAATTCTAAAAATAATACATTATTATCAAAATAGAAGTCATAATTATTCATTCTTATCTGTTGCAATTGCTAATAATTGTATTAATGATTCAGTATCTAATGTTTCTAAATCAGTTGGATCTGGAGCACAATGAATTATAATCCCAACTATTTTATTTAGTATGCTACAATCAACTTTATAGTCTTGATAACAGTCACTAATTTCTTGAATAAAGTTAGGAGCATCATTACGAGTAAATTTATTTAAAAAATCTTCAAAAGTAACTTTAATTTCTTGTTCTTTTATTATTTTAATTTCCATATTATAAATTTTCTTGTTTTAAAAGTTCATCTGTTATTTCATAAATTGCTTTTACAGTATAAACAATGTCAAGTATTGTTCTATCTGCGGCTATACGACCAGACATCAATTGAGTAGCAATATAAAGACGTTTAGACATTCCATTAAACTTATGTGGCACACTAGTTGGATCATAGGAATTATTAAAATCTTTTGTTTCATAAGAAAATCCCAATGCTGGTTCTTGTCCTAATTTTTCTTTCTCCATTATTTAAAGTATTTAAATACTAAATTAATAAATAATATAACTAAAGTTGATACAACAGCTTCTTGATACATTGAACAACCAACTAATATTCCTACTGCTGCCGCACACCATACAGTAGCAGCAGTAGTAAGTCCAATAATTTGATTGCCTGATTTAAATATTATACCTGCACCTAAGAAACCAATGCCAGAAACTACTTGAGCTATTACCCTAGTTGGATCTGAATTACCATAATGAATTGAAATAAAAGTATAAAGTGTACTACCTAAACATATTAGAGATAATGTTCTTACTCCAATAGATTTATGTTGACTTTGTCTTTCTAAACCCATTAAAAATCCTAGGAATACAGATAATAATATTTGTACAACCATTAGTCGTTATATTTAAAATATTGTTCTGATCTTTCGTTCATTTTATTGAATAATTCCTGAATAGAAAATGGAACTTTTCTATAGAAACTTTCACGTTCCCTTGTGGATAAAGTTGAAGCAATATCAGCACGTTGTAATGCTTTACTTATTCCTTCTGATTTATTAAAAGTATCATTTGGTATTTTTTGAACTATAACTGCACCATCTTCTATAGTTACTTCTTCTCTTATTTTTGTATTACATAAAGACCATCCTAATACATTAGAGTCAATAGCAATAACTACACCAATTTTCTTACCTTTAATTGTTTCAATATAAGCTTCTAGACCACTCATTTTGTAATTAATTTTAGCTACTTGTTGATCTTTTTCATACAGATAACCAACAAGAGTTTTATCAAAATCCTTTAATGTTAATAATTTGTTTTTCATATTTTAATTTGTTTTATAATGTCCTAACTCAATTAGATATTGTTTTGTTTCTGGATAAGCCATAAATCTTGTATTTAAAGAACAAGGAAGTTCAATTACTGGAATTTGGATTTTAAGAGCAAAAGCTACTTCAGCTGCAACTCCAGATAAAATTTGTCCATTTGGAAGGGACCTAAATGCAACCATATCACAATCATCTCTAATTATATTACAAAAATAATCCATTACTTTATCCCAACCATGTAAATCTGCATAGTTTTTACAACCTATTGCATATTTTTCTTGATTTGGATTAATTACTTCAAAACCTAATTGTTCTAATAATTCTATATCTTGTTTTTCAATAGTAGAATTATAAGAAGTCATTGTATGAGCATAATAACATTGTATCATAATTTAATTTGTTTCTATTTTTATTAAAAAATCTAAATGAGCATATCCTTCACTTGTAAATACTTTTACTTCATTTGTATCAGTATCTAATCCAAAACCAATAATAGTTGCTTCTCCAGCATCTTTATCTTGATGTTCTACTACTTCTCCAACAGTAAACCAATCGTCTTGAGAACTAATTGCTGTTTTAAAATCAGCTGATATAAAATTTTGTCTATTCATTATTATTTTATTAAATTTAACCAATCAGTATCTTCTGGAAGTACTTTAACTGATACTTCACCTTTCATTATTCTATTAAGAATTCCTTGTGATAAGCTACTTGTACCATATCCATTTTTAGGACATTGATAAACAGATCCAGAATAACCATAAAAATTAATATATTGATCATTATCTGCTACATTTAGAATACCACTATTAATTTTCCAACGATCTTCTCCAAGATAGCCACCATACCATGCAACTAATACTTTATAAAGAGGATTTTCTTCGCCTATTTGAATAACTATCCATTTATCTGGAATTTCCATTATTCAGGATTTTTTAAATTACTTAAATTATTTAATTCAATAGAATTAAGTTTAGTAAACTTTTGTCCCTCTTTAGTTTTAATTAATTGTAATGTGTTAAATAAACCATTCTCTAAACATTCTTCATATGTATCAAATACATAATTATTTTTAGATAAAACCTCTATAATAGTATCTAATAATTTTTTAATATTGTATGTAAATACAATTGAATTATGATGAGATAAACTAAATACTTCTACTGATAAATTAAATTCTTCTCTTAACCATTTTTGTAAAACTCCTTGAGTTGGTGCTGGATAAAATTCTTGATCATTCCTCCCATAAGTGAAATCACCATTACTTCTATACGATTGACCTACTTCATCATAGGTTAATCCCTTTTCTTTAGCTAATTTAGCTGTTGTAAATTTTATTAAGTTTTCTTCCATTTATTCTATTTGTTTAATTGTGTTTAAGATTGCATCCTTATTCAAGCATTCGGGTAATCCAGAATTTTCAGCAGCCAGTTTAAGAAGTTCATTGGCAAAATCTACAATGACTATTTTGAATTTTTCTTTAGTCATTGCAGATTCTTCTACTTCTATCCATTCAATAATAAGTTCAGTATAACAGTCAAAATTATTATCAAATAGTTCTTCTAAGTTTATTTTATTCTTTTCCATTTATTTTATATTTTTTATTTCTTCTTCATTAGCTTTACGTAGAATCTTTAGATTTACTCCAATCCTTTGTAAACTACTTAATTCATGTCCTGACATAATTTCTGGAGAACATCCAGATTGCTTTACTCTAAAATAACCTACTTTCTTCATTATTATATTTGTTTAAATTATTTCAAATAAAAAAGAGTTACTCCAATAAAGGAATAACTCTTTAATCCACTTTAGTCATAGCGATATTACTAAAAGTAGAATATGACCGAGGTCATAACAGTCCTAAAACTGAGTTGCAAGGGTTGGAATTGAACCAACGACCTTCAGGTTATGAGCCTGACTAGCTACCACTGCTATCACCTTGCATATATTTTAAAATAAGTTTTTGTGGCTCAGCCTAAAATGATAAAACTTATAAAACCCATCCGACGATTACGATTCGGGAAGCAAGTATGCACGAGATCCTTTTTGATACTATCTCAAGACAATCTGTTAAGCCTCTTCAATCTACGATTCTTTGTACTTCAGACCTATTCTTCTTTTAATGATTGTTGTAGTCTATGAAATTCTATCATTTGATATACTTTCTCCATATGATCATCTGATTCAATAAGTAATTCTTGGCATCTATCTTTTAACGCTTCAATTAAAGCATCACAAGATTCATCCTCAAATGATTCTAATATTTCTTTAGCTACTTGTTTATAATTAGTTGGAATATATTCACCTAAATCATTACATATAAAATCATAATTATGAACAATTATAGTTAAAGTAGTAGTTTGATCTAATTGAATCTTAGTTAATTTTTCAGTTTCTTTCATATTTTAATTCTATTATTCTAATTAAATCATCACAATATTGCATCCAATTATGTCCATAATAACACCAAATTGGAAATACATCTGTATCTGTTCTAATAAATGATAATTCTATTATATCATCATCTAAATGCCATAAAAATCCTTTATCCTTTAGAAATTCAGATTTATCAACCATTGAACAAAAATGAATATGATCCTTAGATATCCCTACTCTTTCAGCACATTCATACAAATCATCATTCCATTTTGGATTTGGTTCTTTACCATTGCCTAATCGAGAAGTGACAATCCAGACCTCATGTCCTTCTTTTACTAATTTTTTAGCATACTCTTCAACCCTTTCTTCTGATAAAGTTGAATCAAAATCAAATGATACTTTCATAATTATTTAACCCATTTATTAATTAATTCTTTATCAGATCTAGTTTCATTTTCAAATAAATCTACATGATTCCATTCTAATAAATATAGATCTAATTGCATTTTTCTTTTACATCTACTACATATACATTTATTTGGAAGAATAGAGAAATTATATCTCCATTTGTGCCCAAATAATTTACATAATAATCTTTCCATAATTTTAATTATTAATATTTAAAAATATAATAGTGGAAGGCAAACTATCTTCCAGATTGGTATAAATATATACTTGTACATTGGCTCTCCTACTCTAGATAGGCTGCTATTATATTAAAAAATAAAATTCAGCCCTTGCATAAGGAATAATAAACTTTGTTCGTTGTGCTATCTACCATGATTGTGTAGCTTTTAATTTTGGCACATTCCATTTATTACATCTAACAAACTAACTTATGCCTAAGTTATAACAAATCATAGAGACATCTCTATGTAGCTGTTTGTTTGCTTCAATCTGAATTTTATTGTAATTGTTAAGGATTCGGACCTTAATACTAAAACATGCCTATTTTAGTAGTCACCACTAATAAATCAAATTATTAAAATATCTGAATTACATAGCCTCTTTTCAGAATCGTGGAGCTATTCCCGTGATAATTTTAATTTATTAATGCCAGACCAATCATTTTAATCACCTAAACAACACTCCTATGGAATTACCCAATGGTCTGTCGACAAAATCATAATAAATATGATAAGCCTCAGGGTTTTTGGTTTGTGATTTAGTTACTATAAACCCTTTTTCACTTAATTATAAGAAAGAAAATAGATTAGATGTCTCCTAGTAATACTTAGACTCCACATACATCTATGCTTCACACCTATGCATTCTCTACCTAACTGGTATTCCAGCAATCTATTTTCTATGTGAAGAAAGTAGGATTCAAACCTACAAGGTCATATGACACTGCATTAGAAGTGCAGGATGCTTTCAATTACGTTCTATTTCTCCATTATTAAAAATCACTTATAAATTGAAATGCACTCTGGTATTGACGAGCTACAAGGGATTAGTGGAATAAGTCGTGTTCCGTACCACTGTATAAATCCGTATCAATCTTGAATTAAATCAGTCAAACTTGTGAGGTTACCACTTTCAACACGATTATTAGTCTTCTTTTACACATGAAGTCTGGCGAAACGAACCAGTCAATTTATGAGTGATTTAAGTACAAAGGTAATGTATTTAAGTTATACAAAATCTATAAAATATAAACTTTATAAATTATATAACTTAAATATATCACACTTTATTAATTAGAATAATTTCTGTTATTCTTTATAAATATATGGAAGTATTTGATATTTATATTGTATATCTGCATAACATATCTTTAGATATGATACTTTGTGATAACAAAATATCTTAATAGTTAAAGCTATACAATTTTTATCCTCTCCATAACTTCTATAGAATATAATAGTACTTGGATACCATTCAAAATTATCATATTTAATAACTTGAAGCTCAGGACTAAAAATAGTTATAGTTTTCTTATTAGTATCAAATTCAATAATTACATCAG
>Ga0302268_1000528_pt1 | contig 23823 bp, 18 predicted proteins | sample III_Bog_E2_1_FD_194554 | JGI IMG/M metagenome (GOLD analysis project Ga0302268, IMG submission 194554) | Peat permafrost microbial communities from Stordalen Mire near Abisko, Sweden - III_Bog_E2_1 | ecosystem: Environmental > Terrestrial > Soil > Wetlands > Peat | place: Sweden: Abisko... | reverse complement strand
TTCGAGACCGGGCCCGACGAAGTGCCGGAAGCCTTCGCGGTCGAGGATGCCGATGGCGACGTCGGGCGCGAACTGGGAGAGAAAACTGACCAAGCTCTTTGCGGCGCTCGGAGAGATGGCAGGGGCACCTACGACGGCGAGCGGCGCTGCCGGTTCGGGAAATGCCTGGGCATAGGCCCGCGCTTGGAGGATGGCCTGCGAGAGCAAGGGCACAAGCCGGTCCGGCCGGCCCTCGGAGGCAACTTTGCATTCGATGATGTAGCGCTGGTTACCGCGGACGACGACGATGTCCGCGCTCTTGTCGGCGGGCATAGGCTCCTTTTTCACCCGCCAGCCGTGCTGGCGAAAGAGGCTGGCGACGAGATCCTCGAACTCGCGCCCACTGTGCGCGCCGGGAGAGTTCGGATTGGAAAGCGGGGAGGCCATGGCTTTACCTTGGCCACGTTAATTATCGTGGCCGTGGTAATTATCATGGCCGCGTTAACCGTAGAAGTCAAGGCCAGCCCTGTTTTCGACCGTGCGAACCTGAAAGAAGAATGCCACAATCTTCTTACATGAGGGGAGACGAAACGGATGCTTACAAGCTCCCGGAGACACCGCTGTTGCTCCTGCCTCGGCGGCCGCAGACACCACCTTCTCTGCTTCCGACCGATTACTTTGATACGTGAAAACAGAATCGACATTCTTACGGGCGAGGCTGAGAACGATACTGCGACCGATGCCCCGGCTGCCTCCCGAAACGACAGCAATCTTCCTTGACTGAGCTGTTTGTACAGACATGAATCCTTTCCTCTATTGTAAAGAAGCGAACTTCTAAATCCTTTATCTCCGAGCGACGCCTTCGAATCGAAGAATCTCCTTCGACATCTGCTCTGGGGCGTCCTCCTGAATGAAATGGTGGGCCCCGACTAAGATCCGTGTGGTTGAGCTCGGAAGGAGCCTCTCGAACCGTCTGCGCTCGGTTTCGGTAAAGCCGGTGTCCTTATCGCCCCACAAGATAAGCACAGGTTTTTCCCGCAGACGGGACAGCCCCGCTTCCACATCGGACAGGTACTCATGACTTCTCAGAATCTCCTTCGGGAAGATCGCCATGGGACCGCGTGATCGCCAGTTCGGAAAAGGCCCGCGGTAGGCCGCCTTTTCTGCCTTGGTTAACTTTCTCTTCGTTCCGAGAGGGTTCATGAGCCGGACGAAGATGTTGAAGCGGCGAATCAGGAAGTTGCCGAAGGGGCTCCCAGCGATTCTTGAGAATTTCGCGAGGGCGCTGGATTTGTCCGGCACCCAAGCCCAGCTATTGCCGATGATCAGGGAGTGGATAAGATCAGGACGGCGGCCCGCGAAACCAAGCCCGATTGGCCCACCCCAATCTGCCACCAACAGGCGAATGTCACTCAGCTTCAGGGCTGCCACGAATTTTTCTACGACCGCCGAGTGCTCCTTGGGAGTGAAGCCGTAGTCTGGCCGCGCTGAGCTGAGACCGAAGCCAGGGTAATCCAAGGCGATGCAGCGAAAGCGCGGTGAGAGCGCCGAGATGATCTCCCGGTACAGAAACGAATAGGCAGCATTGCCATGGAGGAGCAGGAGCACGGGACCACTGCCTTCGTCAACGTAATGAATGGTGTTGCCATCCACAGTCACGGATCGGCTCGTAAAAGGGTAGATAGTGCGATCAAGCCAAGGCGGGTTCAGGTTTTTCGTGGGCATACAGCCTCCTTCTAGTTGATTAGGCGGATGGTGAGAGCTTGTGATCTACTCCTACCTTCTGGTATTTACCTGACTTATCATTCGTTGATCTGTCAGCAGTTCAATCGAGCGGATGGTCAAGCTGGACGGCAGGAAGCAGTGGACTTCGGGGTTACCAGGTACGTTGAAGCAACTGCATAAGGGTTTGAACTTCGTCTTTCGACAAAACACTCAAGAAATCACGGGCGTTCTTGCGGGCCCTTGGATCAAGTGATTCCAGAAGCTCTGTCCCAGCAGTCGTAATTGAGCACAGTTGGAGTCGCCGATCTATATCAGGACGCCTCCTGGTCACAAAGCCCTTTGACTCCAAACGGTCCAGCAAGCGTGTCACGCCGGGCGTGTTCTGAAGCATCCTGGACCCAAGTTCTTGGGCAGGTAGCCCATGACCGCCCGCTCCGCGCAGAACACGCAGCACGTCGTATTGCTGCGCGGAGATTCCTTCGGACTCAAAGATAGGAGCAGCGTGACGCCTAAGAACTTCGTTCGTCTTGTAGACGCTAGTCACTGCCTTCTCTGCGAGCGACATCATGTTAGGCTCACAAATTGGTGGATGGCGGAAACCGCGTTGTTTTGCACCCTCTCGCTCGCAAGATCTGCAAACAGGGGGCTCTGTGGCGTCAGGGCTCCGATGGTTTTTCCGTCCGGAGCGCCATAGAACTCTCCACTCTTCAGCGCAGAGTTGAACAACGAGTCGACAATTTGTTGTGAGCCTTTCTCCAGAGAGTGGGCAATGCCGAACGCTCCTGACATCGGCATGAAGATCTTGTCCATGATGAAGCTCACCACAGGAGGCATATCCTTAGCCGCGTTCGTTCCCTGCGTGCCGCCCGGACTCACCGTCAGCAGCCGCAATTCGGGATACCTTCGGGCAAGTGCGTTGATCCACAACGCTCCCAGGTACTTCACCTCTCCGTACATCGACATAGTGTTCAGCTTCTTCCTCTTTGGGTCGCTGCCGTTGATGACCTGTACAAACTCTTCTACCGAGGAATTCTGAAACGAAGGCCGCTTGGCTCCCATCATCTTGACCCCGCGTGCCGCTTCGCTGCCGACGAAGATCGCCACGTTCTTCAGCCGATTGGTGCGGAGGAGTTCGCCGCTTGCGTCGAACAGAGCGGCGTGCCTCCGGACTCAGCGCTATGTCCGCGGCTAGTAGGGTTTCTCCAGTGACAAATCAAGACCTGCTGACACTCGTTCGACGAGGCGAATCCGAACAGCTTGAATTCAAGCAGAGCTCCGCTCAGATTCCCAGGGCCGGCGAGACCCTCCGCGCCCTCATCGAGCGGCTCGCGCCAGGTCATGGGGTCTAGGATTCGGTGCCTTCGATTTCCAATCCACTGTTCGGCCACCCTACTCTACCGAGGTGATCTTCGAGGCGAGTGTGAAGGCGCCTGCTTCCCGGCCTTCGCGCGCTGCCAACGCGAGTGAAATCATCTGGACGGGGAGAATCTCGAGTATGGGCTGCAGAACTTCGCAGACCGCTGGTACCTGAAATATCTTGTGGCGGTTCCTGTGCGACACGAGCTGGGCCGATCCCCCGATATCAACGACATCGCTCACAAGCTTTCGATTCAGACCGGCGGTGCGCTCGGCGCCCTCAAAGACGAGAAGAAACAACCCGTTGTTTACCATCTCGAGCGGGCCATGCCGAAAAGCGGCTGCGCTCATTCCTTCTGCGTGGAATCTGGCTGCCTCTTTCACTATGAGGCCCCCCGTACAGGCCGTAGCCAGCGAACTGCCGCGCCCGGCAAGAATCAGATGGTGGGTATTTTGCAGGCAGGCCTGAGCTTCTTCCACATGCTCCCGCAATTTGGAGAGATATCGCTCAACGGAGTCCACGACCGCGTCAAGGTCGGGCTTCAACGTTTCTGGGTCGTTAGTGCAGAGCGCTTCGCCGATCCGGCTTAAAGCAAGCAGGGTGGAGACGTAGGTTTTGCAGGATACAGACGATTCCGCTCCAGCACGGATTGTAACCAGAGCATCCGCAGCTCTACCAAGGGGAGAGCCAGGATTGTTGGTTACCCCGACGATCAGCGATCTTCCGGCGTTCAGCTGCAGCAGGCGAAGAGTTTCTGCGCTCTGTCCTGATTGAGAGACGACTACCAGGATGGTATTGGGTCCCAGCAAACCATTCGAGTAGTAAATCAGCTCCGATGTTTCGATCATGGCAGTACGGATTCCGTGTTCTGCCAGCCGAATCGCGAGGGGATTCAAAGCATGAAAGGAGGTACCCATACCGGTGAGAACCATGAAAGGCGGTTGCGGCCCAGCTAATCTTGTTGCGATGCCGGAAAGACCTTCCGGTAAGGCCAATGTCAATGTGCGCCGCAAGGCGTCTGGCTGCTCCAGAAGGTCCCGGAGGTAAGCTCCTTCGATCAGTGGATACGTCATGTGCTTTCAGCCATCCTCACTTCGGATTGACAGCGACCAAAAGTCGAATCGAATTGGCCCGAAGTGAAGCGCGAGCCTGGGCGAATTTCGACTACGAGTCAAATTGGCAACCTAAGAATAGAGGAATCTGGAAAATTGCGCAAGCGCTTGCCCGAGTTCTCTTCTCAGACACCGATCTCAATGCGGCGGTTGACTCCGGTGGAGCCACGCACGATGAGATGGGTATCGAGCGTGGATTCAATTCCCCCGGAAAGCTCTCCGTTGAGCATCTTTTGAACGATGGAGAATGCCATTTTCCCCAACTCCTGGCGAGGGATGTGAACGGTAGTAAGCGCAGGGACAATGAGTTCTGCTAAAGGAATGTCGTCTAGGCCAACTACTGAGATGTCCTCTGGAACTCGCAATCCGGACAAAGTGAGGGTCCGAATAGCTCCGATCGCAGTCAGGTCGTTGCTGCATAGAATCGCCGTGGGCATCGTCGACCCAGTGAGCAGTTCCCGAACTGCGTCCGAGCCGGACTCAGCCGTATTGCGTCCTTCGATGATCCGCATGCGACAGTCGAGTGCCCATGCTGCGGATTCCACGGCGGTCTTGTAGGCAATGTGCGAGCGCCGGTTTTGCGGTCCGGCAATCATGGCGAGTTCGCGGTGGCCCAGGTTGAAGAGGCAGCGGACACCCTCAACCGCCCCTTTTTCATAGCCCAGGCGCAGATTGCTTCGGTTCGGGCCAACCGTTCCGCCATCCAGTACTACGGAGGCGAGACCATTGGCAGACAGATAGTCAAGCAAGGATGAGTCCACCTGCGAGGTCATGATAGCCACGGCAGGCGCCATGTTTTCCACCAGCTTCTGACAGGCGCGTTCTGCAATCCCGGGGTCATAGTTGGTGCTGAAAAGCAGGACATCAAATCCATTTTGCCTGGCCAGATCCTCAAAAGATTTGATTACTCCGGGGAAGAAGGGGTTTTCGATATCGGAAATCAGTATTCCAAGGAAGTTGCTCCGTCCCAGTGCCAACCCCCGGGCGTGAGCGTTCGCAGAAAAGCCTAGTTCACGCATGGCGAGGAGGACCTGAGCCTTCTTTGCCTCAGAGACGGAACGGGTATTGTTGAGAACGTGCGAAACAGTAGACTCAGAAACGCCCGCCCGCCGGGCTACATCTTTCATGGTTGCCATACGAAAGCCCTTTCCGCCGCTCTTCTTTGGAAATTCGATTGAAAACAGGGTACTTGCCTGCGCTTTAAGAATTGTACTTGACTTGAAATCACCCCCATGGTAATTTTTCGATCACATCATTAGCAAGCGCTTGCGCAAGGATACTTGATGAACTACACCCGACATTTCGTAAGGCTCATCCTGATCTTTACCCTGCTCTGCTCGTCCGTTTTGGCACGCGCCGACGTCACCGGATCTGTCCTTGGCACTGTTGTAGATGAGAAAGGCGCAACCGTCCCAAACGCCCGGGTTGTGCTCGTGAACAGCAAGACTGGGTACCGGCGCACGCTGTTGACAGACGCTGCCGGTGCCTATGAATTTCTTTCCGTTCCTGTCGGAGATGGATATTCAGTGGAAATCACTTCAACTGGATTCGAAAAATCAACGGTCGCTGGTATTGTCCTGCAAGTTAATCAGCGATTCCGCATCGATTTCAGACTGAAGGTCGGACAGGTAACACAACAGGTGATTGTTTCTTCCGATAACGTTCAGGTGGACACGACGACCAACCAGCTCGGAGATGTGATCAGCGATGAAAAGATGACCGCCCTTCCCTTGAACGGAAGAAGTTACACAGATCTATTGGGTCTTCAGCCCGGTGTCGTTCCTATAACCTCATCTTCAGCTTTTACAGATCGTCCCGTTTCAGGCGAGCTGAATGCAGGCGGCCAATCGGTTAACGGAAGCCGCGAAGATTCAAATTCTTTTCTGATCAACGGTGGAGATGTTGAAGAACCGAAAAACAGCGGCGCAGCTGTTATTCCCAACCTGGACGCGATCCAGGAGTTCCGCGTTCTGACCAACAGCTTCGACGCCGAATACGGTCGCTTCGGTGGTGGAATCGTAAATGTCATTACCAAGTCAGGCACAAATGAGTTGCACGGCTCAGTCTTTGAATTCCTTAGAAACAAGGATCTAAATGCGAAGAATTTCTTCGCCCAGGACCAGACCAACCCAGAAACTGGACTTCCCATTCCAGGTACAGCTCGAGGAGTCTTTACTCGAAACCAATTCGGTTTCGCCTTCGGTGGGCCGATTATCAAGAATCGCTTCTTCTTCTTTACCGACTACCAGGGAACCCGTGAGATCCGTGGCCAGACATCGTCATACGCATATATTCCGTCTGTTTCGGAGGTCGGTGGCGATTTCTCTGACGTAACGACGACGGGATTCCCCTCTCTGACAGGCGTGGTCAAGGGGACCAATGATGGCAACCACACTATGGTGCAGACGTTGACACAGCGGCTGGGATATTCCGTTCAAGCTGGCGAACCATACTGGGTGTCCGGGTGCAACACTGCCAGGGACGCTCTGGCTGGCATGTGCGTTTTCCCAGGCCAACAGATCCCGCAGTCGGCGTGGGATCCGGCTGCAACCGCCCTATTGAAATTCGTTCCCGCGCCGTCAGGCTTTCAGGGCGGAACCCCGTACTATTCCACTTCGGGCCTGAATAATACCTTGACCGATGACAAAATCGGTGAGCGTGTGACCTGGAACGACGCGAGAACAGGAGACTGGTCGTTTTATTACAGCTGGGACAACACATCAACCTTCAATCCATTTGCAGGGGGCAATGTTCCTGGATTCTCAGGAACTGTTCCCCAATTGGCGCTTCAAGGGAACATCAGCAATACCCACGTCTTCAATGCAACCACGGTTAACGAAATCAGGCTCAACTATACCCGTTCGACGATTTTTCAGACACACCCATCCGGTTCTGGGCTCGGATCACTGAGCAGCTTCGGTTTCCCCAGCAACGAGCTTGGTTTGACCTCAACTGTGCCCTCCGTAGAAGGCGTGCCGCAAATGTATGTGGGTGGCGGATATGGCTTATCGATGGGCGTTGTCGCGTACGCGATCAATCAGGTCAACAACACCGACCAAATTGCCGACGTATTCTCGAAGGTCATTGGACAACACAGTCTTAAATTTGGGGGCGAATACCGCAAGCTGAACGTCGATGAGTTTAATATCTCCTCTCCGAATGGCGGATTCTCGTTCAATGGAAACGAAACGGGTAACGGCTTCGCCGACTATCTGTTGGGGGCACCTAGTTCATTTGCGCAACAGAGCTATTCCACCTTTTTCACTCGATCCAACTACGGCGGAATCTTTGCTCAGGACTCCTATCGGGTGAAACCGAACTTGACGCTCAATGCCGGGGTCCGCTGGGACTACATCGAGCCATGGTATGAGAAGCGTGGTTGGCTCAACTCTATTGTCTGGGGAGAACAGTCCAGAGTCTACCCCGGTTCTCCTACGGGTTGGGTGTTCCCGGGTGACGATGGCTTGCCCAAAACTATCGCCAAAACCCCGCGCGATAATTTCAGTCCACGGCTTGGAATTGCATGGTCCCCGAACGCACAGGAAGGTTTCCTCGGAAAAATCTTTGGAGGACCAGGGAAAACGAGCATCCGCGCAGGGTCAGGCATCTACTATCAGGCAATCGAAGATCAGCCGTCCTTCTATACGATCGGCGACGCCCCTTTTGGGCTCTATTACTCTAGCCCAACGCAAGTTTATCTCAGCGAACCGTTTGAGGATCGCCGACACGACAATGACCCTGGCCAACGTTTCCCCTTTACACCGCCGGCACCGGGGGCACTCATTAACTGGGCCACCTACCTGCCAATTGGCGGATCTCCAGGGGTATTGCCACAGAATACGACGCCTTACATGATTCAGTACAACCTGACCATTCAGCGGGAATTGCCTGGATCAACCCTTCTGACTGCCGGCTATGTCGGCACAGCTGGGCGCCATCTCCTCTCGCAAATGGAATCTAATCCGGGGATTACCGCGCTCTGCTTGGAGGTCGCGGCCGAGTTACCGTCCGGCCAGGGTTGCGGGCCGGGTGGTGAAGATCAGATTTATGACCTGCCGAGCGGTGGGGCGGTTAACGGCACCCGAGTCCACAGCGTGACCTCAGGGCGATTTTTGTCACAAGGGTTGCTCGACTTCACCAGCAATGCGTATAACGGAACCTTTGGAATGTCCGAGTACAACGCGTTTGAAGCGAGCCTCCAACGACATGTCGGTTTCGGTCAATTTCTGGCGGCATACACCTGGGGCAAATCAATCGACGACACCTCTGGACCCGTCGATGCGGTAAATCCAATCAATCCCCGCTTGAGCCGGTCGCTTTCGGCCTTCGACATGAAACAAAACTTCGTGGTGAGCTATGCACTGCAGCTGCCCAAGCTCGCCAGTCAACCTCTTTATTTGCGCGACAGCATAGGGGGATGGGAGTTAAGCGGAATCACGCGCTTCACGACCGGAATACCGGTCACAATTTCCCAGGACGTAGACCAGTCCTTGACAGGTTCCGGCGGCATTGATACGCCGGATTGGAATGGACAACCTATCGCAAAGTTCAATCCGCGCTCTACGTCCACCAGAACATACTTCAGCGCTTCGCAGTTTTCACTGCAAACTCTGGGTACCTTTGGATCTGCGAACCGGCGGTTCTTCCTTGGACCTGGGCTTAATGATTGGGACACCGCCCTGCGCAAGTTCTTACAGATTCATGAGCGCTATTCGGTCGAATTTCGCGCGGAGTTCTTTAACGTCTTCAACCATGCGCAATTCGGCAATCCGGACGGCAACCAGTCTGATACCAGTTTCGGACAGGTCAGCTCGGCACGCGACCCTCGGATCGGGCAAGTTGCATTACGGCTCACCTTCTAGTTGATGCTATCTGGCGCAGTCCCCCCCTAAACCGGCGGGTTATGTCCTACGATAGGCTAGAAGATGCGGCGGCTAGGACGAGTTTGCCTAGCATCATAGGAGATCGATGTCGATCAACGAGGTCTGCCCCCGCCGAACTGCGCAAAGGTTGGCCTTCCTCGCTGCTTTTGTGTTCCTGACCCTTTTCAATCAGATACGCCTTCATGCACAGAAGGAAAAGATATATCTCGCTCCGGATGACCACACGGACTATGTGTGGACGGCTGACGAAGATGATTATCGTAAGGCCATCCTGGACATGACGGACTACTATCTTGACCTGGCTGACAAGACGGCCAATGAGCCAACGGACTTTCAGAGCCGCTGGAACCTCGACGGCAGTCTCTGGATGTGGATATGGGAGAAGAACAGGGACCAGCAGCAGGTTGATCGTCTGGTGGCAAGGTTGCGCGATGGTCACTTCAGCATGCCGCTGAACTTCGCGGTTTCAACCTATGGGGGCATGCCAACAGAGGCGGTGCTGCGAGGCATGTACTACGCCGGCTCAGTTGAACGCCGCTATGGACTGAAGCTGGACATGGCCATCGCCATGGAAGATCAGACTCTGCCCAATGGGCTTGGCGCTTTGTGGGCAGGATCAGGCGCACGTTATAGCTGGCGCGGGGTATGTAACTGCGCAACAAAGCTGATGCCGACGCTCGATCACTGGCGCCCTCATGAAATCTATTGGTGGCAGGGGCCTGATGGCAGCCGCATTCTATTGAAGTGGTACTCCATCTATAAGAAGATAGGCGGGTATCAGCCGGGTACTTACCTGGAACTGGACAAAGCCACACTGGGACAAGACATTCCCTTGTTGCAAGACCCGGAATTCCGCGCCCGTTATCCGTATCAGATCTTTGGTCTCTTCGGCGAAGGAGGAGACAACTTGAGCACGATGAATGACCACATTGTTCAATTGGCGAAGAGTCTCAATCGGCCGGATCGAGAGGTAATTGTCTCCAACGAAGAAGACTTCTTCCACGACTTTGAGTCGACGTATGGCGCACAGCTACCAAGTTTTCAAGGCAGCTTTGGCAACGAGTGGGATATGTATTCCGCTTCAATGCAGGAGGTATCCTCGAGCGTACGCAGAGCCACAGAGGAATTGCGATCCGCTGAAGCACTCGAAACCTTGGTGAGCCTGAAGCAGCCAGCGTTTCCTGAGCAGTTCAAGGCGGCGCGCGATCAGGCATGGGCTGACTTCGGGCTCTTCTGGGAGCATGACTGGACCGCCGATAGTCATGTCCTGCCGCGCTCTATTCGCCGCGACTGGCAGCGCAGTGTCGCGCATCGCATCACTTCTTATGTTGACACGCTCTCTGACGCGTCCCGTCAAGCCCTTGGCGGCATGATAGCGCGCAAAGGCGAAGCTGCCCGCTACTACGTCTTCAACCCCTTGAATTGGATGCGCACCGATGCAGCCGACCTAAGCTATACTGGCCCGGAAGATATACACGTAGTCGATCTAACAACCGGAAAGACAGTACTGCACCAGTTTATCGATGGAGCAGCCGATGATGGATCGCATCGCCGATTGCTTCGTATCCTGGCCTCGGAAGTCCCTTCGGTTGGCTACAGAGTCTATGAGGTCATTCCGGGAAAGAGCAGCGCCCCTCCTAAGTCTTTAAGAGCTGATGGCGGGGCACTTGAGAATGCTGATTATCGGATACGAGTGAATGACCATGGCGCAATCGAAAGCATCGTGAGCAAGAAGACGGGTGGACAGGAGCTGGTTGCAACGATAGATGGACGCAGCGTCAATGATTTGGGCCCAGGCTCCGGGACGCTCAAGGTCATAAACTCTGGGCCTGTTTCTGTCACGGTTGAGGCGCACGCCAGCGGACCCGTTGCGCACACCACTCAAATTACGCTCTTTCGCGACCTCGATCGCATTGCCATTCGCAATGAGATTACAGCGAACTTTTCAGACTTAAAAACATGGGCATTCAGCTTCGCGTTGCAATCTCCCGAAGTCTGGCATGAAGAGATTGGAGCGATCAATCATGCCCGTCTACAACCTGGGGGAGACTATGCGGCGAAATATTCACGGCTCGACTGGCTGACACTGAACCATTATGTGTTCATGGCAGGGAAGGATGGAATCGGCATCACCCTTTCCAACGCAGACGATGCCTTCATGAAGCTCGGCCATAGCACGATCGCAAATGGCATCTCGGAACTGGACACTTCGACGCCACAGATCTCGGTGCTTGCCGGAGGACAGGTAGATGGACCAAGTCTTGGTATTGCGGATCAGGGCGGGGACAAGTATTTCCTGCAACGCTTTGCTCTTCACGCAACAAGGAACGGTTCCGCGGCGGGCTCGATGCGACTCGCGCTCGAGGATCAGAATCCTCTTGTTGCCGGACAAGTTACCGGCGGAAACGCCTATCCTGAAACATCGTTTTCGTTGTTGTCGAGCACAAATCCCGATGTCCTGCTCTGGGCGTTGAAGCCCTCCGAGGACGGCATTGATCACGGCATCATTACAAGATTCTGGAATCTTAGCGAGAACGCGAATGATTTCTCAGTCCAATTTTATGGCGGGATTGCGAACGCTTCACAGATCACGCATATTGAGACAAACCCCACTCCGGTTCCTTTGACCGCCGCGCTTCTGAAAGCGAGCGCAAAGCCCTGGCAATTGCGCTCTTTTTCAATTGTTCCAGCGGCGAAGTAAATTAGTCTCGAACAAAGGCATGAGGCGGGGAGAAGCGAGCGATGGCGACCAACATCACCGAAGGAGCGCGACAGTCGCCGCCGGGATTCAAGCGCGTCCTCAGCTTCTGGGACCTGATGTTCTACGGCATAGTGATTATCCAGCCGACCGCGCCGCTTCCATCGTTCGGCATTGTCAACTCGGTTTCGCGCGGACACGCCGTCAGCGCAATCCTGCTGGCGATGGTTGCCATGATGCTCACAGCTTTTAGCTACGGCAAAATGGCTCGCGCATATCCGACCGCGGGGTCAGCATATACTTTCGTCGGCCGAGAGTTGCATCCCAATCTCGGCCTGCTCACAGGCTGGAGTATCGCACTCGACTATGTCCTCAATCCCACCATCGGCGTCATCTGGTGCAGCAAAGCAGCCATAAACATTGTGCCGTTGCCGTTCATTGTCTGGGCCGCGTTCTTTGCTGTTGCCTTCGGCTTTGTCAATCTCATGGGCATCCGCATGAATGCACGTACCAACACTGTTCTCACAATAAGTATGTTTACCGTACTCATCGTATTCTTTGTTGCGGCGGCATCCTACCTGTTTCATATTGGAGGAGTTTCAGAATTCTTTTCTTCGTTGCCTTTCTACAATCCATCGACGTTTGCATGGAATCGCTTGCGTGCGGGCACGTCCATTGCGGTATTGACGTACATGGGATTCGATAGCATCAGCACGCTTTCAGAAGATGTGAAAAACCCCCAGCGCAATATCATGCTTGCTACGGTTTCGCTTTGTCTCTTTACGGGTGTGCTAGGCGGCTTTGAAGTGTATGTCGGCCAACTGATCTGGCCTGACTTCACCACTTACCCAGATCTCGACACGGCCTTTGTGTCGGTTGCTGGCCGTGCGGCAGGCCCTTGGATGTTCTACACGATGAACTTCACGCTGCTGATTGCGACCGTGGGATCGAGCATCGGCGCACAACTCGGAGCGGTGCGTCTTCTGTATGCGATGGGGCGAGACAATGTCATATCCCGGCGATTCTTCGGTGTCCTTGAGCCGCTGCGCAATACGCCGCGGAACAACATTCTGCTAACGAGCGCGCTGATGCTGATAGGGGCAATCTTTCTGAGTTATCAACTCGGCGCAGAACTGCTGAACTATGGCGCGTTCGTGGCCTTTATGGGCGTCAACCTGTCCTCTGCAAAGCGGTCGCTGCTGGTAGATGTGAGCCGGAATGTGTTTACGAAGGCCATCACCGTAGCGGTGCCTCTTACCGGTTTTCTGGTCTGCCTTTATATCTGGTGGAGTCTCAGCCCGATGGCGAAAATTGCGGGTACAGCATGGCTCATTATTGGTGTCCTGTACTGCGCATTACGCACCGACATGTTTCAGATTCGGCTTGAATTAGTCAGCTCACCCGATCAGGATTGAAGAGGCATCATGACCAACGAACAAGGGCTTGTTGGCGCAATCGACATAGGCGGCACTAAGGTTGCGGTCGGCCTGGTCACAAACGACGGCCGGGTCATTTCGCGACGGAGTATTCCGACGCGGGATCTTTGGAATTGGAATATCGGGGTCGCTACAATCGAATCAAGTCTGAACGAATGCATCCGGGAAGTAGGTGTTGCTCCCGAGGGCATAGGCATCGGATGTACCGGGCCGGTGGACCCGATTACGGGAGTGATAGGAAAGGTGGCCAACTTACCGGGTTGGCAGGGGTGTCGGATTGTCGACGAAATCACAAATAGAATTGGCGTTCGAACAGTGATGGAAAATGACGCCGATGCGGCAGCTCTGGCCGAAGCTACATGGGGTAGCGGGCTGGGTGTCGAGCGATTCCTTTACATCACTCTCAGCACCGGGATCGGCGGAGGGTTCCTGCTTGGAGGAAGTGTCTATCGGGGCGCAGGCGGATCTCACCCTGAAATGGGCCACCATTCGATCGATCCCAGTGGGCCAGATTGCTATTGCGGAGCCAAGGGATGCTGGGAGAGTTTAGCCTCGGGCATTGCATTACGCGATTGGTTTCTGGAAAATGACCGCGAGCGCAGGTTTTCATTGGAGACGCTCGATGCGCGAACGATCTTTGAACTCTGCCGTTCCGGCGATGCGGTTGCAGAAAAGACGGTAGAACGTCTCAGCTATTATGTAGGGCTCGGCCTGGCGAATCTCACGACAATTCTGGCGCCCGATGTTATCGCAGTTGGTGGCGGTCTAACTCGCGGTTCCACATTGTTCTTGGATCGAGCGGTGCAATTATTCAGGGCGAGGTGCGGGGAAGTCCCTGCGGAAAGAACGTTGGTTCGAACAGCGATTCTCGAAGAGAATCTGGATCTAGCTGGAGCAGCCGCGGTGTGGTGTCATTCTCCAAACCGGAGGGTCAACATATAGCTCAAAGGTCTGATATGTATCGTGAGCAGGAATAGACATCCCTCTCTGATCGAGGAGTGGCGCATGTGATATTGGAAACTGTAAGCAGCTCTTCGGAGCCGTGATTGGATCGTTCATCACGCACGGTGAAAAGATCCCTGGCTCGTTCTACAAACCAGTGCGACGGAGTCCCGCCGAGCCATTCTTGGCCAGAAGGCTTCATCGTGGCATTCGGACTAAGACCTCGCGCTGCCACACCGCTTATGAGAGCGGTGCGTTTTTCTTCCAGCAACTTGCGTCAATCCCGGACAATGATCCGTGTGGATATAAGTTGAGCAATTGCGGAGCTGGCGGCTCCAGTCATCCTACGCCGGATTACGCTGCTGGCGGCGGCCACAAGCCCTTCCCATGGAATGGCAACTGTTGTGAGTTTCAACCACGTCGCCACAGGTGCGTCGTCGAAGCCGACAACCGCCGGCCTGGTCATTCCTAAAATATTGCAACAGCGAATCGCAGCTTCAGCAAGCCTGTCATTGCAGCAAAAAATACCATCGGGTCCGGCTCTGAGCACATTGACAGCTACTGTTTTCGCATCATCATAGAACCAAGTTGGAGCAGAAACAACTCGGGCTCGGGCGATGGACAGAAATCCCGCCACGCGCGCCGAACTACGCGGATCGTTGACTGGCCCGGAGAGAATGGCAAACTGAGGGGTAGAGCGCGGGCATCGCGCCAGCAGGAATTGCGCGGCGCCTGCCCCTCCAGAGAAATCATCAACAGATATGCTGTCGATGAGCGTGGACCCAACACCCGCGGGAGGCCTCTGATTCAGCAAGAGTGCGCAACGCTGAAGAGAAATCAACTTTTCGACAACCTCGGGACGCTCCCAGATCACCGGGTACCTATCGGCGACAAGCAGCGCTCTCTTCGAATCAGCTGGGTTTGTCCAAACCATTCTCCAATCAATCCGCTCTCTATCCAGAGCCGCCACAAGACAGTCCAGTAATTTCGCACCAAAGCTACTCTTACGTTTGGCCCGCGGATGAAAAATGAGCACTACCCCTGCCGACTTTACTTGGCGACCGGGAATGTAGGTGCCCGAGGACGCACGTCTTTCAAGCCTTCCTTCGCTTGTGAGTTCACTGAGGAGGATGTCAGCTGTTTGATAACTGATCTTGAATTGGCGTGCGATTGAACGATTGGACATGAAGCGCTGCCCGGGCTGATGATACGGATCGAAAGTGCGATCGACCAACAGCTTCTTTATCTCAGCAACGCGGATTGTGCGAGGTCGAGGCACGGAATAAGCATATCAGTTATTCGGACAAAGTGATCGAATAACAATTCCCTCGCAGTCTGTTGGATTAGGCTGTGGAATATGCCATCCGGACGCTTGAGCGGGTTGTCGATTCTGATCGTGGGCGGCACTGCGGGAATCGGGCTATCTGCAGCGAGAGCCTGTCTGAGGGAAGGGTCCAACCTGACTGTGGTGGGAAGATCCGATGAATATCTGAAGCATGCGATCAGTGAACTTGGGCCGAAATGCCGTATCTTGACCAGCGATGCGGCTGATCCTGCTGCCGCCGAACAGGCGGTTGCCGAGGCGATTACAGCGTTCGGGCAGTTGGATGGGGTCTTTCACGTGGCTGGTGGCAGCGGAAGGCGGTTCGGCGATGGCCCATTGGATGAGGTCACCAACGAAGGATGGGACTATACAGTGAACGCCAACCTGACCTCTCTGTTCTACACGAATCGAGCTGTCGTGCAGCACTTTGTGAAAGCAGGAAGGGGTGGATCGGTCCTCAATATCAGTTCCGTTTTGGCGTTCTCTCCCTCGCCCAGTCACTTTGCCACGCATGCATACGCCGCCGCTAAGGCGGGTGTCATCGGACTGACGAAGGCCTGCGCTTCTTACTATGCAGCGCAGAACATTCGCTTCAACGTGCTTGCCCCTTCCCTTGTGAATACGCCGGCATCTTCACGTGCTTCGTCGAATCCGCAAATAGCCGAATTTCTGCAGAAGAAGCAGCCGCTGGATGGTGGCCGGATTGGACAACCGGAAGACCTGGATGGAGCAATTCTGTACTTTTTGTCGTCCGAATCTCGATTCGTTACGGGGCAGGTTCTTGCGGTCGATGGAGGTTGGTGTTCCAGTGATCCGGCATTTGCAGGTTCCCGAGGACTCAAGAACTGAGGTTACCGTGAACGCTGCTGTAGGCATCGACATAGGCGGAACCTTTATCAAGATCGTCGCGGTATCCCCCGAAGGCGCCATTCTATATCGCACTAGGTTATCCATAGACGACTCGTCCGTCCATGAACTCCAAAAACACATCCGTAGAGAGATATTGAAAATCAATGGCAGGCTTGGTGAAGTGCAATGTGTGGGTATTTCATCCCCCGGGATTGTAGGATGCGATGGCAAATCCATCTCCTGGATGAAAGGGCGGATGAACGTACTCGAAGGGCTGAGTTGGACTCAGGCATTGCATCGTCGAAACCCGGTTCCGCTCATCAACGATGCAAATGCTGCTCTCAAAGGGGAGGCATGGGTGGGGGCTGGAGTGGGATGCAAGGACATTGTCATGTTGACCTTGGGAACCGGTGTCGGCGGGTCAATTATTTGCAATGGTCGCCCTTTGACTGGGAGTACGGGGAGAGCGGGCCACCTCGGTCATATCTCGTTGAACGTCTCCGGACAAAAGGGTATCACCAATACGCCAGGAAGCCTGGAAGACGCGATTGGGGAATGTACTCTTACGCGGCGTTCTGCCGGACGATTTACCTCAACCAAAGTGCTCGTCGAAGCGCATTTGGCGGGAGACCCCTTTGCAACCAGAGTGTGGCACAAGAGCATCAAGTTCCTGGCTGTTGGCCTTGTGTCAATCATAAACTCAGTCGATCCGGAGAGGATCATTCTTGGCGGGGGGATTGCCCGCGCGGGGCATGCTCTGTTTGTTCCGCTGCGGAGATTCATGGATGTGTATGAATGGCGTCCGAACAACCGAGGCGTCGAGATTGTCCCTGCACAACTCGACGATGAAGCGGGAGCCATTGGTTCGGCAAAGCACGCAATGGAGAATTATGAAACCAGCAGAACAGTATCTGACTAAGTGTACGGAGATAGTCGAGTGTGTTCGTTTGCAGCAACCTGGCATTGAAAAGGCAGCGGAATGGTTTGCGAAGACCATACTTGCAGGCCGGATGGTGCATGTGTTTGCATCCGGTCATAGCCGGATTATGGTCGAAGAGATGTGGCCGCGCTACGGATCATTTCCCGGATTCAATCCCATAGTTGAATTATCCCTCACGTTTCATAACCTTGTTGTTGGGGCAAACGGACAGCGACAAGCGATGTTTATCGAAAATGTGCATGGTCTTGCTGAGCGCATTCTGAGGAACTTCGCACTATCCTCCGAAGACTCGGCATTGGTGATTAGCTCCAGCGGGTGCAGCGTTGTTTCAGTAGAGATGGCTCAGGAATTCCAGCGTCACAACATTCGAGTCGTATCGATCGTGAGCAGCCAGCACAGCATCAAAAGCCGAAGCCACCATCCTGAAGGAAAGAAGCTGCAAGATTTCTCTGACCTGGTTCTCGACACCGGAGCGCCAGTAGGCGATGCCATGGTGAACATTCCCGGCTTGGATACTCCGGTCGCGCCGGGGTCCACCATCGGTGGCTGCCTTCTGGTCAACTGCATCAAGGCGCAAGTCGCGCTCCTGCTTACAGAAGCTGGAGCGCCTCCAAAGGTATTGAGTGGCGCCGCAATTGTCGGCGCGGAGAGAGCCACTGAACTCTTCGAATCAGCCTATGACGAGCATGCGCATCGGCTGGCGAAGCTGTACGCCACTGTAGGCATGCGCTGAAAGCGTTTGGATAGCCGTGAAGAGGTCGAACCACTTTAGCCCATTGGAGGATTTAGATGAACCGACGCGGATTCGTGAAGCGCGGATTTCAAGCCATTGCAGTAGGCGTTTTTGGACGCGTTCAGCGGGCCAATGGGGCGACAGTACTTCTCGATTCTGGCCAGAAGGAACACCACGTTGCTTTGGTAACTCCACTCTACGGCTACGATCGTTTGAAATGGTTATATATAGGATGGGAGAACGATCATCCGAAGTCGTGGACTTTCATGGGGGGCGGAGTGGCGCCGGGCCTGGGACAGATCATCCAGTACACGGCTACGGTTGACGGAACGACCTATATCCCAGACGAGTTCGCCCTTGACCGTAAATCACGCATCAAGTGGTACCTGAGAGATGGATACCTCCCGTGCCCCACCTCTGAGTGGATGGCAGGAACGCTTCGCGTGGAAATTCAACACTTCGCCAATCGTCTCTTGTCTGACAGTCTTACCGCGGTATACTCGCGCGTGCGTTTCACAAACACCGGATCCGTTCGCCAGGATGTTCGCCTCAATGTAAGTTCATTTCCCGACATAGAAATTCCGCTCACCGGAACGTGCACGGGCAAAAGCGATGCCGGCATGTACTTCGATTTCTCAGTCCACCCGGGGGAGTCGGTCGCAAAGGACTTCGTCGCGTTTGCCGCAGGCTCTCCGGTTGCCCCCGGGGTGTTGATAGCGGCAGGTGGGTTTGACTCCAATTACGAGGCCATGGCGAAGTATTGGAACGGCCGCATGGCAGGTTTGGCGGAACCAATCAGACTACCAGTGGTTGGAATGGTCGAGATGTACAAATCCATCCAGATCACGACCTGGGAGAACATGGTAAAAAACGGGGATGATTACGAAATTCACGCGGCTCCCCGGAACCCTTTTAATAACGACAACTACGACCAGCCGTTCTCGCACGATGCTCCAAATTACGTGGACCAGTATATGAGGGAGGGAGACTTCAGCATCGCAAAGAGAATGCTGGCCAGTAAGTATTTCAAGGCCTCGAACGCCACTTCCTGGAAGGGCCGCGAGGCCATGGATCCTATCTACGAAGATACCCTCGGCAAGTATCTCATTCCGTACGCAGAGTATCTGCGCTGTACAGGAGACATCGCCTACTTCACCGTTGGGGTCCGCGAAGAACTGAAGAAAGCCACGCGCAACATTCACGCGTTGAGATCCTTCAACGACCAGGAGCATTGGGGGCTTATGGGCAAGTCGCAGGACTTCGAGAATTTTGCGGATGAGGGTGACTACCTGCTCTGCGACAATTGGTCGGCGCTCCATGGGCTCCAAGCATACAAATATATCTGCGAACGGGTAGGCGATAAAGACGAAGCGGCATGGGCGGCGAAGGAGATGAACGATCTAAACGACAGTGTAAACAGGGCCCTGGCCCAGACCTGCGCACGCCGGAAAACTGACTACTACGAGGGCGCCTTCGACGATGTCACTTTAGAGCGGTATGGCGATTCCGACTATTCATGGGTTCCATACTCGGGTGCTCTCAGCACGTTTCCCTGGGGTGCCTATTTGAAAGGATTCGATCTCGGCGGCCTCTGGAAGGAAAGGTTCGACGACTCAATTCGGCATGCCCTGGCGGAGAGAGATAAAAGAGAAATACCTGAAGGAAGCTGGGGCACGTGGTGGGGACAAGTAAGTTACGGAACTGCCTACAACTGCAGTGCCGGGCTGCAGTGTCTCTACTCGGACACTTACCGGACGGAGGTAGTCAAGAATCTTGAGTTTCAGCTAGAAAATCAATGCGCACCTTATAACTGGTCTGAAGCATTCGAATATAAGGGAAGGGGTGCTTGGGTCGGAATGTATTTGCCACCTGTAAGTTATGGGAACCTTGACAGCTGGGGTGCAAGCTTTACGAAGCAGGCATTGCTCCAGGTGTGCGCCTCTGTCAAAGTCGACGGCACGGTCATCCTGGGCCGCGGCATTCCAGACTACTGGCTTGAGCCTGGAAGCGTGGTGGAGTGGGCCAATGTGAATGTGAATGAGGGCCGTCGAATCAGTTTCAGAATCACGGCAGAACGATCCGTTGTAGAGCTCCAGATATGGGGAGACGAGCGAACCGGAGAGGTTCATTTCAACCTCCCCGTTTTCAAGGAAAACGTAGCGTCGACTAGCGCGGGAACTATCAATCAGAAGGAAGGAATCGTCACCTTGCCGCCAACGACAAATGCCGTTTCAGTAATATTGCGGCATCCACCGGAAACGAAGCGGAGTAGAAATGGCCGCGTGACGGGTTCAGGAGAAGGGATCGAGACGCTGTACCCGCACCCGGCCGGATGAGGCGTTGAACTGCGATAAGGGCACAATTCATACGTCGCCGCAAAACCTGGAATGAAGTGCGACTAACTCAGCTTGAACAGGTAGGGCTAGCGAAACGACATGTTCTCCAGTGGACGATTCTTTGTTTCTGGATAGACCATAACCACGACGAAGAACAGAACAATCATCATCAATGCGAAGAATACAAATGGCGTCGCGCCGGACCTAGCCGCCATTGTCGGAAAAATACCCGCGATGGCTGCGTTCATGATCCAATGCGCGAGACTTCCCAAGCTCTGCCCCTTGGCACGAACTGCGTTCGGAAAAACTTCACTCATATAGACCCACGTTACTGCGCCCAGGGAAAAAGCAAAAGAGGCGCAATACGCGATGAGCAGCCAGAGCAGCAAGTCCCTGTGGCTCTGGGTCGCGAAGATCTCCGCAATCCCCATAAGCGTGCAGGCCATGCCTAACGAACCGAGTAACAAAAGCGTTCGGCGTCCAATCTTGTCGATCAGAAGCATAGCTATAACTGTGAATGTAAGATTGGTAAACCCTATGATCACTGCCTGGATTCCAGCAGAGACGTTCGTAAATCCGGCCGCCGAAAATATGTCATTGAGATAGTAGAGAACCGCGTTGATTCCCGAAAGCTGACTGAAAGCCGCAATGCTGACCGCCAGGAAGATAGGGAAGCCATTTTGGACGGAGAAGAGTCGATCGTCTCCAGCACCTCGATCATGAGCCACGGAAGCGGTGATCGCGGATATGCCTCGGTGGACATCGTATTCGCCGAGTTTAGCCAAGACCTCCGCAGCCTCCACCGTTCTACCTCTCTTGACCAGCCAGCGAGGACTTCTTGGGATGGTCATTAAGAGGAGGGAGAAGAGTACAGCCGGGCCTGCGGCGACGCCAAACTGCCACCGCCATTCTCGAGTTGCCAGTCCCTCGAGACTTATCAGGTAGTTCGAAAGATATGCAACAAGAATTCCGGCGACGATGTTGAATTGAAACACGCCGACCAGAATGCCGCGGCGGGGCGCCGGCGCGATCTCTGCAATGTACATCGGGCCCAGCACCGAAGACCCTCCAATGCCCACCCCACCAAGGATTCTGAAGAAGAGAAGGGAGGGCCAGCTCCAGGCCAGTCCACAGCCAACTGCTGACATCACGTAGAGCAACGCCATGACGCGCAAACTATCCCTGCGACCCCATCGGTCAGCGGCTTGGCCGGCAAACGCGGCCCCAACTATTGTGCCCCAAAGGGCACTCGATACCGTCAGGCCGAGGGTTTGTGGAGAGAGCGAGAAAACATGTGAAAGGGCCCGAGTGGTGCCTGCGATGACGGCAGTGTCAAACCCGAACAAGAAGCCGCCGAGAGCAGCAACGATTGTGCTCCATGCCAACATCCCTGTGATTCCATGCAATCGTGCAATTGCCGGCGATGCAGGTTTTTCAGATCCCATCAGGGGATGACCCATAGGTTGCGATTTCCCTTTCATTGAGCACTATATACCGTCGAGTGCGCAGTATTTTATGCCCATTGCGAGGAGCCTTCAACGGCGTGGCTTTCATTCGCATGAACCTTCGAAGTCAGGTCGTCGGGTTTCATTCCGGCTTGAATTGAGTTCCGTGCGGAGTCCGCCGTTGACGCCTCAAAGCGCCCATACGCATTCGCGGGATTCTGCACGAGAATCCGATCCATATACTCTGGGGGAAATCCGCTCTTTATCAATTCCGGGAAAAACGTTTCCAATAGAAACGAAAGCCCTGGGCATCCCCCATAACTCCGCCAATAAGTTGAGCGTGCGGCATCCATTCCGACCAGGATCCGGCTTGCAAAACCTTCGTCGCAGAGGGAGACGATCAAGTCTCTGGTTGGATTCGCGGATCCTGATTTCCAGCGAAATGCCGAGTCGTATTCGAGATAGACGCCACATGCAAGCAGTTCCCTATGATACGCGAGGTCCGGAAGGCGATCGGTATGGGACAAAACCAGACACTCTGGCGGCACATCCATCGAACGAAAAGTCCGGATCTGCTCGAATGCCGCTGTTCCTTGTTCCGTGTGTGTGAGAATGGGCGAACCTGTGGCGTGATGAGCAATGGCTGCAGCTTCGAAAATCTTCTTCTCGAAGTCGCTCAGACTGTTCAGGCCGCTCGCAACTTTAATAACGCCAGCTCTTAGTCCTGTTGAGTCCCACATGGGTCCGCAAGTATCGTTGCCATCGATTCCGTGCTCTATCTCCTCGATGAATATCTTGGCAATTGCATCGGCTTTAGCCCGTTCGCTCCAATGACCCTGCGGGTAGTATTTCTGGAGGTGCAATCCAGTCGGACAGACAATATGCACTTTGCTTTTCTTGGATAATTCGGCGAGCTTCCGTGCGCTGCGACCGCCTCCGCATGGCATCGAATCCACCATGGCCCTGCCACCGGAGGCATAGAACGCGTCAAGCTCAGTGCCTATAAGGCCAAGATCGTCGAGCAAAAACTCCGGATGCTTCTCAGTCGTGTAGCTCCTCTGGATAACGATGTGTTCGTGCGCATAGCAAGGGCCGAGCCCTGCGGTGGGGACATCTCGAAGAATTGTCCGAATCGAACTCATTGTGTCACCTCAGCTTCCACACTTAGAACCGCGTGGGAAGCAACTAGTCGCTGGCGCAAAGCGCTGAAGGGCAAGGAGCGCGTGTCCTTTCCTGTCAGAGCGCAGAGAGCCGCAGCGGTGCCGGCAGCCTGCCCCATCGCCATACACTGCGCCATCGAGCGGACACTTGCGTGCGCATCGTGGGTAGCCGAGAAACAGCGGCCGGCGACCAGCACATTCGTTAGTCGTCCTGGAAGCAATGCACGATAAGGAATCCCCACGCACTTGCTCTCCGGGAGGTATACCCACTTCGTCCCGTTACCGGCGCCATGATCTTCGATAGGAGCTCCGCATAGCCCGATCTGGTCGTCGAATTGGCGTGCAGTCAAGACATCTTCCCGAGTCAGGACGTAGTCACCAATGATTCTCCGGGTTTCTCGAATACCGATTTGTGACGCGAGCGCTGCTAGACCAGCGTTGCGATAGCCGGGGATGTAGTCACGTAGAAATCGAATGTACTCGAGTGCCTGCCTGCGGCCTTCTATCTCGGAATCTGAGAGGAATTTAGGGTCTGTAGCGTTGATCACTCCATTGGCACGTCGCTCGAAGGACTGGATGCGGGTCATGTTTGTGGCGAACATCCCGTCGACAGTAGTTGCGTGATCGCTTCCCTCCCGCCGTGGGAGAGCGTATCCCGCTTCCGTCGCTTTCGTCATGGCTGAATGTAGGTACTCCAGGTCAACAGTCTTGCGAGCAGTGGCATCCACGTTGCACATGCGAAATGTCGTGGTCAACGATTGAGCCTCTTCATGCTCCCCTGCAGTTACGTGCGGACTGCCAGACCAAAAGCAAAGATCAGCGTCTCCCGATGCGTCGACAAATGTGCGACCGGCGACTCGGGCAAGTCCGCGCTTGGTTGCAACAATCACGGACACAATGCAAT
>Ga0302268_1000524_pt1 | contig 23960 bp, 15 predicted proteins | sample III_Bog_E2_1_FD_194554 | JGI IMG/M metagenome (GOLD analysis project Ga0302268, IMG submission 194554) | Peat permafrost microbial communities from Stordalen Mire near Abisko, Sweden - III_Bog_E2_1 | ecosystem: Environmental > Terrestrial > Soil > Wetlands > Peat | place: Sweden: Abisko... | reverse complement strand
TATACAATCAACAATCGTACAAATTTAAGTATATTTCTGATTCTTAAGCTAGATATAACAATATATTTCTCTCATCAAAACTTGATGCTAAATTACAAATAGTTGATCTTTATATTAATTTCATAATGGAAACAACATTTTCAGACGAAAGAACTCTGATGATTAGTGAAGTCATTTATAACTACTTCAAGTCTATCCATGAAGAGGAAAAATTAGATCCCAATCGTCTCGAAGAGTTTAAAAAGTAAGAGCTTAAACCTCTATATCCTCACACTTTCGACGATCGAGGACAGATCAGGAAATATTATTGCTGTGAGGCCTGCGGTTCAAGTCCAGGCTCCTTTTGCTGTTGCAGCTCCAGCCCTCCATAAAAAGCCTACATAAAACTAGGACTGGGAATATGCTTGTACTTCAAGTTCTTAAAGCATTCCACTTGTTTCTATATCCTTATGTCACTTCTAGCTATTCTATCTTGTGTTGTTTGTTTCGCAGTGTCAATTCAAAATAATTTTAACCCTTTGGCAGATTATACAACTTTTTTCTTTTCCAGCACTTATGGACCGTTTTCATCGGAGCATAACAAATGCTAATATGGGCTAATTTCAAGCCTTAATACAGCCTCAATGACTCTTACTTGTCCTCATGGTAAGATAAGCTCTTTTGGATCTGTGTTTTCTGATCAATCTCTTAACTCTCTCTATAACTGCCGGAATTAACGAAAAAAGCAACAAAATGGGCAGTCTCAATACAGCACCTCCACTTACACGGTCCTTTCAACTAACTTATGCAATTCAGCAATAACCTCTTGCAATATCAATCTGCAGTTTACAGGACTTCAAAATTATTCTCTTGTTTCTTATACATATGAGTGCGATAATAACGTATATAATATTGGGGCTATTCATTTTGACAGCCAATATTTTTTTTATTTCATTGTTGCCCTCGATTTAGTGTTCTGTGGATGCTATTTTCTATTTTTGTGCAGCTAAAGAATGGCTGAGCGCACATAATAAGATTTCTTCAAGGCAAGTCAAGTTTCTCTTAATGATTTTTCAATAGAGATTTAAGGATTCAGTCGAAATAATTATTAGAGTGAATTCAAAGAATTCGTAAATGAATATACTGGAATAATCGGTCCTTAATTCCTACCTTCCATAGTTTCATATACTTTTCCTGAAGGTCAGTAGATGATGGAGCTTTTTGACCAACAGAAAAGTATTTATAATTAGTTGTATGATTTAATGAAAACCTACTATTTTCAAAATGAGGGTCCAATCTTATAGTTTCATGACTCCCATAATATCCTTCTGGGTAAAAAATCAAAAGAGTAATACGATTATTACAAAATAAATTTAAAGCATCTGGTTGATAGATATATGGATTTGAAGAGAAAAGAAGTCTTTAAAGAATATAAAAACTCACATTAGAAGATATCTCTGTATTTGGTGTTCACGGATGTCCTTTCCAAACAAAGAGTGATGAAGAGACAGGAGGCTTATTGTTGTGGAGACAAATTGGTCATCAATAATCGCGTTTACTACCTCAAGGAGCCTCCTATTCCAGATATGATTCAATGGGAAAATAGGTCGAGCTGGACTTTCTTACGCAATATCATCAGCTGGCTGTTGACCATTTTAATATGTGTTGGCAGTTATCTCCTTTTTGGATTCATTCAACTCAAGCAGAATCAGTTGTTTTCTTAGTACAATTATGGTATTGATTGCAATGTACTTTACACATCAAGTCAACTGTCGACATTCAATACTAATCTCGGAGCATCATCTTCTTCCTATCTAACATGCATATGCAAAACATCAAGCGTTTTTGATTTGACATCCAACAATAACAGCTACTGTTCAACCTGGAGAAGTCAGTACATACTATACTTAACCATTCCACTTCTAATTTCTCTCGGAATTGTGGTGTACAACATCATTGTGTCTTACATTTTTAAGGCGTTCTCTAAATTTGAAAAGCATGAGTTTGTAGCAAATGAATAGCTCAGTTATACTCTAAAGAGAGCATTTGTATTAATAATGAATATGGGATTGATAATGATCCTGCTGAACTTTAATTACCAAAATTCTATTCAGGTGCAACAAATAAGCTTTATTTTTTTGGGAAAGTACGATGATTTTTCATCAGATTGGTACATCAACATTGGAGCCATTATCATACTAACCATGATATTCAATATAGCGTTTCCCATCATCGAACTGATGTTTGCATGTGGTATCAAATTTCTTAAGAGGTGTTGGGACAAACGATGTTGCTTAGTTCCTACTTCGCGATAAACTAAGAAGGATTATATTGGTCTTTATAGTGACGATTTATTTAGTATCAGCGAAAGATATGCCTACCTAATCGCTACCCTAATAGTCAGTCTCGCCTTCTCAGGAATTATCCCCATACTAACTCCCATAGCTGCCATTTCCTTTTTTCTACTTTACAATTCTGATAAATTGCTTATATTCAAATTTTTCCAAACGCCTATGAACTACGACCATTCATTGCATCAAATAATAATAAAAAGCATGGTAATTGGCCTTATAGGTCACTTTGCATTGACAGCTTACTTTCTTTCTGAACCCACTCTTATTGCCCCGAGCAGTACCATCACATATCCAAATAACTTTAGTATAAACTCAGGCAGCTCACGTATTAATAGTATGATAACAACCAGTTATATCATCCCTTATGTTGCACTCTTTGTAGTCATTGTTTTGTTTTACATATTTACATCTGTGGTGATAGGTTTGTTTTAGAAGATATATGATTTTTGCACCAAAAAACTGTTTGATGTAAGGAATTCCATTATAAATGAATTAGTGTTTTGGGATTGCTTAAATAAAAAACAGATAGACGATCTGCTTTAAATTACAGAAGTAAAAATCAACCAGCAAGAACTTAGAAAAAATGAAAATGCCATTAAAAATACGATGTCACATTCTGATAAAATGCTGAACTAAGAAATGACTACTCAGTAAAATATCTTAAAGGCATCAATAAAAACTCTGGAGAGAAAAAAAAGATAACTACACGATGGTCAAGCTCGTCTTATAGGTCTACCAAGCTATTAATATCTGAACAAAAGCTCAGAAAAGAAAGAAAATGAGTAAATGCTAAAATTATAGAAACAACTAAGGGATGCAATGAGAAAGGTTTTCTTGCCCAACAGATTGTAACCCAGTGGCAAGGGCTTGTCGAATGAATCCGCAGACGGATTGATGAGATATCTTTGATTAATTCATTATCTCAAGTTTATAATTGTTGCCTTTATTTGCTTTAAAACTAGTCATAAATTATAATATAGTTGTGATCGACCGATGCGGAGATATTTTTACGATTCTTCAAGTATGATTGCTAAATGGCTATAAAAAAACGCTTTTAGCAAATCATATTAAGATGATATTTATCGATCTGCCTTTCTTTCGGCTGTTAAAAATGACCCCAATACAGATTTGAAAAATTTAAAGGAACAAATTCTGAATATGACGATGGGAGAACAAGAAAAATATGCCAATAACATGCATATTGAATACTTGTTCAATCTTTTTCATCATTTGCACAAATACAGTCGAGGAAGGGAAATGATAGTTGATAGCAACACAAACAAAGGCACTACTTAACTCGTCGACCCAGATAAATTTCCAATTTGGGATCTAAAAAAATATTCTCCAATCTATAGAACTCTTTGGAATAACTATCTTGCCGATCTCCGCTATGAGTTAGGCTTTCAGCCAATCATTAGATAAAGTCAAGTTTAGCATATTGCTGGAGGAAGAGGAGTCTATACTATCTTGCCATTGAATCATTAGAAAATTGGAGTGGGTTCTCTTATTGGATTGGTACCAGGAAAGATATTTAAAAATTTTCATGATTACAAGAGTATATCACTTCAGAAAAGAAAGGAGTATTATAGATAGCCGCAGCATATTCATTTTCCAAGCGGAAAAATCTTATAATTAGGAGATCTGGCTTTGAAACGAAAGAGTCCCTTCGGATTAGAGACTGATGATAATCAAAACCGAGTGGATGCAACATATCATAATCCATATGCGATTGGGCATATGATAAATCATCCTCCTTCTGGGTACTAGCCTAACGTTTGTTTCAGTGAACTGAACATTAAAGTGAACTATTTTCCAAAATATCTTCTTCGATATTTGCCCTATGAAGACTACACGACGGATATAAAGACCATTACCCTATTCGGTATTTTTGCGATCAAAGAGATCGAAAACAAATAATAACTATTTGTGAATTACAACGAAAGCCATATATATCCCATCGATAATGTGCCTGAATGGATGATTGATCCTCCTCAATTTTCGCCCATCTTTCAGTATCTAAGAAAGGGAGAGTACTAGCTTGCTTAATCTTCCTATTGGCGTTATATTGAGCGTAAAGCCCTGAATAAGAACAAATAACTGTTATAAAAATATTAGAAACAAAAAGTGCTGAGACCAGATGCTGTTTAATTTTAAGACGATTCGAGAAGATACAAAAAACTAAAGATAAGACTCGAGGATGAGAATTAATTCGAGCACATGTGATATTTAAATAAGGTTTAATTATTGGCTAATTGTTCTAATAAGTTAATAATAATAAAATGTCTAGAAATACAAAGTACCAAACCAAAACCAAGTCCGATCGATAGAAAGCTGGCCTCTGGAGTGAAGATAAAATTCCTCCTCTGGTTTCAATAAACATGTTCAAATAAAAAGAAGAACCCAATAAAATATAAATTCAGTCTCTAAATCAAAGCGAAGTCAGATCTATCTACACCATTGATAGAGAGCTCACTGACAACCATACTCTATAGATATTTAATAACGATTTACACAGTCAAGAGAATGACAACACGGATAGATTCAATGCTAAACCCGTAATGAATACATAACGAAATAATTCTAAGGAATAAACGGCCTCTGTAAACAAAATATATGAAACACCTCGAGCTGTTTATCCTATAAACAATATATTAAATAACTTTGAAGAAGATATGGAGTTCGATATTCAAAATTGTTATGCAGTCAAACTATTTCAATAGATAGTTTAATAACCGCCGAAGCATGCATAACAATAGTAAAAATAGTAAAAATATCAATATCCTTGGATGAAATCCAAATCACCTTCAGAGTTAATATTTAGCCTTGTTAATAATCAAGATAGAATGAGATTATATGTTCACTATCTCATGAATTAAATATATTTGAATGAAAGAGCCAGAGTGGCTAACTAGCTTCATTAAATCAATGTTTCTGAATATAGTCCCACACTCAAGGAAGTATATACAGCAATTATATGTCTCCTTTCAAAGTTAGCAATCAAATAAAAGAAAAATATTGAAGCTAATTAAAAGAAAAGTACCACTTCAAGAGTCAGTAGCTCCCAAAAGGAATTAGCTCCATAAATATCCATCTTTGAAAATGGATTAAGCATCGATATCGATCCTAAGATGAACGCTTTAAAAAGAAAAAACAATGATAAAATCCGCCAACTGAGGGATTCAATTAATCAGCAGGAAAGACATCTTCTTGCAACAAAGAAACTATATGAATAGATCATACAAAATTACGCAGTGACCATTGAAAATATTAATAAAACAGCATAATAGGCATAAGTTCACGCTCGTCCACCTCTCAAATAATCTCGAATACACCTGTAGATCGATGAGTAAGACAATGAAGTGAGAAAGAAAAATCATACTTTTGGCATGAAAGGCAGTTTTTCCCGCAATGAATAGCGAATCATTTGATAATTCCTTATGAATAAATATAAAATTGATCATTTATTTTAGAATATCAGTGATTTTGATGCCTCACAGGTCAAGAACGACGACGATTACATCGCCTGAGTCACTTCTTGGATTGGCCCCATTTACCATTTATTCAATTCCTTTATCCATTTTAACAGAAACTCTTACTATTTTGCATCCCCAAAGGTCTTTTCATTTATCAATCTACTCAAATCGTGAAGAGGGTAATTTTCAGTGATAATTTATATTGTGAATTGAATTAAGCACCGTTAGAGGATGTTGTTCACCCCTCTCTATGAATTTCGTTTAAGAATTTCGCAGAGATATTCAAGTTGCGATAGTTAGGAGTAGTTGCATTCATATTCTTCAATTAGTTAGTCAATATAGGTCCGCAGTTTTAGCTGGCCCTCACTGAAATTTTATTTAAATTAAGTCATTTCTGGTTAGTTGTCTCCTAGCTCAATAGTAAACAACTCCGATTTGGGTTCTCTTCTATAATGAGTCTCGTGATCTTCTTCTTCTGATGAAACACCATTTTGGACAATATCACTCATATCTTAAACCATTCCTTTGATTTAAGTCATGACATCATACAAAAAGGTACCACTACTCTAATATATTTCCTTGATTTTACTATTTCGCTTCAGCATCTCTTAGAGATCGATTTAGTTGGCTGTCAACTTCTATTTCAAATCCTTTTTCATCTGCTTGAATTCATGCTAAAGATAGCCTTTTATACGGTCAATCTTTTATATTAAAGGTTCATCTTATAATTTCTTAATTATTGACTCTTCCGAAAATGCATTGCAGAAACTATAGGTCATAACTGCCGATTCCAAGATTAACTTTTTGCTAAACTCCTTCTTTTTGTTGGAGTTGGCTAATGGTATTTGATCCTCACTGGATTTATGAGTGGAAAGTATATCCGGTTCAGTTTTATTATTTTTAAAGAACGACTTATACAAACAAGGAGAGTCTTTGATTGCATTAGGATTGTTAGACTCTTGCTAAGTTACTGACACATAATTTTTAACATTTGTTTAATAGTCATATTCAGACTCTATTTATTTTTTATTCATTTTGTTCATTGTGCCTTCATTTATAGAGGAAAGCATCGAAAAGTTAGCTTAGTCAAGCTTTTCCTAAATAAAGAAGCTGTCCTCTCTTGATTTTAACTTGCTTATAGCAGATGCAATTTTGTATTACTCATCGTTGATGTATTGCTACAATAACTTTCTAGTTAGATATCCTCGCCATGTCTTTTGAATAATCGTGGCTGCTTGATTAGGAGTCAATTCCTTGGCAAAATATAAGTTCTTCGACTTATTGAAGAAATTAACATTTATGGTTGAGTCTTTTTATGAGAATACAATAAGACTGTTGCTTCTACTGCTAAAATCAGCGACTGGCAAAATAAACTTGCTGCTTTGGTGACTGCATTTATCTTTCTTTTTCTTTTTGGGTTTAGTTTTTTCTTTTTAAATTTGAAAGCTGCGCACACTGTAAGGCTACTTATATTTGTTTTGCAAGATATATTAAACACTCATCTGATTTTTTCGATTAGTCTTCGCCCGATTAGTTCGTTTACTACTGTTATGAGGTTCGCAGTTAGAGAGGGGATTAATAAATTCGATGCAGTTAATTTTGGAAAGATTGGTTCCTGAGTAAGCATTGATTATTTTAGAGTTGGACAAACGGTTGCTATTCTCCTTGAGAGAGTTTGGTTTCTTTTTGTGTAGGGAATTACTCATTTATCAGATATAAATTCAAATAGTATATAGTTAAGCATAAATTAATTACTATTAGTCAACAAAATTCAATTAATAAAAAATTAACCAATTTAAGAGCCTCATTTAATAGGGTGGTATATCTTGTACAGATGAAATTCATACTAATTATTTGATGTGAAATATCAAAACCAATATTAGTAATTATCGAATTAAGATGATAATTTATCCATAAATTTATATGATGATTATTGTTCCATTAACTAAGCATAAATAGGCTGTTCTTTTAATATAACATTTTAAATAGTTAGAATTCTTAATGTCACTTCTCTATTTCTGGGGTAAGCCTATCACTAAATAACTCTTTGAAATCGATTCAAGGAATAATCAACATGCTGATTTATAAATACCAATTAAAAGCATCCATTGCGGAGATCGTCATTGCATCATTGTCACATAAGATTAAGTTTATGGATTTGGAGATAATTCTGAAGGACAACTAGGAAATTAATAGGTGAGGACGAGTGGGCTGAGTCTTGTTAAAATAAGTCTACAGAGTTAATTAAAGATTATTTCAGTGTCTTGCGGTTGGTAGCATACACTTCTATTAGATTAGATTGGGCAAGTTTATAGTTCGGGCAGAGGAGATCATGGATAACTAGGACGAAGGAATATAAAAAGCTTATTCAAGTTCTAAGTTGTTTTGAAAGGAGCCAGACAGATAAGCGCTGGCAAAGATCATAGTCTAGCACTCTGCAGTTCCAAAGTAATGGGATGGGGCAATTCAAGATAAGGACAACTTGGCCTCCTCATAAAAAAGAACTACAACATACCCAAATAATTAAATGTATATCCCTGCAATTTAATTTTTGCTGGAGCCAAGTATTCATTATTTGTGACTTCAAGAGGGGTTTATGGAACTGGAATAAATCAAAACTGCCAGCTTGGACTGGGGCATTAGAGTGATGTTCACGTGCCAAGAAAATTAGCAATAGACGAAGAAATAGTCAAAATTACTGGAGGAAATTATTGTGCAGCCAGTACGAGAACAGGATAATGGTATTTATGGGGGACAGGCGGATTTGGAGTTTTTAAATATCCTACAAAAATGAGTTTTTTAAAGGATGCTCAGTCTCTATCGATTGGAGTTAACTTTGGAGTGCTGAGTCGAAGTGGGCAAGTGTGGGTCTGGGGATGTAACAGATGGGGATAATTAGGATTAATGAGATAGGCCAAAGATTATGCTTGTTAAGCTGAATAAATCTCAAATTTGCATCTTACCTAACTTGTCTGTGGAGGTAATTTTATGGTTGGATATCTCAATTATGGGCAAAAACCATAAGGCAGATAGTAAAAAAGCCTTTCCTCGCCTTTTGAAAATAGCCAAACAAATGAAAATCAATTTTTAGAAGAGAATCCATTCTAAGATTAATAAAGATAAATTAACAAAGATAATTAAGAATTCCCTCCATAGAATGACGAGTCCTAAATAAACTATCAGAAAAGCAAGTCAATCAGTCCAAATCGCAAATTATTTTCTTAGTAGTATAGGGATACTAATCAGCAGAACTTGAGAGAGGAGGCTATGTCGGGTGCATCTGGCTACAATAATTGGCAATTTTGTCCAAAGAAGATAGTAAAACTGAGTTCGTCTTTGAAAAGAATGACAGAAACAAAATTATCGTTTTTATAAAAATAGAATGAAAGTTTGAGAGACAAATTAATGCGCGAGCGAATATAAAAAGAAAAATTGCGAAATGAGTATATGACTCTGATGAACATGACTCAAAACAATCGACTGTTATCTAAAATATATCAGTTGAAATAATAAAATAGCCAAAGTTGTTAAAATTAACAAAGGCAATAAGCTAACAATGTATAATGCTTAAATTAGAAACTGCATGCTCTTAAATTACTGCTGGAAAGTGCCAGCAAATGATACTGTTTTATCTACTTAATGATATAGTAAAAAACCAATATTATAAATAATGTTCAATTTTTTCTGTTTTCAAGGTTCGATGCCAGTAAAAATATGACTTCCTGCATTAAGATTTCTTAAATTGTCTGTGATATTTCTAATTTTAATTCAACAAGTTCGTCTTAGTAAAAATGCCAAGAAAATTCTTCTTAATTTAGCTACGTTTTATAAAAAAGTACCTATGTAGTGATCAGCTTTGCTATATTTTATTACTGGATTTCCTAGATTGTTTTTTAATCCAAATTATGCTGTTTATCTGCAAAATGGACTCCACAAAAAGTCATTGAACATCTAATTACCCTTTGGAATGCTGCAGAAAAAGCTGGCTAAATGTATACAAATATACTTGCAACTTGGGCTCAGGAACAGACAATCGTTGCTGATTCCATGGATAGGGCATCCCCTTGATTCCATATTTCCTTTGTTCCTCGAGAGACTCATTAAAGCCATCGAAAATGGCTCTAAAAAACACTTTTGTTAATTGTTTTAAATAATTAACTCGTTACAGCTCTTTTCGTTAATCTTCCCATTTTGGATCAAAATAGATCAATTGATTAGCATACTACCAATGTTGATTGAAAATTTTAATGCTCATTACATAATCACTATCAGGATCGTAAGGAACATCATATCCTCGAAAATATCTGATTAAATAAATGCAAACTTAAGGACATCATGAGCTGAGGGACCAAGTGGCTTTCGCAGATTTTGAAGTATTATATCTTCCATTTTGTTCTCTATATAAGCAAATGCTTACCGAAGATGAATTGAATAAAATAATTGAGGTAATCCTTGATAGAACTGAGACTGGTGACTATTCCTTCTGGTTTTTTGTGATTCTAAATAATCAATCATATACATTTTTGGCCTTCTCTTCATATATTTTCTTAAAATATTATATTAGTTTGTTCCATTAAGCGATTTATATTAAAAACTCTAAATTTAGTTCCTCTAGAATGGCTTTGGTAAGATCATCTTCTTTCTTTTACAGTAAATTTTTTAATCTTACTTTCCACTCTTCGCTTTATTTGTCCTCAATTTAAATTTAAATGGAAGACTCAATTTAAATAGATGGCTTCCATTATCTATGAGTATCAATCAGACTATCCTCTTCTGAAATGTTATAAAGCTATTGTTTAATCAATCCATCATTTAATTCATGCTTTTCAGGTTTCGGTGGTAAAGGCTCAGGTACAATCTAAACTTTTTTATCTTCTTTGAAGAAGGAAGGTTGATGACAACCTTAATTTTTTCTTTTTATTATTGTTGCAATATCGATACGGTTACTGTTGGAACGAGCACTTGAGGTTGGCTGGTCCTCAAATAAAAAAGGCTGGATTGATGGCAAATGATTTTTAAATACCTCCAACTTTTTCCTGAGTTTAATATTTTCAATATCCTCAAGTTCCCTTCCTTGCTCACAAGAAGAACTGCTAAACTTACCGCTTTCAACACTAATGTCCGATAAATCATTTTAAATTTTAAGAATTTAATTCTAAAAATAATTAATTCGTTGCTCTCGGCCAATGGATCCTCCACTCCTCTAATTTTATCTCCCTTTCTCCCTTTCCTTTTAATAGTACTCCTTGGTCTTAATAATTTTTTGCTAATTGATGTGCTATCCCAGTTCATTTTTTAATTATTCGCTCATTTTCAAAGATTTTTGTAAAACATTATCGATATTCTTTTCTTAAGTGACCTGTTGAATGAAGTCCTCCCATTTCTAGATGCTCTCCTCCTAGAATTGCTTTACTAATTTATTTTTTGGTTTCTTTTGTTACTCGTTTAGAATCTTTTTAAACTTTAGGCCCGCCCCCTGACTTCTCACACTCAGTAGTGGCTCATCAGAATGCGGTAAAGGCTTGGAGTGTTTATGCCGAATATCATTACTGTATGATTTAATTAATTTTTTTGTTTTATAGTTACGCCAGGCTCTTTGGATCTTTTTTGCACATGCAGTTCGCAAAATGTCATTTGCCTTCATGCTGTACTGTCTGTCCTTATTATCTTTGGCATGTTGTTCGATTAACCGCATGTCTGCTATATCCACTTCTGAAATGTTAGTATCAACTTTCTGAGAACTGAGAATATATTATGAATCCTATAATTTTCCTTTGAGTTCGTTAGAGTTAGTAGTGTATTTTATTATAGTATCGTCCTCATTGATGACATGATCTAAGATGCTGACGTTTCTTATTATTTTAGTGCCCTCTTTAGACCGACGAGAGCTGCAAGCTTTTTTGCGAGAGGACAACTCACAAGATTTGTATTTTTGGCTAGGTGGGCGAGCGGATATTGCGTGAGATATGCTATTGCCGTTTTTTTTACGAAGTATCTGAAATTCAGAAGGGGCTAAATCTTTGAGAGTATTTAAATTTGATGTGTTCATTGTTTTCCTGTCGTTAATAGGAGTGCTTATAAGTTTATGTTTCTTCTTAATTTTATTTGGAGAGGGGCTTCCTGATGTTTAGAGCTATCGATGCGTGATAACATATTTCTGCTTGAGAGGTATCTCGATGCTGAAATTGACTATTAGGTGTTGACGATTCCTCTCGCTTCTATTTAGAACATTGCGTACTTGATCCTGGGGGTGATGTTCATACAATTAACTGCAAATTATTGATCGTTTAAATTTATAATTCATTCCCATCAAATGAGCTCTCAGCAGTATAGCATCGCCAAGCATACAATACTCCCATTGATATTTAAGATTACACATCGTAACACCTTATGTATTGATTGAAAATATTCAGCTTATCTGATAAAAGATTCTATTACGAAATCCCTGCTGTTAATGCCCTCAATTGATGAGATGGAAGGAATTAAACAGCATGTTGTCAACATACAATAACAATTTCAGTGTAATCTTACTCATACATTTATTAATACAAATCAAGCGGATAAAGTCAAACCTCTCTTTAATGAGAGGATTATTACACCTTAGATTCAGGGATAATTAAAACCTTAATTAATCGGATAATTGTCCATATGTTACATCAAAGCTGCGGGATATCAAGCTGATTATAATTTAATTGCTGCTACGCATATTACCCCTACATCAACGAAGTTTCCAGTGCTATTTGTTGGAAAGATGCTTTCTGTTTGGTATGCCATTATTCATTTAGCTCGATTGATTTGGACAGCACTGCTTCTTCACAAAATTATTGCTATAGTATTGATAAACTGAAATATTTTCCAAGCGAAACTTATATTTTTCCATCAAATAAGGTCAATTTATAAGATTTATAATTTGCTTCTGCACTCTAAAAGAATTCCTTTCTCGATTAAAAAATATAAACCTTGAAAACAAGGGGTAAGGAACTAAGTGATTGCTTGATTCCTACTTCAATTCTTTAATAAAAATTAATGAACCCCTTCCTCTCTCCTCAAAAATATAATTTCGACTTGCTTAAAAATAAAGATCGTTTTTCAAGTTTTGCCATGCTTCGTTAAATTCGAAATAAATGGAAGAAGTGATTCTTTGGAAAGATAATGAAATATAAACAATCATTAATAACCATAATCTTAAAAATTGTATCTTCTCACATCGAACTTTATTTATATTTAACCGTTAGGCTTCACTTGAAGATATTATCGACCTCCGTCGTTGTCCAACAACACTTTTTATGGCTGCTTTAGCTAGTTTATGTACCCCATTATAGACGCACAGCAAGTGGCTATGGTCGTGGAAGGAATGGTCTAAAAAATGCGTATCTTTCGTGTATGCTGCCCTGGGCTTGTAGGCAAATGAATGTTTCCATAGCCCTTTGCAATACTCCTTCCTAAAAAATCTTTGGAATAAACTACGACAACAATTTGTGGCCATCCTTCAGGATTTTTTGTTTAGAATGTTATTTCAAAAGGAAAATTCCATACGATACATTTGTCATTGTGAGATGCATTCTGACTTATTCCTGATTTTTGACCATACGCTATTTTCCAGTGGTTTGAGGCGACAGTGGTGTAGAGTAAAGTGAGAGAGTGACTAAAATTAAAAACGCCACTTAAAAATGATCCTTGATATGTTATGAACATTGACTATTTTTTCTTGAGTCTGGGTTTGAAATTAAGCTCCTCTGCCTAACTCTCTAGCTGTTGACTATCCTCGAGGGACTTTTATTCAATATTCGAATCATTTTAAACCTCTTCTTTCATAAATACTTTTCTCATTTAAATGTTTCTTATTTATTAATTATACTCAAAACCTGACGATTTCAAATTTTATTATTTAATGACCAAGTATTTAATAAGCTAATTTGTTAAATTTCACAATGAATCATCTGTTAAATACTGGAATTAATAATAAATGATAATTATTTTATAAATTATGAATATCATTTTATTTACGAACTGATAATTTACTCTTTTGTTGTCTAAAAACAATTATCTGGCATATTCTATCTTCTCAATAAAGGAATTTATTATAAAAAATTTAAATACAATAAATCGATTTTTAGATTCATTATTAATATAACTTAACATGAACGTGATTGAGAAGGGAATTAAAATCAACCAAAAGTATCATGAAGCCGAACAATATGCCAAGAAGATAGAGGGCGTATCTAGAACCACAAACTGGTTTGAAACCAAGACCAAATACGAGGGAGCAAAGAGGCTCATCGAATAACGGAAGCAAGTAGAAAAAGAATTGGAGTTCGGCAGACAAGAACTTGTTGTCAAGAGATCCACTCGTCTCCAGGCATTGTATGACAAAGAATTTTAGAATTGGGAGAATATACTTAGAGATCAAGGATTATCCATATTCAAAAACAAACTATGATCAGCTTAATTTCCATCATCAATATTTTTTCACAAATTAGCTATATTTTAACTTCAATTTAGTCTAAAACAAAACAAAAATAGAGATGGATGATGAGAAAAACCATGATTAAATAATATAAGCAAAGAAATGATTAAAGTATGATGATTTATATTTGTTTATCGTGCAAGCAGTTTTATGATTTGCAGTTATAGATTTAAAGAGCCACACTTAAAATAAAAAATATTTAATTTTTTCAATAAATAAGATTATAATCTTCATTAGTAAAATAATGGAGGATAAATGTATCTTTATGATGAAATAAATCACGATTTAGAATTACTTTATATTGGCTACTTGCATTAATCATAAAATAACAGCCCCATACTAGATTGTTATGGTATTGATTCTTGACCTTGACTTTTTGATCTTTCGATATTTTGCTAATTTTTGAATAAAGAAGATAGTTATTGTTCTGATTTTGATTATTGATTTTTACTTTTTGATCTTTTGGCATTAAGTTTTTAAATGACTAATTATAATTTAGCGGGGATATATTTTTATAAAATTTGTTGATGATTTATCGATATCTCCTCACCCTCTAATTCCAATAATTCTGTCAAACTATTAATTTTTTAAATAACAATTTTTAGACTCATTATTTTTTCTTTTTCCATTTTTTTAGCTGACTCGTTAAATGCTCCAATTGCTAATTTATACATATTTTTTTTTAAATTAGCTTTTTGCAGATTATCTTAGAGAACTTTCTCTCGAAGAAGAATATTCTATTTTTCGGTCTTAAGAAAATTATTATTTGCTTTTAGATCAAGTATTTATTGATCTTTTTTCTTTGCTAAAAGCTCAAGCTCATAAGATTGCTCATCTCTTTTTTATCTGAGTGATAAAATTTTCTGTTTGCATTTTTCAAAAGATGTTGTGTTTTTTATTCTTTATTTTTAGATTAATGCTTCTAACGATAAAATCTATCCCGTTAATTTTTAGATAGATTTCTTCAATGCTAAATTTTCAGCTTGTTTTTAAATAATAGCTCTCTTTAATCTTTCATTCTATTGACTCTTTTTATCCAAATTTATCTTCAAAGGAGAAATAGATTCCTATTGTTTCAATTTCATCTTTAGAGGTTAAGTTTATTGAATGAATTTTAAAGCCTAATTTTATTAGATAAGTTGCTTTGTTTTTGCAATTATTTAATGAACTTGGCATTCAATATTTTATCTTGCAATTTATTTGTTACTTAAAGATTTGATCTTGATCTACTATAGAAAAAAATTAGGTAAACTTCTAATTTATTCCTTGATGGCTAATAAAGACTTTAAACTTTCTTCTCCTTTTTGAACTGATTTTTTTAATTGAGTAATTTGATGCTCATATTGTTTAATTTGTGAACTAATTTTTTATAAATTTGTTTGATATTAATTTTGGGCATCCTGCATCACCTAAATAGAGAAAAATATACTTTTGAATTTTTTTATATTTGTTAAGACAATCTATTTGCTATTTTATTGTAAGTGCTATTTTATTTTTCAAGATAAATCAGCTTGTATTTTTGTATTTACAGTCCACATTATAAGTACCGGTTAACAGTGGTACTGTCCACCTATTTGTATTCAGAACTAGTTATATATGTTATATAATTTCCATGCTTGTTTTGAATACGATTTATGTCAATCTTAAAGTTTTGCTTATATGTCTTCTCAAGTAACTGTTTTTTTTCGTTAAATTTCCTCTTTAATTATTTAATATCCTCGGCCTATTGTTAGGTAAAAAATATATTTTGCCTAGATTCTAGTATTACATATAAAAATTGATAAAATCTGCAAAAAATAAGTATGATTAATATATATTTTAGGAATTACGTAAAGACAAGGATTTTTTAATAAATTTATGTTAATACTTAGGCATAGAACTAAAGTTAGAAATGGCTAATAAATCAAAAAAAACATATATAAAACACTAAGGTAATTACATACCCTAAAAGTTCTAATTTATTGAAATCAATTATTGTGGAAATAACTAAGATTCAGATAAATTAAAATTCCGACTTCCTTTATAAATTTAGTCTTTAAAAATAATCTCAAAAATAATAGAATTATAGAGTGATTTTTTATACATATTTTATCCATAATTAAAAACCAGTCCTCCATTTAAATTTAAACATAATTAAGATTAGTTTAAAATATTCAGTTAAGAAAATACCTAAAAGTGTATTATCTATATTAATAACATGGAACCTAACTTAGAAAAACATCCCCAAAGTTAAGAGTCTGCAGAATCATTAACTACAACAAAAGAGATTATCTATACTCCAAGCACCAACAACTCTACTCAACAAAATAAAAATAAGAAGTTAGCAACGCAAAATCAACCTACTTCCCCAACCTCTAACTGCTTAATTTTATCTACTATGAAAGAATTAACAGTCATCAATGAGTCAATACGAGAAAAAACATTGAAAATTGAACCCATTAAGGGTACTTATCACAAAAATAGATCTCAATTTTTCAATTGGATGAAAAACTAGTGTGTAAAACTATAACTTTCCCGTTAAACCTTTGGAGGTGCGATATTTATGATGGATTATTATTATAAACAGAATAATTTTAATTCTAATGATTTCTCATGCTTGGCGCTCAGCATGCTGATTATATCATCCAAGATAAATGAGTTAAAAGTGCTTTATACTCCGATAATGGCGATGAAAATAAAAGTTGACCCCCTAAAAATGGAAGAAACTTAGATAAGGGTGATGAAGTGGTTTAAATTTAAAGTCAATGCCTATAACTTTGCAAGAGTAATTATGAACTATATGAAAGTCTGGGATGATATGGTAAAGATAGAAGACTCATAATCTTAGCTTCCTCTATTTTTTTAATAAAATATAAACAGTTATCTTCTGTTTCAATAAATATTTTACGTATGTGAGCAGCAACTCAAAATACAAAATTAACTGCTAAGCTCAACTCTGAAAATAATATTTTAGCAAATTTTCATCTGTAAATTTGGGTTAGAAACGATCAGTAAATATTTACAGAAGTTATTTTTACTGAAATAATAACTAAGTGTATTCTCAAGATAAGAAGTATATTATGCATATGAATATATAAACTCAGAAAATTAACTATATGCAAATTATGTCTAAACTTTAAAATAAAAAATTTAAATTTGGAGAAGAGACTTTTAACTTTTAAAATAGGGTTTAAAGAATCGATTTTCCTAATCTCAGTCCAATAATAAACACTATGGAGATTTCATGAGCGCGCAACTCTGAATATCACCTTTGATTACTATCATGTTACATTGTTTTTTATTATCTCAATATTTAAAGGATCTAATATACATTTTAATAAAATAAATGCAATGATCTTGTCAAATTTTATGGCATAATCTAATTCTAAACAATAAAATAAATAATTGAGTTCTTCTTTTTAAAATGAAATAGACTTTTTTCAATTTTTATACTAATAATTATATATAAGATAAATATAAGAATTGAAAAGAAAATCTATTTTATTGTATTTTCAATAATTCAAAATGACAAAGTCAAACAAATATCGTAAGTACGACAACAAAGTCAACTGAGAAGCTTAATCCGGTTATCACAATCGTAATTGTTATATTGAAAAACTGCCAAATTATTACGATTGATTTGAAATCAAAACTATTTACATTTATTTTGACATAAAAATATTGTATAATTATTTTAATGAATTGATCATAAGGTTCGAGTAGATCTAATCAATTCTTTTAGATGCTATATAGAATGATCCAATGTTTTTTGGCATTATTTTACAAGCATATCGAGATTTAAATATCCATGAGATAACTATTAATATATTACACAAGCACAGTCGATGTTTGACTCAGTCATTCTTTGCATTAAGATAAGGCTATCATCAAGTAAAGGGTCTTTCATTCCTGCTGTGATGAATGTTTTAGGCCATTGAAGTGGAAATCGATTATCCCCAATTGTCCCATTTATATACTCCTAGCTTAGTAAACTGGGACTTACTAAAGGATTTTATGCCTTTTTAAGATCACCCTTCAGATAGGACTTTAAGCAAAGCAATAGCATTGAAGGCCACAAAAGAGGATCTGTGATAGAGTATAGCCTTGATTCAGAAAATATCATTCTTAAGTCAGTAGCCGGATAAGCCATATAAAGAGCCTTAGGTATAGGTAATTTATTTTTGAGAATAAGTCCAGTTAATGAGCAAACTAAATTTCCACCAGCTGATTCTCCAGCTAAATAAATTTGTGTAGGCTTTATATTCATAAAATTATGAATTTGCTCAATTAAAAAGCGATAGACTAAGAGGCAATCCTAAGGAGCTGTTGGAAAGGGATGATCCGGAGGCATTCTATAATCGATTGATAAAACTGGAATATTTAATTCTTTAGTCCATCGGCGAGTATAGTTTTGCATGGATCGACTGGAAAGAGCAACAAATCCTCCTCCATGCATGTGCAATAGGACCGTATCAAAAAATTTGATTTATTCTTCGACTGACTGACAGCAGCTACAAGTTTCTGGCTCATTAAAAATCCTTATTTTTTTATTGGAAAGGATTCTAACAGTTATGGCTGTTTCATTTTATGTAAAAATATCAGTTTTATTAGTAATTGGTTCATTTGTTGGTAGATATATTTTTCTATTAACTTTTACGCCTTCATACAATATTTTTAAAAATTATTTGGTTGCTCCTTATTCTGGAAGATTCCATATTTTCTGAGCCATTTTTAAAGTAGGATTACGATAAAATACATAACTTCGTAGTTTTGCTGAATCATTCATAATCATAAGTCTGGAGAAAGATAGCCCAAAACGGCATTTTCTAATAAAGCATAAATCATGTTTTTATTCATTGATACTTGCTGAAGTAGCGACGTGAAGCATCTTTTTTAATGATTTGTATTATTTTTTAAGTGATTTAGTGTCATTTGGTTTGTCAATTTTAATTTTAGCCCAAACTTCAGGATAAGCTGCTGGAAGAGAATTAGTAACGTCTGAATGCTCTTTGAACGAGTGAAAGAACTATAAACTGCAATGTAATTTGGTTTAAATCTCCAAAAACCAAACCGTTTTTCCTTTTGAGTCCAGATCATCAATATTTTTTGTCTTTAAAAATTATAGTAGAAAACGAAATATTTTTAACGCTGCCCTAAAGATGATTTCGCTTTTATTCTTCTTTTATTTTAATTATTGGCAAGACTTTAAAATGGCTCTAAAATTATCGGAGACTTCTTTTGCAGAGACTTAAATTCTCTGCATGTACTATTCAATTTTTGGATCATTTGTAATCTGGCCAATGATAGTATTGAACCTCAAAAGTAATTAGTCATAAATTTAATCGGTCTATTTTTGATGTATTTAGATGTTGCTTTCGATATTTGGATGGTCAGCAGGTGCTAGTTTATTGATAGGTTAGTATAGCCTTTCCATCTTTGGTAGATATTACAAATTTATATTAATTTTCTGATATAAATAATTTGTAATGACTAATCAAGTTTATATATGTAAAATATCAAAGATTGCTCAGCTCCGTTACTTTTTTTTCGTAATTGGCCAAATTGATATCTTACAACTGATACTAAAGCTACTGTTTTTATAAATTCGTCTTTATTTTAGCAATAAAATCCTTTAGGGTAGTTAGATCTTTAAATTTAATTTCGTAGTTGTTGACTTTACTTTCAAAGCACAAACACTTCCCTTTATCTGGTATACTCAACTCGACAATAATGAATAAATTTTAAAGAGTATTGCTATTACCTTCTTTTTTGATTTGTCCAACAACAATCTTCGAAATCCGATAGAGTTGAATTTCTTTTATCGAAGCCAGTTGATGGCTGCAGTATAGAATTCGATAATTCGATAGAACAAGATATTTATATTATTCACTTTACTCTATATGACTTATAAAAGATATCTATTCATTGTCGTTTTACTAGATTTGATTTTTCCGCATAATTTCATTCCCCTTTGCAGTCAAAAAATCATATTCATACAGCTGTTTATGAGGAAATGTTCGAATAGGTCGGCTTCTCTCTTTCATGGAATTTTATTAGTAATATCCCCAACTAATAAATCCCAGTCCAATCACATATATGAAGTCATATATTGCAACATTGATTTTAATAATCCATGGAATGATGTTGAGAATGGCTAAAATTAATCCAAAAATTAATCCTAAGCACGGAAATGTTGCATGATATTCACAAGGCCAAGTTGCAAAATTAACAAAATACTCCCTAACAATTCTATAAAGATATCTTCCTCCATTGGTGAAACCAGCTAATGGTGATTTAAATATTTGCCTCCTAAACATTTCTCGTCTCGATTGAAAATTTCGATCAAAAGTAAAGAAGGCAATAAATTTAATGAGAGCATTAAGGAATTGAAAACCCATAGAAAAAAGGAGGACAAAAAAAGATATTATCCCTTCAACAAAAGTTGAAGTAAAATTTTTTATTTATTTAGATTGAACAAATTCATAGAAAGGATTATAGAATATGCTTTTTACTCCGATGCCCAATCCCTGAACCAACTGTAAGGGGGCGAGGATTTGAATGGAACCAGCATTGTACAAAATTTGCTTTTTCATTTCATATAAGTAGTATTAATGAAGTGTTTGTCTGAGTCTATTTTCTTCCAAAAATACATGATGAAAAATATAGGAATCTATGGTGATAATGGCATTTTAAACTCCAGCAGGTATAAGAGTGAGAAAACTCATGAGTTTGGGTTCAAACTATTTATCTATATTGGCATCAAAGGAAACCGAAATGGTCATTTTAATTGGTTTTATCTCCAGATAGTCAATGTATATTTGTTGATTTTTAATTGTATTGCCATTCATTTGAAGTCTTGGTTTATCTATTGGTTCAGTTTATATCTAATAAGAGTATTGATTGTTAATCTGATCTATACTTTTGAGTAAATTTAGAATTTGAGGAATGACAGCCGCCTCAATCATCAGTTCTGCTTCATCTAAAAAGAATGTGCATGACTTATAATGTTCAATTTGCTACTATGATTTACTAGCTTCAATTTCATTAAGAATAATGTTTTATTTTTCTCTTTTTAATTACAAAAAAGGATAGTTCGATTTTTTAATTTGCGAAAGTATAACAGGATTAAGCGCATAGTTTAATTGATTATTGATTTTCATTTTTTTTATTTTAAAAATTTGCTCAAATTTTTTGATAAAATAATTTTAATTTTGCCCCTATTCTTTGATCTTAGAAACTCTGTTTTAAATAATACATTAAATGTCTTCCATATTGATTAAAATTACCTCTTCAGTCTTAACTGGGTTTGAGTTGATGATGGAAATGAAAAAGTTTTAGATTACATACTCTTTCCTGTCTAGTTTAGCATCGTTCTCTGATGTCATATCGATATTATGCAGGAAAAAAATAATTGAATTTTAAAATGATTCAATAGTGAAGAAAATTCTATCGACGATGTCATTATTTATGTCTTTCATAAAGATATCCACCCATTCCCTATATGTTGCTTGTTGAGGATGAAACTCAAGCACAGACTTATCTTTGAAGTAAATCTCAATTTTATTGTGAGAATTGGATACTCTTTAGGCTTAATTCATGTTTAAAGTTATTCCCTATCCGATATTTAAATAAAGCTTTTTTGAGAAAATATCCAAAATAAGCAAGAATTCACCAGACATTCTTAAATATTTTAAAAAACATTTTTATCTCTTAAATAAGGCGTGATTATCATTTTTATTATTCTGCCTTCCATAAGAATTGCTGCCTTTGATCAATATAGGCTCAAATTAAGATTTTTGTTTCAGAGAATAAACTTTACTGACTCCTTCTATTTATACTTCAACTTCATGGGTATTGTTAATAAGATTTGACCAGCTGAAAGGCACTTTAGTTTTAGGCCTAATTTTATAAGATTAACCATTTTCTGTAATTTTTACAAAATAATTGGTCACATTGTTAATATAAAATGGGTGTTTAACCTTTTTATCATCAATTAGATTAAAGTTTAAGATTGTAGTATATCTTTTTTGGGAGCTATCTATCCTTACATAATGAAAATTTTAGTGATAAGCTGCCATATTCGATATATATATATCTTGTTAATTTTATTATCTTTTCAGTTTTATTGAGAGCGATCGCCCTATTGAATCATCACATGTGAAAAGGTTACTGGTTATTATCTATCTATCGTAATAAATTTTGATATACATTTATTTTGGAAGGAAGTCATATGTATAAAGATACTTTTATTATTTTGGGTTTAGTTTCAATATTTAAAGGCCTTCTTAATTATTACTGGGAAGAATCTATCCATTTGATGATTGATAAATAGACATCTCATAGTCCATATCGTTAACAATCAAATATTTGTAGTTTATTATCAAATTTCGAATTAATTTATTTAATGGGCTTTCTTAGATTTTTAGTACCAACTCAATGCAAGAAAAAACTTGACTGTAACTTTATTTATCCTTACAAGAAATATGACCTCTATTTTTGGTTGATCCACAGCAGCCTTTTGTATTAAGGTGTTATTTATCTGCTTTTAGTTCTCCATCATGTACCTTTACCAACGTAAAAATATCAATTAAGTCAGTTTCAGTCACAAATTTATGCATCTCCTATTCAGCGTTTAAAGGATCATGCAAATTAATTTTCATAGTATTATTTGTTTTGTTCTTCGGAATGGCTAAGGAACTTAGTGATTTCTGATCAATTGGAAATCTCTTTTTATCGTAGTCGAGTTGAAATTATAACTCAGTCTAATTGATAATTAACCAATCAGGGTAAAGCTAAACCAAGCATGTATTATAAGTTTACTTGGTTATTTTTATATTGATAGACTGCTTTCTATCAATTTCCATAACTTCTGTCTTGGTGCCAATATTAAAATCCAAAAAATGATATTATTTATGGATTACATCCTCTGCAAATTAAACGACAATATCTTTAATTTAAATATTCTTTGGAAATTAATTTAGCTATATTGATTTGTTCGAAGCTAGTTGGTATTTCTTCTATCTGCAACTAATCAAGTTGAAATTAATGATTGTGTAATTATAGATTATGATAGGCGATAAGATTACTGTCAAACTGTCATAAAGGATAATCCGTGAACCATCATATTTGTCCTTCAAATGTTCGCATTCAGTCTTTATATTTATGACAGAAAACGTAAATTTTAAAGTTTTAATAAGAAAATCCCTTCTATCAATTAAACGTCTTTGAAGGTTTGATAAGTTGAATAAATTCTCGTACATCTTTCCTTTTTACATGTCGTGATATTCATTTTTATTAGCCTGCATTTGAATTAGGTATTTTACTGATATTGTTTAGTCTTCAGACTCCACTACCGAAGAGGAGTTTTTTTGAAGAGATCCGATATTTTAAAGAGGGTTAGCCGATTATCTTTTCCATGAACTTTTTCTGACAGCAGAAATATTAACAAGATAATCATAGTCATAGATATTTTCTGGTAAGGAGTAATATTACCTAAATTATAGCTCATGGGACCAATTATCATTTTTTTGAACAATGGAGCCAAAAGTTAATAAAAGCCGATAGTGTAGCATATTATATATTCTAAAGGGTGTTCGATAAGTAATACACTTGCATTTGGTTTTGGACTCCAAAAAAGAGTGGTATAAAAATACTCTTAGCCCCTCAATGTGAAATTTATTGGCATAAATTTTACTTCTTTTGGTCTTT
>Ga0302268_1000519_pt1 | contig 24096 bp, 17 predicted proteins | sample III_Bog_E2_1_FD_194554 | JGI IMG/M metagenome (GOLD analysis project Ga0302268, IMG submission 194554) | Peat permafrost microbial communities from Stordalen Mire near Abisko, Sweden - III_Bog_E2_1 | ecosystem: Environmental > Terrestrial > Soil > Wetlands > Peat | place: Sweden: Abisko... | reverse complement strand
TTTCTTATCATATTTTTTCAATTCTTGACCAACTTAGTTAAATCTTTGCTTATTTTTCTTGATGTTTTGGGCACGTTAAAACTGTTACTGGAGATCTTTTATCTACTTCTTGGTGGACAATATCTTTGATTCTAAATGATTCAATTGTTTACATTGATCCATCAGCTCTTTTTCGTTATGAATAAGGTCCTTATTTGATGAAAGCAGTGCTGTTCGATATTTAAAATTCGCAAATTCAAGTGATTGAATTTCGTCAAGAAGCTCCTCGTCTGTTAGTTTGTAGGGATTATCGTTAGTTTGAAACATCCTCTTAAAGTATTACTGGAAAACCGTATCTAGTTTTTTATCGAATTTGTAGAGCAATTTCTTTTGAATAAATTGTTATTGAGTGTTGTCCATTAATTAGATATATTTTAATCTATTATTTTAAGTTAAAAGGTGATCTTTTTATAAAATTGACTAACAATAGTCAACATCAAGGATGATTTATAAAATTATTCGAATAAAATAAACCCTATCGCATAATGGATTGACTAACAAGTTTAATTCATCAATCCTATTCAAAATTTATAAAATGTCACAATTAATTAAATGGTCATACTTTCAAGCATTTAATGATAATTGACAATTTATGAATACTATAAGAGATTGTAATTATTATTTTTGAAGATACAATGATCAAGAACGTTTTTTATCAGCTACCAGCCCTAAGCGATCAGCATAATCCGTTAATTCCAATATGGATGAAAGAAGTCTTTAATTATTTACTGAAGCAATTGAAGGAATATTGATTGCTACCTATTTCGACTCCTCGCTTATTTATTTCCACCTTTTTGCATAGAAGTTTAGCAGGATTAACTATATTACCAAATGCGTACATCTTATCTTTTCATAAATTAATTTGTGACTGAAGTGTAAGATTTTAGATCTTCAATACGCTTTAGAATATCCTTGATTGACTTTTATAGATCATCAAGCGAATTATTGAGGGACACGTCAAATGATGACAGAATTTATTTTTATTTTACTGATAATTTAGCGCGTACCTATTCGAAAGCTGACTGAATTTGGCGCCTCGACAAAGCATTTTGTTCATTTAGCACTCGAATATTCTTATCAACTTCACTTTTTTTTATTAATAAGTTCTCGATACTGCTTTAAATTTTATCCAAATTTTTTTACAGTTCATTCTTGATAACAGGGGCGGATTTTTTTATAGTTTTAACATCATGATCTTTGTGCTTACCTAAATCGCCTATTTTCTACCATGAATGATGCATTCTGGACATATACATTCGCATCGACAATCGAAACAGAAATATAAAATTTCTTCATCAGGATGCTCTCCACACTATTTTCTTGAAGTAATTCCACTCGCTAACAGATTATTGCTTGAAGGGACATTTGCTTGCGAATTGTAGGAGTATTCTCGAATAGGTTGGCGTTAATACACTTTTTACGCTGTTTTTTCTTAGAATTGGGATTGATTTATTCTAGGAAGAATTCTTTAGGCTCGATCATATGGTTGCCTTGGCTAGGCATAAGTTTTGGCAACAGTTGATTTCGTAGAAGGGATAAGTCTTTCCAATTAAGCAACACTCTCAGCATCTAAAGCCGTCCTATCGAAACAAATTTCACAGACAATACTCTTCATAAAATTATTTTTACATTGGCTGTTTTTTTTTTCTTCATCTAAAAAGCAAGTCTTTCGGCTGCGCAGTCAAGGCATAAGTCATGCCCACAAGAAAGCATGAGGATGTCCTCTGGTAGTTTTTTGCATTTTGTGCAAGGCTGTGGTTGATCCATGCTTATGATATTAATAAAAAAATCAATTTCAAATTAGTGAATGCATCAAATCACTTAATTAATTTGCTAGATTTTCTGTCAATATGATTGCTTGATAAATTTTGCCCCTGGAATAAATGTTTTCAATGAGGCAACACTCTCAGTATCTAGTGTTGTACGTTCGTAACAAATTTCGCAAATAACACTCTTTATGAAATCATCTTTACTTTAGCTGTTTTTGTTAACTTCATCTAAAAAGCCAATCTTTCAGAGGCGCAAGCAAGGCATAAGTCATGATTGCAAGAAAGCATGAGGATGTCCTCTGGTATTTTTTTGCATTTTATACAAGGTTGTGTTTGCTCAATTTCTTTTTATGGTTGCTTGGGCTAGACATAATTTTTGGAAGCAAGTGATTTTGTAGCGGGAATAATTTTTTCCAATTAAGCAATACTTTCAGGATCTAATGGCGTCCTTTCGAAACAAATTTCACAGACAACACTCTCCATAAAATCATCTTTACATTGGGTTTTTTCTTTTTCTTCATCTAAAAAGAAAGTCTTTCAGCTGCACAGTCAAGGCACAAATCGTGGCTACAAGAAAGCATGAGGATGTCCTATGGTAGTCTTTTGCATTTTGTACAAGGTTGGGGTTAATCCATTCGTTTCCTTGATATAATAAATGAATTATAAATTGAGTAATGATCATCAAATCACCTAATTGATTGACTGGATGATATTCCAACCATCAATAATTCAAAAATTAAGTATTTTTCTGCTTCTAAAAGTATAGCTTTTTTTATTATTAGGTGCAATTTTTGTATTTGTGATCATCTATTCAGCTATTCTGTGCAACAAACCTCCTGACTAAATTTATGAAAATGGCTGTATTTCCTTTATTTTTGACTGCATATATATGTTAATTTTTCTATTATTTTAATTTTATATCGTATTCTTTTTTGATTCTTAGGACATTGGTTTTGCTGGCTTGTTTAAATCCTTCATGAAAAGTGCTCGAAAGTGATTCAGATCTTTGCTTTCTGCTTGGTTTATATTTGATGCTTTAATTTATAGCTATACTTTCTTTTTTGACTACAACCGTCTGTGCATACTACTCTTCATATCCTTTCTTGAAGAACTGCGGGAAAGATTTGATCTATTCGAAAGTTTAGACTGCGATAACCTACTTTATATTTCTCGACTTTATTCATAAGATTTATGCAGATCCCTACTCGAATACAAACTCTTTTGTGAGTTGATTCGCACATATATCTTTTTATTTTGCTTCGTGATTTCTTAGAGCTTCGATTTACGAACATTAAAATAAGTATTCAAATGATTTTCCTTCCTCATGTAGAGTAAATTTGCATTCATTCCAGACATTTGGTAAGAAACACCACTTTTAGCTTTCGAGTACCGCTTGGTTGGCTTAGTGGCAGGAATCGTTTGTAATGTCTCTTGATTTGAGTCAAAATTAAATGGGGTAATTTTTTCAATAGATGAAATTTTGACTCTGACAGAAGTTTTATTTGGATGAGGTTGCGATCTTGTTATATTACTTTTCACCCGATTTCGCGCATCGGCTAGAATGGATTTTATTTTGAGAGCTTGAATCATCGCAATGTTTATATCCAACTGATAAACAGTTATAGTATATTATTTATCGTTTAGTCAGTCTCAAAATAGTACGATTTAATTGATATTAAATGGCATTTTATATTGGTGATGGGAGAATTTAAATTTACCTACAAATTATCTTTATTGAACCCACTTTGCTTTTTGATTATCCTTCACTAAAATAAAATTGATGAAGCTGTTTAAAATTTTTAAAATGATTTTAAATTACAGTAAAATAATAGTAAAATGCAAAGAATCAATATAAATAATAAACTACACACTAATTCTCAAGGTATATGATTATTTATTTTTTAATGTCCAGCTATATCGAGGTTACAATTTTAAGTTTAATTCTTATATTACTACTATTTAGATGCAAATCAAAATGGAGATATATATATTTGAGAAAATCATTGGTCAAATGGTCAGTTGAATGATCGCTCCCGAGGGAGAAGAAAAGAAGAATTACGATATTTTTGAAATTTATTTCCTCTATTGGCTTGAGATGTTAATTTCTAGTCTTAATCCAATCCAGGATTAATCGTTCCCCAATTTATTTTCTTAAACAACCTTTTCCCCTCTCCCTGACTACTCTCTTCCTCCTGGGTTGGCATTTTAAAGTCCTCTTCGTCCTCTTCCCATTATTTCTCATCCTCCAATACTCTCTTCATTACAAAGGCAGCCTCTCCAGCATCTTCTATTTCCTTACCAGCCACTAAAAAATGAAGTCTTGAAGTGTTTCTGATTCTGCGATAATTTCTTTAAATTTATTTTTCCATAAACATTGTTGATTTAATTTGATGAACTTTTGGGTATGCGCGCTGTCTGCCAAGTTTAATAAAACTCATAATTGCTTGTAACGATGTAGGATTCTAAAAAATACGTATATAATCTTATAGTCTTGGCTTTGGCCAAATTGTAATGTCACCCACATAAGATTGAGTCAGTAAGTTTAAAAATTTTGTAATAGCGTTTGGAAATATGTAGGCCATTTGGCAGGCTCGATGTCTCACTTCTGACAGAATAAACTCCTTAAATCTGTGAAGTATAATGATGAAAGGTTGCAAAATTGGATTGCTGATTCCTCTTAAATCTTAAGTATAGTCCATGAAAGGAGTAACCCAAGGATTTGTCTGAGAAACAATAAAATTATTAACATTGAATAAAATTGAAATTTGATTCATGGGAAGATCGTGTCCAATTGATCCATCAACAAATTTACGATTCATTAGTGTGTATTTTGTTATTTTGCCATTTTGATCCTTGCAGAATAAATCAGTAGCCCCGTAAATGAAAGGAATAGCACAGCTCGCTGCTGAAGCACTCCATATTAGAACATTAGGAGCTGTCAAATAGTTTAAAAGACGATCAGAGTCATATTGCGAGTTACCAGTCACAGTTATGTTTAAAATTACCCCGAATTTATCATAGGCCTACTGAAAAGTATACTCGCCAATATTGTCCTTTAAAAATTGCTATAGGACCTTGATATCTAAGACGCACCCTTATCTACCAGCCCTCTGAATTCTTTGAAATAATGCCATGTTTTGTCGATTTGCAAATGCACTAAAATTGAATGTACTTTATTGAAACAGCTCTTCACGGGTATGAGTAGCCATGATTGAAGCAATGATACTTCCTGCGCTGCTTCCAGCAATCACTTTTGGTAAGCAATCAGCCTAAATTAATGTTTGTATCACTCCAATGTGATACATACCCATAATAGCACCACCACTCAATAAAAGCGCACTTCGACCAACTGCATGTCGAACTTAACCGAAAAATTATAGCTTTTTGCTTTGAGATATATCTGACTTAAGAATAGTTTCCATTCCCTTGGCAAGCTATTACTGGTATTGTTCAATGAGTCTTTTGGATCTGTTATAGGCATGACGATAAAGGAAGGGGCTATTGACATTAGCGATATTTCTATTTGAGTGGGAACGTATAATTTCTATCATTTTGAGCGCATCATCGTCTTCCCTGGTTTGACTCATAATCTTTACTAATTCTTGGAGATACTAAAAATCATAGTATGGTGAATAGACTTCATTTACTTGCTGTTCGATGGTGGGAAGATGGTCATACTGATCAGCCAATGTTTTCCAATCACTATAGGTCTATGCTTTTTGCATTAAACTTTTGATGGTGTCCATTTTGCTTCGAGTTCTGAGGGTTTCCTTTATCTCCTCTCGATAGTAATCAGCTATCTATCTGATGATAGTAATCTGATCATTGACTTATTGAGAGATAGTGTTCCAGATATATTTGAAAGGTTCGAACATTCGATCTCAGAAAATAATTTTTATGACGAACAAATAAATAATCAAGTGATTATAGTTCAAAATATTCCATTTGTAGAGAAGATAAGGGGTGCTATGGAAAGCAATTTTAAGCTAGTATTGATTCATAGTTGAAATAATAATACCTAGTAATTAATAAGTCTAATAAAATAACTGCGAAATGACAAACAAGCTATCCTATGTCGAGTAATCCCGAGAGGCTATCACTCGATCTAACATCAATACCTCAACAGCCAAAAATTTATGGACTTTTTCTAAGAATTAACGCTTCAAAGACCAAAAGCCTGAGTGTCCTTATGCAAGTTATCTAACTGATCTTTCTACCAATAATAAAAGGAACACACAATTCGGAAATAGTCGAAGAAAAGTGTTTACATAAACGTCTGAAGGTCCCAGCTCATGGGCCTATAATCCGCGCATAGATCAAAACAGATCAGCATCCACATTTGGATAGGGTCGAGAGGTAGTTTATAAGCTATGATAGAAATGCATTGCCAATTCCTACATCCCCTTAGATCCCGCAAAAGTATAATTGATATATATATAGAACCCTGGACCGGGTCGATATTTGCATTAATCATAAGAGAGAAAAAGAGGATATTCGATGAGACCAAAAACGGCTTATGGTCGAGACTGTAAATGTATATTAATCTAGATTTCATTGAAGATAAGGAGCAGAGATAAGTTCCAAGTCCCTTCAACTACTATGTAACAACAGAAAGAGAGGGAAGGTCAACGCTTTCAAAGTTTAGAAGTACAATCATGGGTAATGTTGGAATGAAAACTACCAATGATAGATTTAAAGGACACGCCGGTACAATAATTATGAGTTAGAGCCTACTCCCAGCCCATCTATGTATATCCCAAAGAAATATGGCATAAATAAATACTCAAAAGGAGGAAAGATGAACCGTGGTGCACGCATCTCTTTCATCGATTAAGTTTCCAAATCTGCCTACACCCCAGGTCCAGGTAATTACCGCATGCCTACTGAATTTGCTCATTATAAATAACTGCATTGATCCTTTAATGTCTTCAATCTTTCCAATCAAGATTCTCCTTCTTGAATTAATTAATAAATAATAATTGATATATTAAATATTAATAAATAATGGTTCAAATCCAAAAAGCTGAGAAAAAGACTGCGTATCGCTACTTGCTTCAAGAGGGAGTCATTGTTCTGCATAAAGACTACACCAGTCAACCACACAAGGGTACTGGCGTTCCTAATATCCATGTTCGCACACTTCTTCGCTCACTTAAGGATCGTGGACTTGTCGATCTTGTTTTTAACTGGCAATATTACTACTATTTCATTAACAATGAGGGCAAGAAATTCCTCACTGAGTTCCTTGGACTCACTGAAGAAGTTGTACCACTCACCTGGAAGAAAGATTAAAAAAGACAGTATGAACATATGGTCGAGGATCGAGGAAGAAAAATCAGAAGAGATAGGGAAGGAGCCCCTCAAGGAGAAAAAAGAGGTGGACGTGGAGGACCAAGGGCCTAATATCGGGAGAGAGGTGACAGGAAAAAAGAATAAGAACCTACCACCACTCATGCTGATAAGCCTGTTGAGACCAAGACCACTGCCTGATTGATTTGTCTCATACAATTCTAAGTTATCGTATTTCAATGTTTCTCTTTTTATTAATAAAAATACAAAATACATTTAAACTCATTAATCATCGATCGGTTGATAGCAATAAATCAAAATTCCCAGACCAGCAAAGCTATTTGCCAAGTCATAGTTTCTCCTTCAAGGAAAATTAAGGTTGTTAGACCCTCATAAAAAAAACATTATCGCTACTATGTCATATAAATAAAATACAACAAGAGAATATAGAGGCGAAATAAATCAAATACTATTCACTTTTAAAAACCATAGAATTCAGAAAGATACAGAAAAATGAAAATTCAATATATAAATGAATATGAATGAGTTATTTTTAAATAAATTGCAAGTAAAGTAAATCATATATTTAAAATTAGTTTATGAGGTTAGGGCTGTATTTCATCCCTTTGCTTTATCTTATAATTATAACATCAATTGCTTACAATAAATCAAATATCTTCATTTTTTAATACATCTATTGATTGATGAATGATGTGAAATTATTTAAAAGTTGTTTAAATAGGTATGATCAAACAATCTCAAGGAAGAGCTTGGGGTTAAGCAACTCGATTTCAGGCTTAGCAATGTTAATAATGCCAGCTGGTTGTGCCACAATTCGTTTGGTAGAAATCCTCTTTCCAAGTTTATTGGATTCTGTCTTTTTCTTGTCGTTTTCTTTGATACGATTAAGGAAGGACTGTCGGGAGGTTGACAATTTTAAGTGCTCAACTCTAACGTGTATTCTCTTGGGAATGATTCTTTGTCTGACCTGCTTGTTTACAATAACTCCGATGGACCTAGGGTTTACGTTGAAAACGGTACCTGTGCGGCCATGATAATATTTATAAGGCATACCCTTATGAATAGCACCGTCGACCACAATATCAACAATGTCCCCAATCTTGTATGTCGTAAGGGTCTTGGATATGTGAATAGCACCGTGCTGTTTGAATCCCTTTTTGAACTTGTGTCTGGTTCTGCGCTTATATCCGTAGCTGTGGGTCATAACTTATGTGATAAATAATAATATTAATTAATCATAAAATAATCAATTTCAGGAAGATCCATTTTTATCTGTGCTCGTCCATCGAAAACTAAATAGTCCCTAGTTATTAGGGAAAACTCATGTGCATGCTCATAATCAAAAAAAATCACGCTTTTTCGACCCTACTACTCATATTTTATCCAGTCTCATTCAGCTCTTTTGATCTACTCGGTTTTTCTTCATTATTTTGTAGTGTTCGACCGCGTAATTGCCCTCCAGTCGTATTCTGAAAATGATTCATCAGTGAAGTTGTGCCTTGTATTCTGGCGTAGGCCAACTCACAAATCTTTTCGCTGTTGAACCGATCCCATCTTCGTCCATTAAATTCGTTATAAAATTCCAGAATGAATTTGGTATGGATGAAATTAACAAAGGCATAGCCCACGTTACAAGAGTTGTAGTTATCGATGGGAAGGTATAAAAAGTTAATCTTCATCTTGTAGTTTTTGTCGATTTACTACAGCAGTAGATCTTAAGAATATTTGTTAGGAATGTGCCTGATCATTAGAGTCGTTCGTCCGTCAATTTAGATCTGTATAAAAATTATTGTACGTCTTTAGGAATGATCTTGAATTAATGAGGCTCTTAATCTGTGGCACTTCTGCGCTTTCTTTGAGCAATTTTATGGTAGATGATATTGTTTTGGGGTTGAGGGTAAAATTGATAAGGGTAACCCATAGCAAGCGCTTGGTTCATTGCTGATATCATCTCCATGGAAGGGCTTTCCTCCTTCTATCGAAGTCGAGGACTCATTTAATTTCCTAAGCTTGAGTGATTTGTTGTTGTGCACTCCTGCTTCTCTTCTCTTTGGTAAAGTTTAGGATAATAATACATCTAATCCCGCTAATAAAGAGGGTATTGTCCTTGACTTTTGGCATCATAGCTATGATTTTTTGGAAGATGTCGCCTCTTGCTGCATGAAGAGGTATCTCTGAATATTTATCTAATCTCCTCCTGCTCCAACTCTTCAAGTGGACTATTCTTGACCATTTCCATCTCGTTATTATTGGTGACTGGAAACACCATTTCTTCAATTAGTTCAGGAATGCCTTCAAAATCGGTTTAATTGAGTACTTTGCTGACCACACTCGATAAAAACACTTTTTATTGAAATTCCATCTGTGGTTTTTGATTGGTTGCGTTTTTCTGTTTTATTTTGTTTCGCCTGGACGTAGATGGACTTAACTTCGCCTTTTCTTTGGATTTACTGAGGATAAAGCAGTTGATGTTGGCGGATGACGTATCAAATTTTAACGGGCTGGTCTACTTTTTGAGGCTTTTACTCATGCGATTGACGTATTATTCTATGGTTAAATTGATATGACAACGCAAAATAATAGCACTAAAGTCATTGATGACAAATTATTAATTTTGCCGAATCAAGATAGAGAAAGAGCCAGGGATGTCATTCAGACCATTAATGCACGTCAAAGATAATAAAAAAATACAAATGTAATGAATTGAATCAGGTTTATAACTCACGAACAATTAATGTTTAGGGATGCTCAAAAATGGTCTTTAGTTTTTATTGTTTTTTATCAAGTAAGGTATCTGAACTGCCAAGTCCGATAAAAAGATCGAATTTTCGATTTAATTCATCGATGAAGCCTAATTTTTAGGAATAACTTTCGATAAAATCGAATAAATATTGAACAGTTTCCGACCCATCGACATGAATCAATAAATTTTATCCAGAAGGCAGTCTAATTTTAAAGCACAGACCGTCATCATATCTCTTCAGATTATTTCTAGTTTATTCTCTTCGTTTTTATATTTAATCCATACTCGATGAATTTTATACAATATTATTATTATTATTATTTTTTCCACACTATTAATTGGATTATTAGTTTTTTTCCTTGGGAATAAAAGCCTGATGAAATTCTTTATCCTGCTGTTCTCGTATTTTTCTATCATCTCTCACTTTTATATACTCTTTATAACTCTTTGGCCTGCGATATTGAAAATGGCCTTTTCTTCGTTAGTTGCACTCCTTGATAATATGAGATTAGTCCAATTATCGTCTGATGCATTCAACCTTTGCCTTTCTTATGTCTTTTTGCATACCTTATATATCGTTTCTGATTTTTATATAGCAAATTATTTGTATTTCATCGATATAGTTTATTCTGCCAATAATCAGGAAGTCTCTTTTTTATTAAAGAGCCAATTATTTTAGAGATTATTAGATTTTATACTCGTAAATATCCACACCTATCAATTTGAATTGTTCATTTAATATCTTTTAGACCTAGTTATTTTACTTGAAAAATTATTTCATATCACTTATGTCTGAGGAATGGAAGTTTATATTAAAGATAACGAAAGGAAGTCGCTATTTCCAACATTGTTAAAAAGCATCCATCAATGCCTTTGCCCCAATTTTTAGATTGCTATGATGACCGATCAAATTTTACAACTTTTAAAGAAATGTTAGTTCGTCAGGATTTCTACAAGCTATTTTTTCTAAATACGCAAATCTATACTTAAACGCTGATCTCCTTGTTTTAACTTCTTACCTTTATAACGTTTCTCAAAGTTTATTTCGTTATCCATGAAGATTCTATAGACCTCATATACATGATCGGCCTCATCAAACTCAGACAATATACTATTTCCATACATCTATTGCTAAATAATTCGATTTTCATTTAAAGGGCGTGTAGGAGAGTTAAATTGGTGATTGATTGCATTCTTATTTAAGTGGCAAATACGTCTAAGTTGTAATTGCAATCCATGAATAGCTTGAAAGCCTGTTCCATATTGATCCCGCATATCTAAGTGAGTCTCCGCACATCATCTCGATACTATTCCTCGATAAATTCTTCATCCATCTGCTTAATCTTTCAAATACCTTTTAATATATCTGCTCCCGCCAAAGAATTTTGAGTTTATATTTATAGATAATTAAGTCAATAAAATGGTCTATTGGTTATCTTTATATTGAGGAAAGATAATATGCTTTTGTAATAATCAAAATGCAGCAATATCATGATTATTTGCCACACTTGTGGTGTTGGCATTTAGGGGTTATCCAAAATCGGGATTGTGAGAAAGTAAAGTATCATACTGGTAACTATTGACGCTGAATGTTTTTTGCGAGCATCCTTTAATCTAATATCTATATTTTATTGCATTTACTTTTTTAAGAGGTTTTTTTTGGTTATGGGCACTGCTTGCTAAATATTATCTGCTTTCTAGATTTGCCGAGGCTGCTATTTGACTTTTATTTATTATTTATTGATTAATAACTATGAATCCGGCGGCGGATATATTTCTATTTTGTTAAATCTGATTTATTTGGAAGGCTATTCTTCTAGAATTCTCTGTCCAGTTACGTTTTATTTATCATTTCTCGCCATAACTACATCTTTATCCTTGAAGCTCACACATCCCATGATAATAACTGTATTTTATTATAAATCAAAGCAACAAATATTATTTCAAGTAAATATCGCAAAGCTACTTCCTCATTAATAATACATAAAATATTATTTCATTTAATGATAAATCAATCATTCTGATTCCCTTCCTTGCTCTAAGTACTGATTCAGTCCTTGAGTTCTTAAAGCTTCATTGAAAAGAATTTATAGTTCTTTTCCAGCCATACTGACTACATGGCTCACTCCATTATATTTGTAACTGTTGTTCCATATCAAGTTCATATCGTCTACAAATTGATGAGGATTTGTGTAACAGTTATGAGTTAATTTCTTGCGGATAGTCCCCAAATCCATAGGCGAAGTAACAATTGTTGTGTAATCGGGAATATTTAGTTTGATTGGATCGACTGGCTCCAAGAAATAATAGGATCCCTTAAACTTTGAGCACTGAGTAAATACCTTGAAAGCTACCTTATCCCAATTTTCTGCTTCATTAGCCATGAGGCTGTCCTGAGGAATACTTTCTGGGTTTGCGAGATATTCGACTAATTCAGCCTTATTTTTTATCAGTTGAGCTACTTATTCCTCAGAGAGATCGCGAGACTATCCCTTATCATTGACGAACACGATTTTGTAAGTCTGCTTCATTTTAACATCATCCAAGTTTTTTCTTCTCCTTTAAGCTTTTTCAATGCTGGATTATTCTATGCTGGCGGCACTTGCATTAAGTTTATTATTTTATTTTATTTTTCTAAGTTAGCTGTTCAAGTATTCATATACGTCCAAGAATTTCGCCTTTTTTGCGTATTCAGCCGGGCTTTTGTTTGTCACATCTGTATGTGAAATGTCTGCTCCTTTTTAAATGAGCAATTTGCACATTGAAAGATGTCCTCGGCGAGCAGCATAGTAGAGAGGAGTTTGTCCTGCTAACTTATCAGCATAATTTGCGCGCTCTAAATGGAAAAAGCCATACATTTGGTACAATATTTGAGAGCTATTTACAGTCGATTTTAGCTAACCGCATAAAAAATGGGAGTTTGTCCATATACATCAACTTAATCTAAACTGAGACCATGGCTCAGTAGAATTTATGTGCACTTTTCCTTTCCTGTATAATTTAAACGTTACCCTACCTGCAAACATAAAAAAGGATCGTTTGTTCATTATGATCTTTATGTTTGACATTTGCTCCATTCCTAATTAACAGCTTTATTAATTAAGAAGATGACTAATCATTGGGTAATATGGCTGCAAAGTATAGAGCAGGTTGTCTAAATTGAGGTTATAGTTGATTGACTATTAGAGGATTAGCAACCTTGAGAATATCTTCAACTAGCTAAAAAGATCTGTATGAGACGGTGGTTACTAGTTTTTTATGGCAGAAATAAATTATTTAAATTGATGCTCGGTAATGGGCTATTGTTGCTCCATCTTGGCGGAAAAAATATTTATATATAGGAATATCAATTTCAATTTTACAAATGACCAGCATAGGGATATTTATATCAACAATCACCATTTCAATCACGCGCTTTGCCATAATACATAGACCATTATAAATCAATAAGATAAATTCTATTTTGTTTTATCTATTGTCAGGTTGAAGCCATCAATCGCCCAGAACTTCAATTCATTGGTTTATCCAATTTGTTTAACTAATATTAAATTAATTAAACTGAAACAAAAATTATTAAATCAGAGCTAAAATTAGCTTTTAAGATGCGAGGTGAATGAATCTCGACTTAAAACTTGCCGAGTGCGCAACCTTGGAGTCGTTATCATTTTTGGATGTAAGATTTCTGCATTAATTTTGGGAGGATCAGTGTATCTCTCTTGGTCAAGCTGCTCTCTTTTCTCTTTACGAATAAGATATTTTTTAAGTAATGATATTCTTGCTTTTTATGAGCATATCTTCTCATCACATTCATTAATCTCTTGAATTGCGGTCAAACATCCTCGCTGAATGAATGAAGATTTGGTTGTATCTTTTGCATTTATCATCACATACTATTGGTCTTTATTCCTATATTTTAAAAACACTTTTTCTTTTGCTTTGAAGTATTATTAGTCGAAAGGTTAGCAAGGGTCGAAATATCCCCGAGTATTGAAGACCACTTGTTGATCATTTTAACAATCAAAAGAATGAACGGATTTATGTTTTAAGGTTGATTTTTTTAGTTTTGGTAGACAGGGTTTTACTCTTATCATATTAAAAATAGTATTATTTACAATAAAAGAATAGCTTTAATACAGAAATAGCAATGATATTGAAAAGGCTTGTTGAATATTTTATGATTATATGCCGCCACAGTTGTCTATCTATTAAATTTATACTCAATAAAGCAATATTTAACCAAACGCCAAAAAACTTAAAACAAAACTGAATAATTATGGTTTAACTATGATGAATAATAAATAGTATTGATTACGGATAATCTAATGAAAGAATCACTCCCATTAATTAAAAATATTGATAATGAATAGTTCATACTAAATCCTTACGACATAGGGGGCAATTACTGCTTCTTTCTCGCCACATCTGCAGACATTTGTGATGAAAAACATGTTTACATTTGATTGAGTACACAGTTGATTCTAAAATAAATTAAATTCTCACTTTCTTTTACCATCTATTGACAAATTGCACATATTTTCTTCTTCTTCAAATTTATTCTTAAGATCAGTTTAACTTTTATCCCCCTCTTTTTTGAAAGCAAATTCTAACTGCGAAGCTGAGTTAAGAAAGTCTGATTCGGTCAAGTGCGTACATCAAGAGATATGGTTGCTGAGTGGGCTGATATAAACGAACACTTACAAGTCAGTCCTATAGACATGTCGTGAGAGTGAGAGTGAACAATTGCTTAAGTTTGTAACGAGGATGAGTTATTGACTTGTAATGCTAAAACAGTTGAGTCGTTCAAAGGATAATCCACAGATGGAAAACTTAAGAGCTTGGTGAGCTATAGTCATACTTAGAGGTCTAACTATGGGGGTGAGGAGATAAATTGAGGAAGTGGTAACTATGAAGAATTAGTGACTGCTGAGTTGAATTGCTGCATGCTAATTTTCTATTATAAACCATTAAATAGTCCTGACATTTAAATGAGGGGTAAATAGTCAAAGTAGTTTTGAAAAATAAATAACTGATCAAGATTTATCATAAAAATAAAATATGGAGATAAAAAATAAATCAATGAATATGTCATCTTGGTAAAGAATCACAGTTCATCTTTATCATGAAAATTTTATTACCCAAGAGATATATTTTTTAAGGATCTTTTTAGTGAGCCATTAATTTTAAAATATTAATTTTTGCTTTATTTTGTGTAAGTGCGTTCTAGAATATTAATATTCGCCTTTTTAATTTATTGAGAAAAATTGTTGTTGTTGGGAATGAATCCCTCATAGAGCAAAGAAGACACAACTAAACTGCATGATCCCATCAACTACGGAGAATTCCTGTATTGGAACGATCGATATATAAAATCCAAAGATGTGAGGTTCTAGTGGTTATAAAATTTTTAGTCTTTAAAGGTACTTCTACCCTTATCCAGATAGAAATAGAGAAATGTCTTAATTTTAACAAGGATAGTCATATTCTTAATATTGGCTGTGGCAACAGTGAATTAGCTGATCGCCTTTACGATTATGGATATCATTTTATCACAAGCAATGATATCTCTGAGGCTGTGATAGAGCAGATGAACAAAGTTAAAACTTAAAAACAATATGAACATATGATCTATGAAGTTATGGATGTGAGAGAAATGTCCTATGCAAATAACACATTTGATATGGTCATCGACAAATCTACCATCGATACATTAATGTGTTCTGAAAACCCAATTCTTAATGTTGCTAAAATGGTTGAGGAGTCGTATAGAGTGCTTAAACCTGGAGGGATTTATTTTGCAGTTTCTTTCGCTGAACCTTTTCGCCGATTGGAGCATTTGACTCGTGAACACGTTAAATTTGATATCCAGACTAAAACAGTAAAGCGTAAAAATACAGAGGGAGATGATCTGATTCACTATCTTTATATTTGCCGCAAGATACCAAAACAGCCAATGTCAAGGGAGGAGCGAGTGGAGTACTACATCAAGCTGAAATAACTTGAAGAAAAGGAGTATCCACCTGTTTGATGGATTATGACAGAATAAATTAGAAATCTATTTAATTGAAGAAGAATCTGTAAATTAACAGAGTCAGTCAAGTTATTTGTTAATAATTATCAAAATTGTAATTATCAATGCTAAACTTAAAGTTAATCAATAGGCAAAGTATTATCCCTAATTTTGCTTCATGATTCGTTTATTTTTACCTTTCAAAATTGTATTAATATTAGATCAGTTAATAAATGGTTTTATGGATATAGAAGATACTATAAAAAATTCACCTACCAAAATAAGGGTTAAGTTTATCATATATATATTTTCTTTGATGGGATATTCTATCAATAATCCGAACACAGATCAAAATCAAGGCTGTGGAACTTGCGGGTTCCATGTTACTGGATACCTCCATTCCTCATTAATAGCTGACAGATAGGGATTAAATTCATAGTACCGGTAGTTTTAGAATGGATATTTAATTTATTCTTCCACTTTGACTTCTATTTTAACTGGAGGTTGGCTCGGCTGAATGGATAGGAAGCCCTCAATATGTTCTACCGTTGACAAAAGATTCCCATGAAATTTTAGCATTTTTTGATGGTGACTTCGGCATTGGTCCGAAGATCGAGTTTTTACATGTTTACTCATCAACACATGAACTTTCGCTATCTTTCGATATCTTGGGTTCATTTCGAAGAGGTTTTGGTTTTTCTTTAAAAACTAACAGTACTTTCCGTTCTATTAATCGGTCCAATACCCATTGTTATACCTCTAAGTATATATTCTTTTCCTCATAGCCTTGCGCCGACATCGCTGAATTTTTTTTTCTTCTTTTTTCTTCTCTAACTAGCATTAACTTGCGCTCTTGAGGGTTTGGTTTAAATTTTGGCTGTTCACTTTTTCCGTTATCTCATCTTAATTGAAATTTGACATTGTGGTTTTGAATTTTTTCTATTGACGGGAAATAAAAATTAATTAATGAGTTTTTAAATTCAAACGAACATAAATATTAGCGATAATGGATATTTTAACTTATGGGAGGATAAACATTTTAGAATCTGATGAGTTGTGAGAAATGCATTTCACTACTTCTGAATTTTATATTTATTTATTAGTTGGATTCAATTATATTTCAATACCATCATAATAATAAGAATGATGATACGACCAACAGCTTTGAAATTATAAGTATTCGAATCAAGGCATCGAGTCAAATTTTAAGGTCTATTGATTGATGATTTCATAGCAATGGATCATATGGTATATAATTTAACAATCTGTTGAATTTTCAAATAATTGGATAAAAGCTTTATGAAGAAATAAGTGGAATAGAAATCACATGACTATCGATATTCTTTAGCTGATATCAATATTAAATGAGTTTCATAAAATATAATTTCGTGATTTGCTTTCTAATAAAATTGATCATATAAACTTTAAATATCTGTTTTTAAGTATTCTTAGAATTCATTGAAAATACGAAAAGACCTCTCCAAGCATGATATTTTAGCTTATGGAATCATGATAATTAATTAAAAGCCACCAAATTTACTTGTAGCAGGCAGTGAAAATAGAGGATGTTATGTTTGAAACATAGTTACTATTGACTTGAAATGAATAAGATTTTTATAACCATATTTAATAAACTCAATGATAGTGATGAAATTAATTTCAATCATGATCGTGTATATTTATCATGCATTACCATGAAGTCATTGCCATATTTTTTGGCGTTTTTGTATAAACAATGAAGCTTATCATTAAATTATCTTGAAGGTTGAACTTCTTAGACTGGGAAAACAAGCCTTCTTCAAGCTAATTAAAGTCAAATGGTGTTGTGTAAAAATACAAAAAATAAGATTGAAGTATAATTGCGATAAAAATATTAAGATGAGCTTAATGAAGGTAAAAAAATATTTTATCAAAAATACAGAAGCAAATTCATTAAAAAATAATTAATTATGAAATAGCATTGCTTTTTGTTTTAATTTTAGCCTTTAGAATCATAATATTATTACTGATGGATTCGCATCAAATTTTTCGCAAGATCATCGAACATGGCTAAAGCGTTTCTTCATTCTAAAATGTAAATAGCCTAATAACAACTACTCAATAAGACAGCGAAAGCTCAGTTACCATTATTATAAAAGCTAAAAAAACTCCCATTGCTCCATTAAATCAAAATCATCTTTAAAAAACTCTCTACATTATAAAAGACGAACTAAAAAACATGAGATCAGCTTAAATTTTATTTCTTCAAAGATCTGATGATGGAAAACCCTACTCAGGAGATATTTGTTTACCCGGCGGTAAAGTAGAAAAAGATTAAACTCCATTGCAAGCAGCTCTTCGCTAAACAATGGAAGAGATAGGAATACAGTTGAGCTAAGATCAACTGCTAGGAACTCTTAATCATAAGTTCATAGCTTATAAAAGGGGACAAACGAGATTGTTTACATATGCGTTTGTCTTTTTAGTTGACTAAACGCCTGAATTAAAACTGAGTTAAAGATAGATCGTGGATTATAGATGGGTTCCTTTGAATGAATTGATGAATTAGTCAGTTTATCAAGGATTAAAAATAGATACGAGCCACCTCACACTCTTAGCAAACAGCAAAGATGTTAAGCCCCACATAAAGTATATCTAATATCCTTCTGTTAATATTGGTATGAAAAAGAATCTATATGGCCTAACTCTTTATATTTTAGCATTTTTTGTGAGCAAAGCAATGCTGACACTATAAAATACTGTTTCTGTTTTAAATTAAATCTTGACTAATAATTCTAAGATAACAAACAAATTAAGAGAAAAGATAATTATGATGAAGAAATAGTTGGAAATCGTTGTATATTTTTCGACCAAATTTAAAAATCAATATTTTCAGCCCTTAAATATTGAATTTGAATCCTAAAAAATTTCTAATTCTGAAAAACAATAACTTAAAGATCAGTTTTTCAGGATATTGGAGTTGGCTTTTCCAATACGGCCAAAATTATGATCATGATTCATGTAACAAGCTCATTTTCTTGTTATCTTCTCAAATGCATATCTATAATTTCATTCAGGATTATAATTATCCTTAATGAGATCTATTGAAATAATTAACATAATCAATCAATATTAAAAAAATATAAAGGACAAGGAATAAATCAAATTTTAAAAATGTTTTCAAATTTATTTATTAATAGTTTACCATATTTCGCAACTGAGAACAGATTAACAAAGACCTGTTTTGATGAATAATCAATAAATAAATGCATATTAATCATAAATGATTCATTACTTTGTAATAAACAAGTTCAGAGTCTTTAGATTAATGTCAGCAATTAGGAAATAGGAGATTGTTTAATACAATAGTTCATGCGTTTAAGAGAGGGTGCATAAATTCATCAAACTATTAATTATTCTTTAATTTTTTTCAAATAATATTTCCATAACTCAATCAATTATTTTACTTGGATAGACCGATTTTTTTTTTTCAAAGGATAATTAATATTCCTTCTTGAAATAATTGAGTTCTGATTTTTTATAATTCATCTGCATCAATTTTTTAATTGAGATCACGACATCTTCAATTCAAAACATGTATAAGCAAAATTGAAAAATAAATTTTTTTAGTGTTTTTATATACAGAATCGCTGTTGGAATTTATTTGATCTTCTCTGTGATTGCAAAAACTAATATCATTGAAGTTATTCAGTAATTTAATTCATCAAAACCGAATTATAACTCAAAAAAATTGACAAACAAATTTTTTTTCTCATATGCTTCTAAAGCAGCTGTTTTGTGATTGTCAGCTTTTTATTTTGTCTTAAAAAGGTGTTTCCTTGACACTTTGATTTCAAATAAGACTGTTTTTTCTGATGAACTTATCAGTTAGTTCTTTAATTCAATTTAGCTCCTTTAATCCTTCCTTTAACTATTTTTGTTAGAATCGACTCGAAACAACCAATAAAGAAAAAGAAAATTGTTGAAACTGTCAAGTATGGTAATAAAGGAATTTATTAAAATAATTAAAATCTTAACTAATCAAATTAAAAATATTTTATAAGCTGTTTGATAATCAAAATATCGGCTTTTGCTGGAATAAACCAGATTTATTGGCTGCAAAGCTGAAACCTGAGGGCTTTTTTTTATACATTTTTAAGTAAGGGCTGGGACATTCACCAAAAGATACACTTCAATTTCAATGAATGATAATTAACGTATCCTTCAAAACCATTTTATAGAAGGTGGATTTATGACTTTTTTATAAAAAATGAAGAACTTTTACAATTGTAAAAAAGTAGTATCACAGAAAATTACCATTCTACTTTTGGAAATGATTTACTTATTACAATAATAAATAATAAAGATTCAATGGACATTCTGAACTATTCAAAAACACCCTAGCTGTGGAAACAAGGATTGGCAGTAAAATTAGCAATTTTAGGATATGATTAATATATAATTACTTTCTAATAAACTATCAAAATTCAGAACCATCCCACCATATGTTATTTTCAACAAATTCCCACAAATAATGTTCATTTTCTGTGGCCTAAAGGTTTGTTTATGTGTTTTGAACATTTTCAATTTAGTTTGGAGTCTGTATTTGATCTTAAGCAGTTGATTGCATTGATTCTTTGGCCTATTTTTTGCCGAAAAATGTATAAAGATTTTCTATGTGGCTGATGATTTAAGGAATGCTTTTATGCCATCTCATCATTTTTTGGTGATGGCTACGACATTGGTCTGAAGAACGAGTCTTAACAACATGACTAATCAAAACATTGATTTTCATTGATCTTCGAGATCTGTTGTCAGTTTCAAAAAGAATCTGGTTCTATTTCAAGAAATTTTTATAGGCAATGTTCTATTTCAGCGACCAGTTTGAGTGGTTGAACTATTTAAATTTTCTTTTTAGTTTTGTGGTTCTAACTTTCTGTATTTTTTCATTATTCTTCCCATCTTTAATTGAAGAGATCTCAAATTAGCTCTAAATGTTGAAAAATGAGTTTGATGATTGTTCTTCTAGTGTAGAAGAGGACTTGATGGATGGAAACTCAATCATTTTTTCTTTTTACTGTTACTCTTTAGTATTAATATAATTAAAGAGAGTATTATGATGCTGTAAATATACATTTGCGTGGTTATATAAAACAAATCAATATTTCCATGTCAAAATCATGAGATGAGATCTAATTCTCAATTTTTTCTCCAAAATCATTATAATTCATAATTAATAATTCTTGTGCTATTTTTAATGTCCGAACTTTTGTATTTTCACTGGGTTTTATGTTAAAAAATGGAGAGAAGAACTGAATTATTTCTATTCACATAAAATACAATAGTGATACTACTAGTTTATCAATAATTATTGTCCCTCAATATATAGCTTTATTTCTTTATTTTTCAGAATAATAAAATTGAAGTTTGGCTTTTAGAAAACAATATTAAAATATTGAGGCCGGATTGATAATTTTATAAATGCCTTTCCTATCAATTTTGGCCTGCAAAATTATATATGACAGTATTTGACTTTCAACATCTAATCATAAAAATGTAATGCTACTTGCGATGGTTAAAAATCGAGAGCCTGAAGTTAAGAAATGATATTAATACTTAGATAATTGGTTAAAATATCTGATATTTAAATTAAACTTTATTTTATTTTATTTATGGATGGAGAGAGAGAGTCCTTTCAAAAAACACTGCCCATATTAAAATCAAGAATAAAAAATACGAAAATATTTTGAATGATTAATACACAAATATAAAAGGATACTGCAAATATAACATTAAAAAACTCAAAAATCATTTTAATTACCTTTGAATTTAACAGTATATAAAAAACTTTAAATATCAAATTAAATCGATGCTCTATCTTTCAAAACTAAATTATATTTTCACCAGCATGTTTTTGTATGTTAAATTTTCAAATCTATTTGAAGGAGATAGCTTTAGAGATCCACTTAATTTCATTAGTGTTCCATGAAGAGATTCACAATCTTTCACCATCAGCCCCTCTATATACTAACAGCCTTACTGCTTGAATATTAAATCTAACAATGAATCTTTGAAACGAATTTGTCATTCTTTTAGCATATACCAGCTTGACTGCTGCGACCGATCGAAAATTTAGAGGTCTAATTAAAACTTAATATAAAAAAAGTTTTAACTATCCCTTCATTCTTGTAGTGAATATTCTGGATAACGGCAAAGGGCGTTGGAATATCCTAAATATGGCTCAGAAAAATTGCAGTAATTTGTTTGTATATTTTCATCTCTATATCAACAATTCTTTACATTTGATATCTGTTTTACAATCTTAGCAGATCCATTCATTTACTTTTATTGCCATGCATTGAGAAACCGATATTTTACCGAACAATAACTTAGTAAGACATTTTAAATGAATATATTTTAAAGCCTTTTCGCATTTACAGGGTTAAAGTAGAGGATTTTCCTAACTTTATTACATGGTAAAGCATTCTCTACATTTTTTAATTTTAATATCCCTTAGATTTTTTTATTCGCAATCATTTATACTCCTTCTCCTATACTCATCGTTTTAGTGAACCAAAAGGCATAATTTAAATTTGGTCTTACCAACTTTTAAAATATCTTCCTCTAAAAAGGGCGTCCATCGGTTTATAAATCTCCAGATTTTTTAGTTTTTTTCTAAATACGGAAAGATGCAAGTAAAAGATGAATCCTATTTATAAAGTAAACATTTTAGGCTTGTTTTACACTCGGGTTAATTCTCTAAATTTGCTTCAGGATTTTATCGTGAATATGCGAGGTTAATTTCAGATTTTTATTTATCTTAGACTGCAGGCTCCACGCTCTTCTCTATGCATTTTTCAGTTTCAGCTAGATTGATCCCAAGTGCATGAGGCCAAAACCTCATATGAAAAATGCTTCATAAAATACATAATACAGAGAAAAGGTACTGGTCAAAACTTCTTTATCGATCGCTATATCCTTTTTGGAAGCTCTCTATTTGGGCCTCTCTATAACACTAGGCCTTTATGGAACACAGTTTCCCATATTTTTTATTTTATATAGAAGATTAGAAAAATAACTTTACAGGTAAATAAGGATTCAACCGTTTTATTGAAGTCAGTAATCAAAAAGATGTAAAAAGTTTGGGTCATTGGAGATCGTTCTATTTCTGGGGATTTTTGCCAAAGTATGAATGGCACTATAACTTCATACACATGCATGATTTCAATAATATTCATTTTTATTGAAGGGTATTATGAAAAAGTCAATTTTTATTTATTAAATTAAATTGAATAATTGAAACGTTGATAATTCTTATTTTTTAAACACTCAACTTTCCTTATTGCTATTTTTTTCAATAATGAGAGTTTACGTTTTTGTAATAAAAAATTTTTCATTGATCTACATCAAAATTAAATACTTATTAGTCGCCCATAAAGGAGTAGCATCTTGATTAATAATTTATCCATCTTTGTCTCGTCATTTAAGAAAAAAATAAGAAAAGATTTTGTAAAAAAAACATGAATTGTCTTTGAGGAAGGATTAGTCAATATTATCAATGAAAAATCTTTATCGTACTAGAAAGAAAGCTAAATAAATCTGACCTTTTTGCTAAATTGCAGAGAGGATAAATCAATCAATCAAAAGGGAATTCTGGCACTTAGATTTAGTATTTTTCATTATCTTCACCAGATAAAATGAGGTAATATGTTTCCTGGCGTGTTTTAAATTTATACTTTTTATATTTAATATCAATTTAGCTGGCTATTTATTCGTGATTTCTCCCTAGCACAGGTCTAGTGAAATTCTTCATTCAAGGATTAAAAAACAACATTCAAACTTATGGCTACTATACGTCACTATCATCGTTGAAGTCGATTTACTATTGCTATTGATTATTAAAATAAGAAGAACCTGTGCTCAAAAGAAGATGACGAAGAATTTTTCTACGATAAAGCAAAATTTATTGGAAAAATATTCTAATTAAAATTGTAATTTAATATTTGAACGATTTTGCTTTGATTTTCTAAAGATCATTTAAAAATGATTTCAAAACAAATTTATTTAATATGATATTAAAATTTTAAAATTCTTAACGAACAATAGATACTGATATGATTAAGGAATGACTGCAGTTAGGAAAATAATAAATAAGGATAATTCAAGTTTTGCATTCCATTTGGTTAGAATATATTAAATACTTATCTGTTTTTTCAATTAGGGGTTGGGGTTGGGGTTGGGGTTGGGGT
>Ga0302268_1000518_pt1 | contig 24099 bp, 14 predicted proteins | sample III_Bog_E2_1_FD_194554 | JGI IMG/M metagenome (GOLD analysis project Ga0302268, IMG submission 194554) | Peat permafrost microbial communities from Stordalen Mire near Abisko, Sweden - III_Bog_E2_1 | ecosystem: Environmental > Terrestrial > Soil > Wetlands > Peat | place: Sweden: Abisko... | reverse complement strand
ATCCTCAAAACTAAATCCGAAGGATTTAAATATGAATAGCCATGTATGCAATGCATGGAAAAATAATATCATCTATATGAACATAACCCCGATAGGGGTTGAATAACAGGATATAAATATTTGAATTTAAAAAATTAATAAAAAATAATTGGATTGAATATGATGAGAAATATTTGATTTAGCTATTCAGTACTTCGTGGTTGGTGATCTTTATCAATCATCGTCCATGCATTTCATACATGGCTAATCACATTTAATTCCTTCGGAATTATTAGATTGCACATAAAGTATCGTATTAAAAAAAAGATAATTAGTTATTTGTCCTGATTTATAGTATGGAAATTTGTCTTAACGAAAGTATTATGATTATTTATTTAAAGCATATAAGTTTTTGCGGATAATAATTAAAATGATTATCCGTAAAGCGTCCTAATTTAAATCCTCAAAACTAAATCCGAAGGATTTAAATATGAATAGCCATGTATGCAATGCATGGAAAAATAATATCATCTATATGAACATAACCCCGATAGGGGTTGAATAACAGGATATAAATATTTGAATTGAAAAAATTAATGAAAAATAATTGGATTGAATATGATGAGAAATATTTGATTTAGCTATTCAGTACTTCGTGGTTGGTGATTTGCATCAATTAGCGTCCATGCATTTCATACATGGCTAATCACATTTAATTCCTTCGGAATTATTAGATTGTTAATAAAGTGTTGTATAAAATAAAGATTAATAGTTATTTGTCCTGATTTATAGTATGGAAATTTGTCTTAACGAAAGTATTATGATTATTTATTTAAAGCATATAAGTTTTTGCGGATAATAATTAATTAATAATTGCCAGGATACAAAAATTAAAGCTTTCGTAAAATTACAACATGGTCATTAAATTTCTACGAATCCTTATTTTTAGAAATGTGAAGCTCTCACATCGTACAATCTTAAGATAATTATAAAATTGATTCATTTTCAAATTGTCGTAACAATAGTTTTCTTTATTTTATTCCCTGTCGTACGTTAAAGCCCTGAAATGAAAAATGGCCGGTTCGGATGGATTAGTCCTGAAAGTGTTGATGTTATAAACAGGGTCGCCACTGCTTAAAAATCCTGCCTCATCGCCATTGTTTAATACTATTGGTTTCCATACTCCTTTTTCGTATGTTCCTTCCCAGGCATCTTTCAACCAGACATTTTTTGTTTTATTCGTTGAAAAAGTACTGACAGAAAGATTTAAGCCTGCTACTATAAACTCATTTTCCCCGGTTTGAATAAACAGCCCGTAACTGGCAGGAACTTTAGGTCGTCCCCTGAAATCTTTTTCTTCAGCTGCAGGTCCAAAACGTCTTGGTCTTTGGAATTTGACTGACACTGTGACGTCATTGTTTAATTTAATGTCACGACCAATCGTATCATTCCCGCTCTTGAAAAACCCTGACATTTTACCGCTTCCCTGATATTGTGTAATTACCGGCATTAACCGGTTCAATAGATCAAATTCTTTTATCATTTCAGGTCCCTGGTTGTCAATACCAAATGGTGAAAAGCAAATGGCATCTTCCTGGGCAAAAGCATACGTTCCGGGCCCATCTGTTGTTCTTGTTTCAGGAATAAACAACGGATTATTGGCACGGTGAAAATAACGGGCTTCATCCTTGAAATCACCTCCGTACAGGTCGGGTGCCAACATGTCAATGGCAGGAGCACCGGCTTTCCAGATATCGTGAACAGTCAATATCGGCCCACCGCTCGGATAGTTTCCCGGTTTACCCGGTGTAGGACGTGGATTTGGCATCCAACAATTGCAGTACATTGGAATGTTGTATTCCTTTTTCCCTGAAGATGCAACTGCATTTACAAAGAGTGAATAATTCCATGCCATAAAGAATAAATCGGTTTCATCTGTTTTGCCAAAAACCTCAGCCCATGTACCTTTTGTTTTAAAACCATTCTTTTCCCAGGCTGTTTTAAGTTCAATTTCCAGTAAATTCTTATTCTTCAATAGATAGTACATAAGCTCTTCAGGAACTTGTCCTGCAATTGCTTCGTTGGCTTCCTTGCTGAAATCTCTTGTTTGACCGAGTGTACCGACTTCATTCTCAACCTGCATAACCAGGATGGTGTTCTCATTCCTGTCAACTTTTGCAATATGTTTCATCAATTCCGAATACGCTTTTGCATCTGCATTTCGTGTTTCAATGCAAAGAGGCGTGAGCGTATAGGTGTTTTCACCTTTGTCATTTTTAACCCTTGAAAACCTTTTTGTGTCGCTTAGGACCCAATCAGGAGCATAAGGAGAAAGACCGTTTTTCCAGGAACCAAACCACAGAATTCCCAGTTTCATTTTATTCTCACGGGCAACACGGATGAGTTCATCGATCGAAGTAAAATCAAACGATCCTTCTGTCGGTTCTATCAATTCCCATGAAACCGATACTAAGACGGAATTCAGATTCGATTCATGCAAAGCTTTTAAAGTCTTTTCCATGTAAGGAATATCGGATCCTGATGAGTTAAAGACTTCACCGGCAAGCATTAAAAAAGGCTTTCCATCAACTATCAATTGAGTAGCCCCATATTGATTCTTTTTTAACTGAGGTATTTCTGCATTTGCACACAGAATAAATCCAAAACAGAGATACAAAAGCATGAAGATTTGATTTCGTTTCATAATGATTTTTCAGATTTAAAATTTAAAATTGAACGTTTAGTGCATGACAAAAAATAATATTAATACTAACAATCACATAATAAATATATTAAATTATATTTTCACCACAAAAGTCACAAAAGAATCACAAAAGTTAAGTTTAAATTCCACCAAAGTCAATATTATGCACACAAAAGATTTTCGGGTTTTAATATTAGCTTTAAAGACTTTTAGTATTACTAACTTTTGTTTTCTTTATTGTAAAATTTAATTGCTTTTGTGATTCTTTTGCGACTTATGGGGTAATTCTTTTTATTGTAATTTATTCAATATGAATCTATTTTTTAATTATTTTTTTTGGTCATGTACTTAGAATTGAATGATTAATAGTTCAAATTTAGAGTGCCAGGTAATTGAAACAATTAAATGTATTATCTTTAACAAGTAATGTTGATTATTTAAACAGTGCGTCAAACCGGAAAGAAACGGTTAGACGCTGTCCTATTAATCAAGTTTATTTAGGAATGTATAAAGTAATGTGCAATATTTTAAACTTAATATAACACTAGTACTTACCTGAATTTTTAATGCCAAATTCCAATTAAAAGATTGCACCGGGTTATTTTTTCTTATTTCCCAGAGGGATAAAAATAAACTCAATTCCTTTTCCCTTTTTAGGGTTAATGTTTCGCGAATAACGCATGGTTTTGTCATTGTCCCAATGTTCAAAAACGCCGAGACTTTTTACAGGTTTACCGTCCTGTATATATTTAATCCCTGATGGTGAATTCTGAGGATTGGCCATCTCACGTAGAAAGTCATCGGCATTATCGCGTACCAGAATGCGGGGCACATTGTGATACGAAGCCTCATTGTTGTTCTTGCTTTGGGAGTACATGATATCAAGTCCAACTGACTGAATAGCTACCCCATCGAGTGAAGCCAGAACACATGCAGGCCATTCGGGGTTTTCATAAGGAACGACTTTGTTATTGAAAGGAGGATTAGGAAAATGCAGCGGATACGTGCGCCATTTACGTCCGCAATATAAACCATCCAATATATAAAGAATCGTTTTACCACCCAGGTTTGGTGACGCAGCAAGGTCAACTAACGGGGAGTAGGCATTCTTCTTCCCTTCCTGTTTGGTATTTAAAATGGAATGCAACTCCGGTGTTCCCTTGATAGATCCTGCATGGTTTTTACCGGTCATGGTAACTGCAGTCTGTCCTTCATCGCCATCTTCCATATAATTATAAGGGTATGAATGAAGTTTCAACAGAGCCATATTGATCAGATAGGTGGTGTTCATAATCTGACGTGGAATAAGTTTTGCGTCCTTATAATGGCCTGCAGAATAACTGACACCTTCTACCCAATCGGCAGCTTCAATCCCGTGATGGTCACCATAACCCGGATTGATTGCCTGTGATTTTGTAGCTGGTTCTGCCTGCAGAAACCTTACATCTTTAAATTCCTTCCACACAGTGGTAAGCATTTGTGAATAAATAAGGCGACGTACATCATAGACTATAATTTTCCCTTGCGGAACATGAGCACTGTTGACCAACTGACGGATCATTGCCAAAACCATTTGAGGTGTAGCATCTGTCTGGTTATCCACTTTTTTATCGCTGCTGTTGTTTAAATTAATCTTAATGGCAATAATCTCATTCGGTTTATAACCCCGTTGAGCGAGTGAACGGGTATTTTTATTGTAATATTTAAAAATCTTATCCCATGCATCGTTATCTTTCGTAGTGCCGGTCAGTTTTTGAATAGTTATAGAAAGCATTTCATTTACCTTACTGACATCTGTATTCTTGTCGAGCCACCATTGGTCATCATTCTTTTTCCAGTTTCCTGCCCATTTGGTAGCTAACGGATTTCTCGCCATTACCACACGTCCGGGATAAACGCCCTGTGCAACCCCTGTCGGTTGATTCGATGCACCCGGTTTCCAGTCATATCCCACAGCATGTACAAAAGTGGTGTCGGCAGTTAAAGCGGCAAAGGTTTTAGGTATTCCCAAAGGCATAATAGTAAACCATCCGACGAATACGATCATGGATACTACAGAACAGATGGCAACTGCTGTATGATGATTCGCTAATTTCTGACCGAGTTTTTTAAAGGCAAACATACTTGTAAATACTCCCATAAGCCATATCACAAAACCTGTGGCTAAAGGAAATGCTGCCCGCTGACATGGATAGGTTGCCCTGCTTGGTTTTGGAATTACACGGATTAAGAACCATACTAAAGCACAAAAACCTAAGACTGCGGCAGAAATTTTAGAATAGTTTTTTGCTGATTTATTGAAACGTTTATTCAGAAAATGAGGATGAAGTGTGCTCATGCTATTAAATTATAATAAGGTTGCTTTTGAAATTATACACGATTAAGAACCAATGAATTAATAACGCAAATATACAACAAAATATATAAACAGAAATACTTTTTTCAGGGAATCCCTGTGTTTAGTTTTTTTCCATTTATAAATTTTGCTGCAAAGTTAGTGATTCTCCTTTTCCTATTCAATCAACTCAATTACGAAAGATCCGGGAGGACAGAGTTCCGACTCTGTCAGGGATGATCGTGAACCCACACTATTGACAGAATCGGAATTCTGCCCTCCCGAACATCATCAGCATGCAGGTTGTGCAAAAAAATCAAATTTCCTGACTTCCTGCAGAGTTAGTGATTCTCCTGTTTCACTTAATCAACTTAATAATGAAATATCCGGGGGGACAGAGTTCCGACTCTGTCAGGGATGATCGGGAACTCACACTATTGACAGAATCGGAATTCTGTCCTCCCGAAATCATCAGGATGCAGTTTGTACGATAGAATCAGACTTCCTTACTTCCTTAATTCCTGCAGAGTTAGTGTTTCTCCTGTTCTTTTCAATTAACTTTTTAATGAAATATCCGGGGGGACAGAGTTCCGAATCTGTCAGGGATGATCGGGAACTCACACTATTGACAGAATCGGAATTCTGTCCTCCCGAACATCATCAGCATGCAGGTTGTGCAATAGAATCAGACTTACTGACTTCCCGCAGAGTTAGTGTTTCTTCTGTTCCTTTTCAATTAACTTTTCAACGAAATATCCGGGGGGACAGAGTTCCGACTCTGTCTGGTATGATCGGGAACTCTCAGTATTTTTGACAGAATCGGAATTCTTTCCTCCCGAACATCATCAGCATGCAGGTTGAGCAATAAAATCAAATTTTTGGCTTCCTGCAGAGTTAGTGATTCTCCTGTTTCACTCAATCAACTTAATAACGAAATATCCGGGGGGACAGAGTTCCGACTCTGTCAGGGATGATCGGGAACTCACACTATTGACAGAATCGGAATTCTGTCCTCCCGAACATTATCAGCATGCTGGTTGTGCAATAAAATCAGACTTGTATATATTAATCGAAAAAGGACTTCCTGACTTCCCGCAGAGTTAGTGTTTCTTCTGTTCCTTTTCAATTAACTTTTCAACGAAATATCCGGGGGGACAGAGTTCCGACTCTGTCAGGTATGACCGGGAACTCACACTATTGACAGAATCGGAATTCTGTCCTCCCGAACATCATCAGCATGCAGTTTGTGCAATAAAATCAAATTTTCTGACTTCCTGCAGAGTTAGTGATTCTCCTGTTTCACTTAATCAACTTAATAACGAAATATCCGGGGGGACAGAGTTCCGACTCTGTCATGGATGATCGGGAACTCACACTATTGACAGAATCGGAATTCTGTCCTCCCGAACATCAGTAACATTCTGTTAGTGTAATAAAATCAAATTTCCTGACTTCCCTTTTTATCAGAGACTCTCTTGATCAGACTCTGTCAGGGATGATCTGGAATCCACACTATAGACAGAATCGGAATTCTGTCCTCCCGAACATCATCAGCATACAGGTTGTGCAATAAAATCAAATTTTCTGACTTCCTGCAGAGTTAGTGATTCTCCTGTTTCACTTAATCAACTTAATAACGAAATATCCGGGGGGACAGAGTTCCGACTCTGTCAGGGCTGATCGTGAACACAGACTATTGACAGAATCGGAATTCTGTCCTCCCGAACATTAGTAACATATTGGTTGTACAATAAAATCAAATTTCCTGACTTACCTTTTTATCGTAGACTCTCTTGATCATACTATGTCAAAGATGATATGGATCTCACACTATTGACAGAATCGGAATTCTGTCCTCCCGAACATTATCAGCATGCTGGTTGTGCAATAAAATCAGACTTGTATATATTAATCGAAAAAGGGACTTCCTGACTTCCCGCAGAGTTAGTGTTTCTTCTGTTCCTTTTCAATTAACTTTTCAACGAAATATCCGGGGGGACAGAGTTCCGACTCTGTCAGGGTTGATCGTGAACCCACACTATTGACAGAATCGGAATTCTGTCCTCCCGAACATCATCAGCATGCAGGTTTTGCAATAAAATCAAATTTCCTGACTTTCCCCGAAGAAAAGTTGTTGTTTATCCCTGATACGCTTCAAACATTTTCCATTCTCCTTCCAATTAACTAATTACCCAATTACAAAATTACCCAATCAACCAATTAACCAATTACCCAATCAACTAATCAACCAATTAACCAATCAACCAATCAACCAATTACCTAATCAACCAATCAACCAATCAACCAATTAACCAATGTGTGAATTATATAACAAATAATTATAATTATGTAATTTAAAATGAACCATCCGAAATAACTTTGGGAACTATATTCATAAATACTAACCTTAAAATGTTTAAACCTGCATTGTATTCATTAGCATGATACAAATCTATATACTCTTTTTTTTAAAAACAGGAAGTGGATAATATTTCTAAATTTTTACTCTATACTGAAAAACTGAAATAAAAAGAATATATTTGCAAGCTTTACAAGACTTAATAATAAGATATGTGACTGATATTTAGATAGTAAATATTAAGTTATAAAGTTTGAAGGTTTTAGTTTGTTTGCAAAAAATAATATGGTAGAAAGTGAAAATGAGTATATTTTAAAATTACAAAATGATTCAAATGAGGCATTTGAATATTTGTATCATAGGTATGCCCCCCGTCTTTATGGCTTTGTACACAATTTAACCAAATCGTCCGACCTGGCTGAAGAAGTAGTTCAGGAAACATTTATTAAGATATGGGAAAACAGAGGTAATATTCGTCCTGAATATTCATTTAAATCGTATCTGTTTATGATTGCCAGGAATCATGTAATCAATGTCTTTCGAAGGCAATCAGTAATTTCAACCCTTGAAGAGAGTGATGCAATTCAAAACAACATTGCTTACAGCGAGAATAATACCGGGAATCTGATTGAACTGAATGAATTAAAAATATATATCGAAAAAGCCAAAAAGCATTTGTCACCCCGTCAGTGTGAAATATTTGAACTCAGCAAAGAAAAAGGCTTTTCGAATCAGGAAATTGCTGACAAACTAAAAATTTCAAATCAGTCGGTAAAAAACCAACTTTCTGCATCCTTGCATATACTGAAATCGTATTTTGATGCTAAAATGTGGATGTTGCTTCCGCTTCTTTATTTTTATATAAATAAACGGTCCGAATACTAAAATTTCCCTCTTGATCGAATTATTCAATTCGTAATAATGGACTCATCTGGCTTAAAATAATTGTTTTAACTAAATATATGTTTTATAACATATATTTATTTATGGTACGTTTATCATTTGGATGTGTATTAGCTTTTATTAAATGAAAAATGAAGGACCGGCCTAACTTTAAACCGGTCAGGCGTTCGAAATTTAATAAAACTAATATCAGTACGTACAATTTAAAAAAATTATTTTATGAAAAAAATTACATTTTTTATTCTCGCATCAATTATTAGTGTGATGTTCGTTTCGGCAGCTCCAACTACAGGGCTAAAGTTCATTAATGACAAGGCAAGTATCATGACTATTGCTCCAAATGCGGCTTTTTCGCCGTCTCAGTTTACTATCGAAGTATGGGCAAATTATCATGCATTAACCGGTGGTGGATACATTCTTTCAACAGAAGGATGGAATCCAAGTAACCATGGCTTTTCTTTACGTTTAGCAGGAAGCAATGCTAATTTTAATTTTTCTATAGGTGTTGGTAATAATTGGCCGGGCATTGATAGTTCAACCCCCATTACTACAGATACCTGGTATCATTTGGCTGTAACTTGCACAGCAACACAAATGACAATGTATGTCAATGGAGTTCAGGATGCAACTGCTGCAATTGTTACACCGATGACAGCTTCGACTGAAACAATAACTTTTGGTGATAGCCCTGCATGGTCAGGAAGAAATTTTGATGGACAAATGTCAGATCTCCGTTTCTGGAATGTTGTCAGAACACCTGCACAAATTGTTGCTGACATGACCTCAACTCTTACAGGTTCTGAAACAGGACTTGTTGCCGACTGGAAAATGAATGAAGGAAAAGGAACAACTGCAGCTGATGCTACCGGTACTTATAATCTTACTATCCCGGCTGCAATTACATGGTTTGGAACTGTGGCAGGAATTAACCCTGTTTTAAATAATTCAGTTGATATTAAATCTATTATATCCGGTCGTACACTCGAAGTTTCAAACAATACAAAAGGAATTGTAAAAATTGCCATTTATAGCGTAAACGGTCAAAAAGTACTGGAAGATATTGTTGCTTCAGGCAATAAATTGCAAAAACAATTGACAAATGCGAAAGGTGTTTATATTTTGAAAAGTGTTGCTGAAGATGGTACAACTAACGCACAGAAATTTATTATCACTGAATAAATTAAAAGACTCGTTCATTGAATAAATCAATTCGAAAAATCCGTGATGAAAATTCAGGATTTTTCGAATTGAAATTAAATCAGAAAAGAAAAAGAGATGTGAAAGATAGATTTTCATATAAATTCTTTACAACGAGTTAACAATTTGCAATTTTAAGAATAAACTGACCAACATGTCATATAAACGCGTATGAGAAAGCTGATCGGAATACAGATCTGAAATCATCATATTTATAATTATCTTGAAAATCACAAAAATGAAATCACTTTTTTCATTCATATTATTCCTTTTTATAAATGTTTTACTTGTTTCTGCAGCACCAACAACCGGGCTTCAATTCAACGGTTCTGCCGCAAGTTATATTAATTGTGGGTACAAAAGTCAATTTTCTCCGGCTCAGTTTACTCTTGAAGCCTGGGTGAATTATCAGGCTTTCAATGGCGCAGACTATATAATGAGTAACGAGGGTTGGCCTGCAAATTGTGGTCAGGGCTTTACATTACATGCTTCCAATTCAAAGATTGAGTTTGTTATTGGTAGTGCAAATGCACAATGGACTAAATTGCAGAGTAAAACTAATATTGCATTGTCCACCTGGTATCATGTTGCAGTCACTTATAATTCAACTACCATGAGTATTTATATTAACGGGGTACTTGACAATACATTGGCAATTACTTCACCAATTGTAGCTTCGACGCAAAGTCTGAGTATTGGTGAGGGTTCAACCTGGAAGGGTAGATTAATGACTGGTCAATTGGCTGACGTTCGATTGTGGAGTGTAGTTCGTACAGCATCTCAGATATCTGGTTCAATGTCATCTTCACTTACCGGAACTGAAACAGGTCTGGTTGCTGACTGGAAAATGAACGAAGGAACAGGATTGACAGTTGGTGATGCCACCGGCAATTACCCTGAGACCATAACAAACGCTCTTTATTGGTTTACTCCTACCACAACAGGACCCATACGCGTTGTATGTGTGGGTAATAGTATAACTGCGGGATTTATGACATCAAATCCTGCAATCTATGCATACCCTGAACAATTAGGGAATTTGCTGGGAGGTGGTTATTCAGTTTTGAATTGCGGGGTAAGTGGCTGCACTATGCTAAAGAATGGGGATTCCCCTTATGAGAATCAAACAGCATATACGACTGCCAAAAACTTTGATCCTCAAATCGTTATTATTTCATTAGGAACAAATGATAGCAAAGGTTACAATTGGGGGGTCTATGGAAGTCAGTTCTATTCCGATTATGCTTCTATGATAGCTGATTTTAGAAGTACAGGTCATAACCCACATATCTTTGTGTGTTTTCCACCTCCTGCTTTTATTTATAACCAATATAATATCATGGATTCTACTCTTATTAATTCGATTCAACCACTTGTAGATTCAATCCGCACTACATTAGGAACCTCGAAAATCGATTATTATCATCCTCTTTTACCCTATTGTAATCTTTTTGCGGATGGCATCCATCCAACTGATGCCGGATCGTTAATGATGGCTCAGATAGCATACAAAGCCATCACTACAAATGTAGGAGTAACATCTGTAAAATCCCCGCTTTCTAAGTCTACTCTTACTTCAAACGAGCAATTGACAATAACCATCAACAATAACAATCCTACGCCATTGGTAAATGTACCGGTTGCATACAAAGTTGATAATAATACAGAAGTGAAGGAAGTGATTCCATCGATTCCTGCAAACACCGAAATAAATTACAAGTTTGTACAACAGGTGGATTTCTCACAAAAGAAAGATTACTCGGTTAAAGTTTATACGTCAATCACCAATCAACCTCCATATGACACATTAAGCGTAAAAATTACTAATTTTAATGCAAATGCTGATTATGCCATGAAGTTTGGAGGTACTAACGGTGAAGTTGTAGTTCCTAATTCTGCAAGTTTAATGCCTTTGAGTGCCTTTACTTTAGAAGCATGGATTTACCCGACTCAGTTCGCTTCCAGTGCAGGTTCAGGTACTGTGATCAGCAAGGAATCCAATACCGGTGGTTATGCACTTGACATTGGAGGAAACGGTTCCGGTCGAATAGTAATTGTTGGTGGAAATAAAGCCTGGATTGATGCAATAATACCGGATCAAAGTATCATCTTAAACCAATGGTCTCATATTGCCGGAGTTTATGATGGCACAAATATTTATTTTTATGTAAACGGAGTATTGAAAGCTACAACAAGTAATGTGGGAGCTATCCAACCTTCTACTTCACAATTTTGGATTGGTGGTAGTTCTGCTTTTTCAGGTCGGGTATTCAATGGAGGTATTGATGAAGTAAGCATTTGGAACAGAGCTTTATCTCCAACTGAAATTATTGCCAATAAAGGTTTTTTGCTTAAAGGAAATGAAAATGGATTGGTTGCTTATTATAATCTTAATCAGACTCCAGGAACACAAATAGTTACGGATTTAACAGGTAACGGTAATAATGGTACAATCCAAAATCTGGATATATATACTAGTTGGATGTATGGCGCAGGTTTAGTTTCAACAAATAGTACCGGTGTTTCACAAACAAAAATAATGTTGGGTGTAAGTATTTATACTGATCCAACCCGTGATTTTCTATTTGTTAAATCAGACAGTAAAAATATCAATTTAAATCTTGTGATTACAGACTTAATGGGAAGAACAGTGCTTAATAATGATATAAAAAATGCCGGTTCTGAAATAAAGGTAAATATACAGAATTACGTAAAAGGACTTTACATACTTACATTAAGATCAGATTCAGAAAGTATATCAACAAAAATTATACTTTAACAGACGCTTGGGCATGATAAAATAAAGCCAATTAACTAAGTTGGATTTATATACATAGAATTTATTGGCTTACCAATATTTTTAAAATGCCAATCATTCAACTAAAATTGCATCATAATCATTATAAAACAACGAACTCATGGATAAATCGAAATTGTACCAACTGTTTTCAGATTTTCTGACACAAAAAAGTGCCGGGTCTGAAAATAAGGAGATGGACAAGTTAATCCGCGATACATCAGATGAAGAATTGGGATCTGTGCTTTCTGATTTGTGGGAGGATTACGAATTGACCGAATCGTACGATAGTGAAATAAATGCAATCTATAAAAAGCTTGAAAAGAGAATTCACGTTAAGAGAATCAGGATGCATGCTGTCCGGTTCGCAAAATATGCTGCCATATTCCTGATCCCGTTATTATCTGCCCTGTCAGCCTATCTATTGGTTGACCGGAATAATCTCAGGAATGAGAACAACTATTTCTCTGTTCAGGTCGATCCCGGGCAATCATCAAATGTAGTATTACCGGATGGTAGTAAGGTTATGCTTAACTCACAGTCAAGTATCGTTTACAATAATGATTACAAGCTGCACCAACGAAGGGTAAGCCTGAAAGGGGAAGCTCATTTCCATGTCACAAAGAATCCGAGAAATCCATTCGTAGTAAGCACGGAGTTTTTCGATGTTGAAGTATTGGGAACGACTTTTAATGTAAAAACTTACGAATCGGATGATATTCAGGTAGTCGGGCTGCTGGAGGGGAAAGTAAAACTAACTACCCATACTACCGGGGAAAACAAAACCATCTACCTTACTCCCAATCAAAAAGCCATATACAATAAATGTACAGGAGAGCTGACTGTTGAATCTACTGACAATATCAGCGAAACTGCCTGGATGAAAGGGATCCTTTCCTTCCGTACGGAAACTCTTCACGATATTAAACTGGAACTGGAGCGAAAATATAATGTACATATCCAGTTGAATTGCCCTTCAATAGAAAATGATTCATTTACAGGTGATTTTGATAATGAAACCCTGGCAGAAGTGCTTGATGATTTAAAAATACATTATGGATTTGATTATGCCATCAATCATAACAAAGTAAAGATTTACCCATGTACAACACAGGTGAAACAATAAACTAATATTAAAAAAAGAAAAAGTCATGAACCCTCTGAACACTTCGTAAGCCATTTACCAATTAAGTATTTTATGCGCAATAAGTCAGTCGCATAGTGTTTTACTACTTACCGTACTAACCACAATCTAATTATTTATGAACTTATTAAAAATCAAAAAACCAAAACTAAGGCAAAGAAGGTTCGTCTTTCTGACCTTTGTACTCCTCTTGTTTGTGGGCTCGGCCAACCTGGCAGCCCAGAACCGTAAAATAACCCTTTCCATGGAAAAGGTAAGTTTACGTCAAATATTTAATGCCATTGAAAAACAAACGGACTATAAATTTTTGTATCGTGATGTTATTCTTGATAACAAAAAAGATGTTTCTATCAAAGTGGAAGGAAGAGAAATAACGTATGTACTGGATCAGGTGCTTCCGGCAAAAGACCTGCAATATAAGATCCAGGGAACTAATATTAATATTATTCTTAATACTATACATAAAAATACTGTCTCAACGGGAACACCAATAACAGTAAAAGGAACAATTGATGATGAGACCGGTCAGGCACTTATCGGAGTAAGTGTTATCCAGAAAGGGTTACCCGGTAATGGTAAAGTTACCGATGCAAATGGGATTTTTAGCATAACTGTACCGGTTGGTTCTGTTTTGTCGGCATCTTATATTGGCTATCTTACCGAAGATATTGTCGTGAAGGATAGCAAATCATTAAAAATTAGACTCTCTGAAGATACGAAGACATTAGATGAAGTTGTAGTAATTGGTTATGGAACAGCTCAGCGCAAAAGCATTGTCGGAGCTGTCGACCAGATTGGCGCCAATAAAATTGATGATCGTCCGGTAAGCAATCTGACTGAAGCCCTTCAAGGTGCTTCTGCAAACCTTGTCATCCAGCAGAAGAGTATGAATCCAAATGATAACGAAGTAAATATCAATATCCGTGGTATCAGTACCATGAATAATAATGACCCTCTGGTGGTTATTGACGGATTGGTTACCAACCTTGGAAGTTTGAACGAATTAAATCCTTCAGATATCGAAAGCATTTCAATTTTGAAAGATGCCGGTAGTGCTGCTATATATGGATCACGTTCATCAAACGGGGTTATATTAGTGACTACCAAAAAAGGGACAATAAATGCTAAGCCGGTAATTAAAGTGAATGCCATGGTCGGTTACCAGAATCCGGATGTGTTGGTTAAACCTGTTGCCGGATTTGAAAATGCGATCCTGAAAGATGAGGCAGCTTTTAACACCGGAAATACACTTCCTTATTCTCCTGCACAGATTAATGATTTGAAAATAAATGGTGCTAAAAGTGAATGGTTTTTAAATCAGATACTGCAAAATGCGTTACAACAAAATTACAGTGCCAGTATGAGCGGAGGGAGTCAAAATTCGAGTTATATGGTTTCTGCAGGGTATGTAAATCAACAAAGTAATTTTATATCCGGTAATTCAGGCACTTATGGGATGGATCGCTATAACTTCAGAACGAACCTTGTAAACCAGTATGAAAGGTTCAAATTAACGACCATCATGTCGTATACCCGTTCAGAATCAAATGCCCCCAATGCCGATGTAGGTAATCTGATCGTGGATGGAGAACGTATTCCCAATTACTATTATTACCAACAGAAAGCACCGAACGGTCACTTCCTGATCAATGATGTGTTATCTCAGTTTACCCCAATGGGTTCGCTTGAAGCAGGAGGTTATAACAAGTATGACACTGATTATTTAAACGGGAGTCTGACAGGTGAGTTGAAGCTTTTTAAAGGACTTACTGCTAAAGCAATGATGGGTATTGATCTCTATGACAATCACAGAACTTCCAGATCGGAGGAAGTTCCGTATTATGCCACTGCAGATGCTACTACTCCTTCTATTCTTCAAAATCCGAATGGATCTACAAGTGACTGGAATCAAAAATATTATACCATCAATACACAATTCTTACTGGATTATGACCGCACATTCGATAAACATCATGTGAGCGGTTTGTTAGGAATGTCAAATGAGGCATACAATAGTTACTCGAACGATATATGGATGAATTATGTCGATCCAAAACTAGGAACTCCAACGTCACAGACTACTGCAATAGCCGGCAACGTGGGGGGAGATACAACGCCAATGGGTACTTCAGTGAGTGATATCGAGTCGTTGTTTGGCAGGTTATCCTATTCCTATAATGAAAAATATTATGGTGAAGTGAGTTTCCGTTATGATGGTTCATCAAAATTTGCAAAAGGAAACCAATGGGGCTTATTCCCTTCAATATCTGCCGGATGGAGAATCTCTGAGGAACCATTTATGGAATCGTATAAGTCAAATATAGGTGATTTTAAATTCAGGGGATCGTATGGAATATTAGGCAATCAAAATATTAATGATTACCAGTTCCTGACAACCTATAGTACGTATAATAATACGTATGCCTTTAATGGAACAAGTGTAAGCGGAACAGGATATCAACTGGGTAATCCGCTGATTACCTGGGAACAATCAGCCAATTTGAATGTCGGATTTGATGCTTCATTTTTTAGTAATAAATTAACTGCATCCTTTGATTATTTCAACAAAGTAACATCCGGTATATTAATTTACCCTACTGAACCGTCTGTTTTAGGTACTGCAGTAGGAGAGCAAAATGAAGGTAAAATGCAAAACCAGGGTTGGGAGCTAACGATTGCCTATCATGCTAAAACAGGAGATTTCAACCATAATGTGAGTTTTAATATTGCTGATTCTAAAAACAAAGTGTTAGCTTATACAGGTCAACAACAAATTAATTCATCGGATGAAATGTCCAGTATTATTGCCGTGGGACAGCCATATGGCTCATATTTCGGATACAAGACAGCAGGTTATTTCAAAAGCTATGCAGATATTGAAAATAGTGCCTTACCGGTGGGCATAAATGCTTCACAACTGGCACCGGGAGATGTAAAATACGTCGATGTTAACCATGATGGTGTTATTGATAGCAAAGACCGGGTTATTTTGGGCAATGCATTTCCCCGTTTTACTTATGGTGTAACTTACCAGGTCGATTGGAAGGGTTTTGATTTAAGCATGCTTATTCAGGGTGTGGGTGAAAGATCCGAGTTCCTTCGCGGTGAGTTAGTTGAACCCTATCAGGGGAATTATTCGTACACTATGTTTCAGAATCAGTTGAATTTCTGGACTCCTACCAATACCAATGCTACATGGCCCCGGCTTGCTGCAGCAGGTTCAACATCCGATACAAATAATTACGGGTATAGTTCACAGGTCCATATGTTCAATGCAGCGTATGTCAGGTTAAAAAATATAGCAATAGGATATACTATCCCCAAAAGCATTACCAACAAAATTGGAATTCAAAAATTGCATATCAGTATGAATGCACAGAACCTGCTGACACTTTCTCCGCTTACTTTCGTTGATCCGGAATCAACAGAATTCGGAAATAATATGAGTAGTGGCGGAGCAAACAGTGCACGTAGTTATCCTACGCTAATATATGCTGGATTTGGACTAAATTTGGAATTTTAAAAAACAGAACTTATTATGAAACAAAAATTTAGAAAATATTATATAGGCGTTATTTCAATAATCCTTGTAATTCTTACTTCCTGTAACAACCTGGATCAGATCCCAACGGGTGAATTTACAGATGCTACCTATTGGTATTCGACCGATAAGGCATCATATGTCTTGAATATGGCCTATAACCAAATGATGGGCGATAGTTATTTTTTCGCGAACGAGGCTTTGTCGGATAATCTTTTTGTGACCCGTACTTCTGACGAAAAACTTATTTCATCAGGAATCGCAAATGCTACCACCGGACGTTTTGCTAACGAATGGTCTGATTGTTATGGTGGAATAAGAACCTGTAACACTTTCCTTGAAAATGTAGACAGGGTTCCGGCTATGGATGGAACATTAAAAGCAAGAATGAAAGCGGAAGCCCGTTTTATCAGAGCTTCCCTCTTTTTTCGACTTACTACCTGGTTTGGTGATGTGCCTCTTTTCAGCACGAACATTACTGTTCCGGAATCTAAAACAATAGCACGTTCTTCACATGCCGATGTACTCAAGTTTGTACGTTCTGAACTGGATTCTGCTGCCTTATCTCTGCCTGCCTCTTATACAGGAGCTGATATAGGTCGTGTCACTTCAGGTGCTGCTATCTCGTTGAAAGCACGGACCTATTTATATGAAAATGATTGGGCGAACGTTGCCACTACTTGCCAACAGGTAATGAGCAGCAATATATACTCATTATTCCCGGATTATGCAGGGTTGTTTGCCATTGCAAACGAACATAACTCCGAAGTGATTCTGGATGTGGAATATGTACCCACTTTGCGAACATGGAGTGAATATTTCGATTTCGCACCCCCTTCGGCCGGTCGTCGTGTCAATCAACAGTCACCTACCCAGGAACTGGTCGATAACTATTTAATGATGAATGGTGATTCGATTCGTGCTACAGGCTCGGGTTATGTTGAGAGTAATCCGTATGTCAATCGTGATCCAAGGCTTGCTGCAACTGTCCTGACTGATAGTGGTACCTGGGCAATGCCGGGTGGTACTAATCTGATAATCCGAATAAAACCGGGAACCGGGACGATTGATGAGTATATAAGTGGAAGCGGGAATAATTCCCTGACGGGTTATTATATGAAAAAATACAGTGACCCAACCTACACAGGAAGTTTTAATTCAGGTCTTAATTTAATTCTAATCCGGTATGCTGATGTGTTGTTGATGTATGCGGAAGCCCAGAATGAATTGGGAAAAATGGATCAGGCTACCTGGGATGAAACCATAAAAGCTATACGTGCACGAGCCGGATTCACCGATACCAATGCGTTGGAATTTAATGTCGCCTGGACTCAGTCGGATTTGAGAACAATTATTCGCAATGAACGTCGAAGTGAATTGGCCCTCGAAGGAACAAGAATATTTGATATCCGTCGCTGGAAAACTGCCCAGTCAGTATTGAACGGTTATCCTCATGGAGCAAAATATGGCCCTTCGACAGTTGATAATGGGTATATACGTCTTGACAAACGGACATTCAATCCGAATCGTGATTATCTTTTTGCCGTACCTCAGGCTCAAAAAGATTTAGATTCAAACCTGGGACAAAACCCCGGATATTAATTGAAAAAAAATAAATAATAAGCAATTTACTAAATACTAAATAATAAATATTTATGAAAACATCCTATATTAAAATAGTATTGTTAGTCTGTACAGTTCTCTCTTTGGCGGGTTGTACTAAAAATGAAACACTTAATAACTTAAATGTGACTGCAGTGCAAACACTTTACGAACCGGTTAACAACAAGTCGGTCGTGTTACAGGCATCTGCCACAGCCAGTGTCTATTTCGAATGGGAACCTGCTTTGGCAGAAGATGGATCCCTGACTTTATACGAAGTTGCTTTTGATAAAGTTGGTGGTAATTTCTCAAAACCAATTTACCTTGTTACTGCTGATGGGAATGGAGCGAATACCCATGCTTCAATTACACACAAACAATTAAATTCGATTGCAGCACTTGCAGGTATTGCTTCATCGGAAACCGGTAATTTGATCTGGACTGTTATCTCTTCCAAAGGTGTTAACCCTAAAATTGGTACTGTTTCTAACACTTTACAGGTTACAAGACTGGCAGGTTTTGCTGATATACCGGCCAGTGTATATATAACAGGCGATGGTTCTGAAGGAGGAAGCGATCTGTCTAAAGCCAGTGCATTGAAACCGGTTTCCGATGGTGTATTTGAAATTTATACCCAATTGACAGCAGGAAAAACATATAATTTCACAGATGCCAATGTGGGTAATCCCAGATTATTTTATACCGATTCAAAAGGAACATTACTGGAAGGTACAACACTTGATAATGCTACAAGCACAGTAACTACAACTGGTGTTTATCGAATCGACCTGGATTTCTCAATCGGAGCATCAACCATGACGCAAATTACGAAATGTGAATTCTGGTTCTGTCCATCCAATGCAATCCTATTTGCTCTTCCTTATGTAGCGAATGGTATCTGGACAGCAAAGAGCCAGCCTATAAATTTCGCTGTACAAAGTTGGGGCCTTGATCAACGTTACAAGTTCAGATTTACAACCGTAGATAGTTCCGGTACCCAGGCTTACGAATGGTGGGGTGCTCCGGCAAGCCTGGATTCTGCGCCTACAGGGGTTGATAGCTATTATTATTTGGTTCCTGCCGATAATTCCCAATGGAATGATAAGTTTAAATTTGCAGATGTAATGAATGGTGCTCTTGTGGATATGAGTGTGATTATGAGTGCCAGTGGCCCATATACTCATTCTGTTACAAAAGTGGGAGTCCAATAAATCACTAAATCAGTTGTTTGAGTAGTGTTCTTTAAGGATTGCTACTCAGACAACGATTTTAAAAAAACAATATATGAAAAAACTTTGTATTATAGCTATAGTTTGTATAGGACTCTTATCTTCGTGTAATGACACTACCAGCCTTCCTGTTGTGCCTGATGGGTATACCATTAATTGGAATGCCGCTGCCGACAGTAGTACGACAAGTCTGATCACCAATTTTTGGAACCCTACTGCCCAATACTTCAATGATGCAACCAGTGGAAGCAATTTTCAATACTGGCCTCAGGCTCATAGCCTGGATGTGTTAGTGGATGCTTACCTGAGAACCAATGACACGAAATACAAAACCTACTTTGACCAATGGTATACAGGCGTACAAGTAGGAAACGGGGGTTCATTCATCAATTATTTTTATGATGATATGGAATGGAATGCACTAGCCCTGCTTCGGACTTATGGTGCTACCAAGGACGATAAATTCAAAACGGCGGCACTAACTGTATGGACGGATATTCAAACCGGATGGAATACCAATGGAGGAGGTGGAATTTCATGGAATAAAGGTTCTCTGATGAGTAAAAATGCCTGTTCAAACGGACCTGCATGTATCCTGGCTGCAAGGCTGTTCCAACAATTTGGTGATACGGTAAATAAAGCCTGGGCGTTGAAAATCTACGATTGGGAAAAAAGTACCCTGTTCGATCCTTCAACGGGTGCCGTCAATGACAATCTGAATGCAGCTACAGGCGTTATAAGCAATTATGTTGCTACTTACAATACAGGTACATTTATAGGCTCGGCAGTGGAGTTGTATAATATCACGAAAGACAAATCCTATCTGAATGATGCCATAAAAGCAGCTAATTACACAATAGATGAGCTTACAAGTAACAGAATCCTTAATACCGAAGGTACTGGTGATCTGGCTTTATTTAAAGGAATATTTATCCGCTATTTCACTGTACTTATTCAAAGCCCGGGTTTAGATAGTGCAACAAAAGACCGTTTTGTCCTGTTCTTGAAATACAATGCAAATGAATTGTGGTATAGTGGAACTAATAAACATTTTGTTACTTTTACATCGGATTGGACAACAGCTCCAAATTTTCTTTCCGAAACTGAACTGAATGCCCAATTAAGTGGATGTATGTTGATTGAATCAGCAGCATTACTTGATAAAGCAGGTGAATTTAAATAATTTACTGAATATAATGGATCAATTGGGCAGCTCTGAATGGTACTGCCCAATTTTTTCTTTTAAATCATTCTGTTTTGGTCAGGTGAATGAAAAATTAATAGAGATTAAGGATTACATATAACTTTTTTAAAAATGAGAAACAAAAGAAACTCCCTGTTGAAAGCATTTTTCATGCTATTGATCATTACAGCTTTTATTCCGAACGTCGTTGGTCAGACTTTTCCCAAAGTGAGAGAAGATGAATCAAAACGCAATTTTGTAAGCCCGGCTATTGAGAAAGTGATTTCTCACATGCAAAAGACAATTAAAGATCCGGAGTTAGCCTGGATGTTTGGTAATTGTTTTCCGAATACACTCGATCGTACAGTTACCTTTTCCATGAAAGATGGCAAACCCAACACTTTTGTTATCACCGGTGATATTTATGCCATGTGGCTTCGTGACTGTTCAGCCCAGGTTTGGCCTTATATGCCTTACATGAAAGAAGATCCTAAATTACAACAATTAATTGCCGGTGTGATTCACCGTCAGGCAGAGTCGGTAATCATCGACCCGTATGCAAATGCATTTAATTTTGACAAAGAAGGTGGTGAATTCATGTCCGATAATACTAAAATGCGTCCCGAATTGCACGAACGTAAATGGGAAGTAGATGGACTTTGTTATGTTATACGCCTTGGTTATCATTACTGGAAACTGACAGGTGACAATTCATGTTTCGACAGTCAATGGTTGGATGCCATGAAACTGATAGTAAAAACTTTCAAAGAACAACAGCGCAAAACCGGTCAGGGCCCCTACAGCTTTATGCGTAAGACCGAGAAAGCATCGGATACACAGTTTGGTGATGGCTTCGGTAATCCGGTTCGGCCTACAGGAATGATTTATTCGGCTTTCCGTCCCTCTGATGATGCCACCACATACGGTTTTTTGGTTCCCTCCAATTGTTTTGCTGTAGTATCGTTACGTCAGTTGTCGGAAATGGTAACAAAAATCAAACATGATGTAGCTTTTGCTTCCGAATGTTCGGCATTAGCGAATGAAGTAGATGCCGCCATTAAAAAATATGCTATTGTGAACCACCCCAAATACGGTAAGATATTTGCTTTCGAAGTAGATGGTTATGGCAATTATCTAATGATGGACGATTCGAATATCCCATCTTTATTGTCACTGCCATATATTGGATATCTTCAGGCTGATAATAAAATATACCAAAACACCCGTAAATTTGCTTTGAGTGAAGATAATCCCTATTTCTACAAGGGGAAAGCTGCCGAAGGAATTGGTGGCCCACATGTCGGTCCTGATATGATCTGGCCAATGGCAATTATTATGAGAGCTATGACTTCCAATGATCCAAAAGAGATTGAGACCTGTCTTCAAATGTTGAAAACAACTAATGCCGGTACGGGTTTTATACACGAGACCTTCAACAAGGATAATCCTGCAGTGTTTACCCGTTCGTGGTTTGCATGGGCAAATACCTTGTTTGGTGAATTAATGTTAAAGATAGAGCGTGAACATCCCGAACTATTGGATAAAAAGTATTGATAATGATTCGGCCTGTTCAAAAATGAAAGTTGTTTTGAACAGGTCATTTCATTTGTTGTAAAATTACACATTATATTAAATCATAGTTAGTTTTTTTTAAGTGATGAAAAAGGTTGTGATCGTTTTTTTTAGTTTGGTAATTCCTTTCATGTGTTTCGGCAGTAGAAGATTTAATCCATATATAAACCTTTCCGATAGTACGTTGAATTTGATTTATAAATATTACAGTTCAGATAATGAAATTATTTTATTAAATGAAACTTATCCTGTCAATCCCTTAAATAAAGCTTCCTATTTAGCTTCACAAGATACGGTCAGGAATAAGCGGGTCGCTTATTTATGGCCTACTTCAGGTGTTTTTTCGGGCGTAGTTGCCTTACTGAGCAATACGAATGATCATCGTTATAAAGCATTATTGGATTCGAAAATTATTCCCGGACTTGACAAGTATTTCGATTCCTCCCGACAACCATCCTGTTATCAGTCGTATGTAGCTTCAGAAGGTAAATCCGACCGTTTTTACGATGATAATGACTGGTTGGCAATCGACTTTGCCCAACTGTCACTTGTCACTAAAGATCCGGTATATTTGAGAAAAGCCGAAATGATATGGAAATTCGTCATAAGTGGATGGGATGAAAAATTGGGTGGTGGTATATACTGGTGCGAACAGAAAAAGGGATCAAAAAACACCTGTTCAAATGCACCTTTTGTTGTAGCTTCTGCAAAATTATATGAGGCCACTAATAACATTAAATACCTTAATTGGGCTAAAAGGATTTATGCCTGGACTAAACTCAATTTGCAGGATTCAACGGATGGCTTGTATTATGATAATATATCCCTGAAAGGAAGAATCGGCAAAAAAAAATATGCCTACAATTCAGGACAAATGATGCAGGGTGCTGCATTGCTTTATAAAATAACCGGGGATAAGACTTATCGTACCGACGCACAACGAATTGCCAAATCGGCTCTTCCCTTTTTTACTACGGATATAACCCGCAACGGGAAAAACTACAGGGTTTTTAAACAACAGGGAGCATGGTTTGTAACCGTACTTTCCCGTGGATATTTCGAGCTGTACGGCATTGATAAAGATCCGCATTATATCAATTTCTTTAAAACAAATATGGAATATTTAAAACACTATGCCAGGTATGATAACGGATTGTTTTTTGGAGACTGGAGTGGTAGTCATCCCGATAAATACAAATGGTTGCTCGACCAGGGATGTATTGTAGAATTATCAGCTAATTTGTCTGCATTTAATAAATGAATATCCGCAAAACGCATAAAGTTTCAAAGAAATGATTCCATTGTTTCCGTGCCCCTCCCCCTCGTTTCCTAACGAGGGGCAGTTTTGTTTTACGTTTCCAACTTCTATACATGGTTGATTTGTATTTATTATTCGTTACAAACGAAAGACCATAAGCCCCTCGTTAGGAAACGAGGGGCAGTTTTGGTTTTACGTTTTCAACTTCTATACATGGTTGATTTGTATTTATTATTCGTTACAAACGAAAGACCATAAGCCCCTCGTTAGGAAACGAGGGGCAGTTTTGTTTTACG
>Ga0302268_1000507_pt1 | contig 24318 bp, 8 predicted proteins | sample III_Bog_E2_1_FD_194554 | JGI IMG/M metagenome (GOLD analysis project Ga0302268, IMG submission 194554) | Peat permafrost microbial communities from Stordalen Mire near Abisko, Sweden - III_Bog_E2_1 | ecosystem: Environmental > Terrestrial > Soil > Wetlands > Peat | place: Sweden: Abisko... | reverse complement strand
ATCAGCAGGAAGTTGGCTTGAAAGGCAATGAAAAAAAGAAACCCCACAAACCATTTTTGATAGCTATGTTTATCTCCCACTGCTTATAGAGCTTGCTTAACAGGCTAATGCATTAGACAATTAAAAGAATATACTTTTATTAAAAAATGTTTCTGCATTTATAAAATAAATTTGGCCAATTTCATTTCATAAAATTTGGTAAATAAGCGAATTGATCAGTTGTATGGCAATAAATCTTGTTTACCGCTTATATTCTCTGACTAAAATTTATATGTGTTAACTTTAACTTGAGAAAAGAATTATTAACTAACTTGTTGACTGAGAACACATCTGAAAACTAAATATTTAGAGTTTTTACCCCTTAATTTTTTTTAATTCTTAAGATTCATCTGATCTTTTATTAACATGATAAATAACAGCAATACATATTATTTAAGATGTCCCTAAAAATAAATAAAAAATATGTTACACCTAGCACACCTAACAACTAAGATATGTTTCAAAGGATTAATTCAAATCATCGAACTTTAGGCATATTTTTGAATATTTTGGCGCAATGATAATTGGAATTATTCTAATAGTCCAACATTAGGGCACTATAACCATTATCGGAGTCTTACCATCCACAGTTTGGTAGGTCTTCACGATACTTTTGGCGATGGAAACATGTGGAAATCTATGGGATTATATCGGATCATGTGTAGATTCGATAACGGGAGAAGACTATCTTTGATGGAATTAAATTTATCAATAACTCCTTACATAAAAAAATGGAGAACCACTGAAAGTGACCCTTGATATATATTTGTATAAATTTGAAGGAAAGAAAATACTTAAGTTCATATTTTAATTTTAACAACAACAAATCACATTTCAGTTTGTATATTTTTCATTTTGGTGGGTGATTGGTGTGAAATTTATGTCCATCCCCTTTTGTTGTAGAAGGAAAGGACATAATTTATTTCAGAAACATAAATATTTTAATGGCTTATTAATAGAGTTTAAGATCTATTAATAGCTAATAAAGCACTTATATACGTGATATTTATAAGTTCCTATCATGAATCTTCCATTCTAGAGTTATAGGAATTTTATGGCTCATCTTTTAATAAATTCATTTGCTAATCTTTAAATATAAATCAATTTATAACATTTTTTATATATGTTGGTTGTGGTTAAAAATTTGCTGAAAAATGCATATCTGTTTTCAGCCGCACAAAAACAAGGAAGAAAACCAATTCAAAAAAACACGAGTGAGGAGCCAATTTTGCAAAAAGATGTTTTCCAGGCCTATCGCAGTCAAGTAGAAAAAAGTTCCATTTTGAGATAGTTTCGAGAGTCTGTTTTTCGCAGATCAAAGTTAAATGGGGAGTGGAGTACAATAAAAAGCAAATAAAAGAAATCTAATGAGATGCTTAGTGATTTAGTCCAAGATGGATAGAAGTAGCAAATTGTAAAAAAAGCGACCGATATATAATCTCGGCTCATCAGTAAAAGAAGCATGTAAACTAGAGGGTATATAGTTTCCACCAAAATTCGAGCCACAGTTTACTTTCAGATTATGGGGACTACACCTCCTACAACAAAGTGTATCCTGTTCTTTAGGATCGAAACCTAAATCAAAATTAATTTATATAGCAAAATACTTTGGTTCAAAATCTTTACAAATTTATTGACAAGCTTCCTGATAACTACTAATAAAAAATTCAAATACAAAAGAAAATTAACAAATTTCCAGTCAACGCTCAAAGAATGTCTCTAGCACAATATGGTTAAATCCTCCAAAAGAAAATAAATAAAGCTCAAAAATACGATATGAAAAGAGTAAAACATTACAAAATCCATATATAAGGAAAATCACTTTTAAATGTTCCCTACGCAAGAAAATTAAACAGAAGAAGAGCTAAAAAATCACTCCACAGATTTACTGGGACTCCGATGACAGTAGATCCATGGAATAAAGGTAAAGGCATCTCAGCATCTTTATCACCTCGAGCAGTGGATACGATTTATGAGTTATATTTGCAGGGATGGACTGTTCGAGATATTTCAAAACGATTTGGAATTCTACCAGCAAGGACTAAATTCTGTGTTTGGGTTAGGGCACAGCTTTATCATGAAATAATTCCAAAATTAGGAGTTAAGTTTTATCTCAGAGCCCTTAGATACGAACAAAGATATAACGAAAATCAAAAATTCTGTGACTATGGATTGGATATCCCATAGCTTTCTAATGAGAGTATTATTTCCGAGATTAACGAATGGAATAGCGGTATGCTTGATGCAGAAAGAAACTAAGAAGAATACCACGGCGCCATGATGAAATTAACCAAATAAAAGAAGTTTAACAAATACGAATTAGTGGAAGTAGGCACTCATGGCAAAGAAAATTCTAGATATAGTTTAAAGGAGTGGCATATCTTTAGAGGCAAAGGTAGTGATGAATATTTTTTGAAGCATCAAGTGTTCAGAAAACTATCAAAGGCACAAAGGAAGTTTAACAAGCAATATTACTGAAATGATAAGTTTAAAATAAATATGAATGATGGAAATTAATTGGGTTTTAAATAGATTGAAAGATATCAAATATATTTATCAACACTTTAATCAATTTCTTTACATAATTAAAATCATCTAAAATAAAATGGAATCAACATCACCAAATCAAGAAACAAAAACTGAACAAAAAGAGGAAGGCACTAAAAAGAACGAAAAAATAAAAGAGGATGAGAATTAGTAGGGAAAAAATGATCCTTAGACCCTTTCTGAAGGAGAAAGAATGGGTTTGTCAAAACAACAATTAAGGAAGCTTGAAAAACGATTAGCTGTCAAAAAGAAAAAAGAAGCAAAGGAGCAAGAGGTTAAAACACTAACGTCTAAAGATTCTTAATCCAAAGGAGAGAAAAAAGGAAAAGCTAAAAAGCCGAAAATGGAGGCTGATGAAGCCACCAAGCAAGAATTTAAAAAACAAAAAATAGTTTTATAACCAAATACCTGTTTACCTTCCTAAGAGCTCGATAACATTTTAGTAACTTCAGCTCTACCGTATGTGAACAACATACCTCACTTGGGCAATATTATTGGTTGTGTACTTTCTGCTGATGTGTTTTCCAGGTTTAAGAAGCTCCAAGGTTCTAATGTTTTATATGTGTGTGGAACAGATGAGTACGGAACTGCAACTGAGGTCAAGGCGATGTAATAAAAGAAAACTCCTCAACAAATATGTGATTATTACCACAAAATTCATGCTGATGTTTACAGGTGGTTTGATATTGGGTTTGATTATTTTGGAAGGACAAGCACTGAATGGCACACTAAAATTACCCAATAAATCTTTTTAAATATCCAAAAAGCAGATCGAATTAACCAATAAGAAATGACCCAATGCTATTGCTAAAATTGCGATCTATTTTTAGCAGACAGGTTTATTTGTGGCACCTGTCCTTTTTGTGGATTCTAAGATGCTAGAGGAGATCAGTGTGATAAATGCCAAAAACTCTTTAACTCTCCCACCGAATTAAAAAATTACATTTGCCATATTTGCAAAAAGCCACCAGTTATAAGGTCAACTGTACATTTCTTTATTGATCTTCCTCAAATTCAGCATTAGTTAGAGGAATGGATCAATGTAGCCTCAAAGAAAGGAGTTTGGTCTTAAAATTCAGTAACTATAACAAAGGCTTGGACCAACATGGGGCTTAAACCTAAGTGTATTACTCGTGATTTGAAATGGGGAGTGACAGTACCTATTGAATAGTTCCAAAAAAAAGTATTCTATGTGTGGTTTGATGCTCCCATTGGGTATATTTCTATTACTGCTAATTTACTTCAAGAGGATTATAAGCAATGGTGGATCAACTCAGACGTAAAGCTTTTCCAGTTCATGGGCAAGGACAATGTTCCTTTTCATACTGTCATCTTTCCCTCTAGTTTGATTGCTTCTCAGCAAGGGTGGACACTTCTCCATCATATTTCCACCACCGAGTATTTAAACTATTAGGCTGGTAAATTTTCTAAAAGAAATGGAACAGGAGTATTCGGCACTCACGCTATTGAATTAGAGGATTTCATTCCTAGTTAAGTTTGGCGATATTACCTTCTAGTCAACAGACCAGAAAAAAGTGATTCTGAATTTTCTTGGAAGGATTTTATTGACAAAAATAATAACTAATTGCTTGCAAATTTGGGAAATCTCGTGAACAGAGTTCTTTAATTCATTTATGCTTTCGAAAATAAAAAAATTCCAACTCTGAAATAATAGCTGTTGAATGATCAAGATGAAGAGTTTATTGCTGATCTGGAAAGCAGATATCAAAAATATAGGAAGTTATTGAATTAGGTTGAAATAAAAGAAGGTCTAAAATATTGTATGGAAATATCGTCAAGTGCGAATAAATATTTGCAAGATTCTAAATTTTGGGAAAAGGAGCATAAGGACAGCGGACGGTACATATTTTATTATTTAGAACCTAAGTAGTAATCAACATTACAGCCAATTTTCTGAGGTTTCAATCATTCCTCATTTAACCCTATATACCTTCCACAAGTGCAAAGATTAATTTTTTGCTTGGCTTGGCAGAGAGAACTCCTCATGATGCTACTCTTGGCAAATTTTTGAACGAAGGAAATTTCAGAGACATCTTTTTGGGATTGACTTCCAAATCTGTATAAATCAGGCAGCCAATTCCTCTTTTTACGACTTACACGGAATAACAGGCGAACGAGTGGAGAGCCAAGTTTAAAGGCACTTAGTGATAACATTTGTGAAATATTCAATATAAATAAATATCCTATACAACTGAGTTAATTTTTGTCAGCGAATACCATCTTAAAATGAATTTCAATTATTTAATTTAAATAGAGTCGGATGAATAATGATGAATAAAATGGAGATTTTGATTCGACTGCTTTCTAAGAGGTCAATAATATTCTGGGTACCTAAAACGTCAGCAATAATAGCAAGTAAGCTAGTGTTTTAACTTTCAAAATAAATGAATTGCAAAAGATTTGTATAACTCTGACGAACGCAAACAAAAAATTGATTGATCGTATTGAGCAGTTTTAGCAAAACTAATATGAAAAAAATAATACTTCCAGCCAAGCTACTTTCAATGAATAATATAGTGAAATGCAAGGTGATTTTAATGATATTGAAAATATCATTAAGTAATATAGAACTGACCTCAATCAATATCAAGCCAGTATTTCCCAACAGTTCAGATAAAAGGATAATACCATTTTCAAAATGACAGAATAGGTCAAGTAGCTAAGATTTAAGAACCAAGATAGCTATAAGATCATTGAAGAGTTGTCCATCGAAAACAACACACTGCAACAGAACAACCAACATTTGTTAATTTAAAAGGAATAAATTAAATCATCCCTTCGAAAAATGTAAATATAGACTCGTAAACTCAATAGACAACCTTGCTAATATAATGAAAGTATATACAGTTTAAATAAATAGCATTTAGGTGATTTTAATATGAATGTTCAGTACGAACTTTAAAAATTGATTGAAAAGTTAATAAAAGAGTTAGAGCATTAACGAAATTTAAAAAGGAAGCTTTCAGAGGAAATCAAATCACTTCAAAAAGATATTGCTAATCTTGAAAAATAAATAGTTAAAAAAAACAACCACATTTATAATCTATAGATCAATGCATTAAAGAATGCAAAATTAAACTCCAATTCAATCATTTCCCAAAGCATAAATCCCATCCACAAAACTATAAACTCTAAGAGGGAAGAATAGAAACCTGTTGCAGTATCAAAATAAAAATAAGTTGAAGTTAGAACATCGAAATCAGCCTATAATTTTACCTTTATGTATGTGATTACTTATGTAGGGAACTAATGAATGAGTGTATCCAACTCAATGCCAGATAAAAATTAATAATTGCCAATAAAACCATCGATTTTTATATCAGGAAAATTCAAAACTGTGATTACTCTTCTCATTTACTATAATCTCTGATTATTTGTAATTTCAGCCAAGCAAATCCGAATTTAGCATTAATAAAAATAAACAAATCAGTTGAATATGCCTAACTTCAATAAGACTACGATCAAACTGAATCTTAAGTTATTTGGAATTTAGCTTTTGTGTTGTAAAACCTCTTCAATCAAAATATAGATACGAACCAAGATTTCGGATAAAGCAGCTAATAATATGAGATTTCAAACTTCATTGGTCAGCTGTTATAAAACAGATAGGGCAATGAATTAAATAATATTTTATAATTAAAGAAGTTGATCCAGCAAGCAGTAAATATCAGGAGACGATGATATTATTTATATTTGATGTTTCTCAATCTTATTGATATTTTGCAACTCAATTGCTGACATTTTGCATCATAAATAATTGTTTTTTAAATGGAATAATCTTATTGAGATTGAGAAATAATTTATAAATAAAATATCGAAAGAATGGCTGGAATTAAACTGCAAAATTATAAAATTATAACATTGTTATAATTAATTGATGAAAAGTTCAATTAACTCTAAATAAAATGATAATTCTCACTAAAAAATATCAAACGACTAACCCACTCGCGATCGAGACTAACATAAGCGGGTTCAATAGAATCTAGATATGATGAATAATCGAGTCCAGCTATTAAGGCAACAGCTTAAGAAATAAAAAGATGGTCTTTCGAGACATAAAAGTTTAACAGAGCAGGTGGTTAAAAAAAAAATATAGTTCAGTAAGTTAAGCGCTTTGGTAATAAATAGTCTATGCAGAAAAATAAGGACATTGATCTAATCGAGAATCAGATATCTCAACTCCGATAAAGAAATCAGACTTATCGAGAAATGCATAAGAATTAAATGAATAATATTTTGAAGGCTGTGTACCTGGTAAAGCTGGATGATGCACGACAAATTAAGAATGCCTCAATGGAAAATAGAAGATCACTTTAAAAATTAAATTAGAGTTATGAGGAGCAGAGAAGACAGAAAAAACGTGCCATTGCTTCACAGTCAGAAAAGGCAAAAGAAAAATATCTGTAATATTGGAAAAACAAGCTAAATTCAATCTATTCATCCGAAAAGCAGAATCAGCAATAGGCATAAAAGGAATCTGAAGAGAAAAGGAGACGCCTCAAACAACTGCAAGAGGAAGAACTGCAGCTGCTGGAATAAATTAATAAAATTCACGAAAGATAAATGGAGGCCAAGAAGTAATATGTGGCTGCCATGACCCTCAGCAATAAATAAATTACCGAAGCAGTAAAAAGTAATAATGAAGCAAAAAGTATATAAAAGAAAGGAGGTGAAATGGGTTCTAGCAAATCTGAGTCAATTAGGTATAAATAAACATAATTTTTTACGAAGCCGCCTTTTATTTCGCTGATGAGTAGCAGCGACATCAAAATACCTCGAGCAAAGCTAGATCAAAATAAATTTCAAGTGATTCTTAAAGAATTAAAGAGGTTGGATAAAAAGGATAACGAAGGATCAAATACAAGTCGTTGAATTGATATAATAAGTTATGCATTAATCATAATATTTGTAGTTATAATTTAAAATGAGCAAACATAATTTTCAAAGTCAGATGGAAGGGCACCGTGTTGAGGCACCTTCTAATCGCGATCTCTAGCAGAGGCTAACTTATCAACAACTACTCAACCTCAACCACGATCTCACCAAAGAAAACATGCAACTTAAAGATATTGGTAATCAGTCAATTTACTTTAGGCAGCCGATTGGGTCAATAGTTAAAAAATTTGCACAGCCAGTTTGATATTAGACCAATTAATACTAACACTGAGCTATACAACTCTATTGGGAGTCATCCAATATTGCATCAATATTAGCAGATATTGACCCCTCTTTTTGATGCTTATGACGCTAAGATACAAGAATTTGAGAATGGGTTTGAAGTAATTAATGCGGAGTTCATTAATTTATAAAAGAAATACTAGGAATTAGCTGAGGAAAATTAAAAACTAAGAGTAGAATTGTCAGACAAGATAAAATAATTGATTGAAGTGTATAAAAATGGAAGCCCAGAAAAGTTGGGTGTCGATTTCGGACAACTCATTCTCGAACAAATTAACTAAAAGCAAAAATATTTAAATTCAGAAAATGCTAGACTGGCAAGAGAGTCTGAGAAATATTAATCATAGTCTAAAAAATCTTCTGATGAACTCAAGAGACACAAGATAAGTGATTAATAAAATTCAAATAAGATCCAAACTCTTGATATGAGCAAAAGAAAAATGGAGAATTAATTAGCAATTTTGAAGGACAACCTTTTTAAAAGTCAAAGTAGAAATAATTAATTAGAAAGCGAAAATAAAAAAAATAAAAATGACCTTCAAAGGGCACTATCACAAATCACCCAATTAAACAAAGACAAAGATGGACTTTTAAAGAATTATTAAAATCTGAAAATCAGATATGAGAATGATGTTAACTTAACCCAAGATTATGACGACAGTAGGAGTAGTGATAGATATCGTGGGTCCTAACTTGAACACACTCTGAAGCCAGCTGATGATGGCTACAAAAAATTGGATAAATTACAGAAATAATATGATTCCATTGTGAATGAAAGAAATAAACTGAAATCTGAAGCGTAATAATATCAAATTTTGTCGAAGCAAAATAATTAAAATTTGGCTTCACTCAAAAAATAAAAAATGCAATTATAAAATGTAATCAGAGATATCAAGATAGAGGATGAAACAAATCTGCAGTTATGTTAAAATCTTAAAGAGAAAAGTAAAAATGATCTAAAACTGGAAAAACAAAATCATGCCCAAGAAAAGGAAAATATGGAAAATGATTATTATACTCGACTATAACAAAAATAAAAATAATTAAGATAGGTACAATCAATGTTGGAGCAAGAGAAACTTAAAAACAACTAACTTGAAGAGTTAAAAATTATTAATACCACTCTTAATAAAGAGAATAAAGGAGGAAGGGGAAAAGACAGCGAGAGGATGGCTGAAAAATTAAAAGAAAAATTGAACATCAACCAGGAACTATTCAATTAACAGCTTTTAATAGTTTCCAACGATAATGCCTATCTAAAAGATTAGACTGACAAATATAAAATATAAATTAAGGATAAAAATGAAGAACTTAAAAGATTAAGGCAGGAACTTTAAAAAACCAAGAAGGAACTTTGGGAAGCTAAGGAATAAAAATCATCACTCTTGGAAGAAATCAAAAGAGTAAGAAATGAATATGAAAACAACCTAAAGAATAAAGAAAAATAGTTTGATCTTAAAATACAATAAATTAAATTACTAGTAGAGTAGTCCGATAAAAGGAGAAAATTGGAGAAGTAAAAAGTCACGGAGGCGTCCCGTGAATACAAAAGAGTATTTTGTATATTATATAGGTTTTATAATAGATCAAAAATGTCTATGAAGAAAGAATCCGCGTACTTTAAAACGAGAATTCAAGCTTTAATAAAATGAAAAAAGCAGAATATTGCTGAAAATAAAGAATGATATCTTCATTATTTTAAATAAATAATATATTTATCCACATTATAAATTAGTTGTGTATTCTTACGAATAATGCAAATTTATTTAAATAAACAAAATGAGTGTAGAAAGATATAAATAACGGATAACCAAATGCGTTATTTTGTTTAAAATTAAACTGCATTTTTTTTACAAAATATCGCAAAGAGATATAATAGAGCAAATCGAGATATTATCTTTATAAGTTTGTGATTTTAAACAGCAAAGTAATTATTGACATTTTTTGAGATGCTTAGTCAATATAAATAGAACCAAAAACATTATTACAGATATACTGCGCTGAGTTGCACCACGAATTATCAATATTCTTTCTCACTCTTCAAGAATAAACTTTTTCGCTTTTTTTATGGCTTCTTCGGCCTCATTTTATTATTTTTTAAAACCTGATTTATACAATTTTTCATAATATTTGTAAATATTTTCAAGTTCAACTTTTTATATTGGCTTTGGCGGTTCCTTTGAACTGAGATACAAATCTTTGTTAAAATTAGGTGGGTTCATAAGCACATCAGCTATTTAATGCATTTCGCGTATATTAGTGCAAATTATCTTTTCCTGAGCTTAATTGTTTACGGTCATTTGCACAAACTCCCCATAGACGGCTTCGTATTTATTATTGTCAAGAGTGTACTATTCTTGGCGAGCTATTTCTACTTTTTGCTTCACGAGATCACGCAATTATATTTTTAACTATTAACATTGTTTGGCGTTGATGGGTTCGTGTTTGAGAGTTATTTAAGGATGAGTATATGATGTTATTCTAAGAAGAGATTATCTGCGAAGAATATCTTCAATGTTTTATTGATTTTCTTACATCTTATAATTTAAATATTGAGATTGTAACTTAGGACTGTTGATAAAATCAAATACCTGTATTTGATTTTATGCAAAACAAACAAAATATTCAAGAATGCCATGTTAATTGATATCAATAATTTATACTTTGGATTTCATTTGTGTGCTATTTTTACTCTTAAATTCCTCTTATCATCATTCAAAAAACATCAATATCTTTAAGTTACAAAGTTCAGATATTTTCCTCATATACAATTTGCATCGTTTTTTTTTTTTCGATGAAGTGTGCATAGATCTTCAAAGGTGACGGCCTTAATGCAAGATTAATATATTTAAGATTTAAGAGCATCCATTTTGGCAATAAAACAGTCTTATTTTGTTGTCTTAAAGCGCTGTCGAACAGCCAACAGTAATAAAAAATGTTAATTGTAAATATTAAGATCATAACGCTAAATGATGGCAATAAAGAAGATAAAGATGTTAATAAAATCATTGATAAATCATATTTTTTAGCTCGAGGCATTATTCTAAAATTTGTTTTAATCGGCTGGATAAGGTAGCTTAATTGAAGACTTTTTAATACTTAAAAATGTATAATAATTCAAATTTAACAGGTGATATTTTTAAAATTTCCCGATGGATTTATAAATTAAATTGTCCCATTTTTCCCTCTCTAATTTTACAGAACATCAATTCAAATAATGGAAACTTGTATGAAAATCAATAAAAAGATCAAAGCTTATTAAAATGAAAGCTTTCCTCAGAGAAGGGCATCTGGAACTTCCCTGCGATTGATGAAATAATTTGCAGAGTTGGCATCACGTGGCCATGTTCTTCAGGAAATATTCTGTAGCCACATATCAACTGCTTTTGTTCATCTCCTGTCTCTGAGTCCTTTTTAGGTCTGAGGTCTTTTCTGAAGATGGTGAAAATTTTCTTAGCGGTGCTATAGCTGATGCCCAAAAGACGACCAGCCTAAATAAAAAATGGTTTACCTCTTTAATCCTATAGTTTTCCTTGGTGACCATTTAAATCAACCTCTATTTCTTAGTTTCCGAAATCCGGCGATTTTTTTACTCTCTACTCTCTGTATTAAGTTCCTTCTTATATTTAAGTCTAAACTAGTGGCCATATGATTCTGAGGAGTACTAATTGCTGAAGTCTGGGTCTGAACGTATTTTCATTGTTAAATAATAATTGATAATGAACCGAAAAATATATAATTTTAATATAGCATACAATGACGCATGTGTTGCTTAAAAGGGTAAGTAATAATAAAACCATTTATGGATGGTAAAATTAGCTCAAGACAGCAATTCAAATCAAAAACCTAACGCTTAGACTTTTTATTCTAATAATTCTAATAATTTTGATATATTTTTTTAATAAATTTACAACATTTTCGTCAACAATTAATTATCAAAATGCAAAAAATATAAACAGAAGCCTAAATTTAATATTAACGTCAAGAATAACCAGTTCTATCAGTTTTTACCAAGAGACTCATTTTTGATATTAGGAAAGTTCATTTTAATTACTAATGATAATATACAACATTAAATTATACAATTAATGCACCATTGATAACCTATCCAACAATTCTTTTAAATCAATTCATAATTAATTAAAAACATCAATGTTTTGTAAATCATTATCGCCTTTTTTCAATTTTTAATTATTAAAAATGATAAATTTCAATAGATTATGGAGGGAATAAAAATCATTTCTTTTTAGTTTGCTCTTTAATAACATAGACCCATTTCCATTCTCCATCTTTCATCATTTATTTTTTGTCAAGATAGGCAAAAGCTTTCATTTTGTCTCTAGTTTCAGTTAGACTATAAAATTAGTAACGATAAATAGGATATATAATGATTCTATGTAATCTTCTGAGGAGGGATCTTTCTCTCTCAAAGCACTTACCAATAAACGATAGCAACATTTCTTAAATGATTAATTATGAATAAAATAAGGAATAATTTTTAATAAAAGTCGGCCTAATTGAATTTATAGGCATTAATCGACGTATAGATGATGAAAAATATTTTTTAAAATGATTTTAAATTTATTAAGTAACACGATATTCAAAACCTATTGAATTAAAGAGGATGAAATTAATTACATTTTTGTACATAAATTTATTAGAGTGGTTTTAGTTGTCGGAAGATACAAAATTTACAATCCATAATTATCATATCTAACTATTTAGATCAACAATATTCTTTTTACGAATAATTTTCTCAATTGGTTGGAGAACCACCTCTAAAAATGAGTTTCAGATAGTGAAAGATGACAGTTAATTGATTCAACGGTTGAAATAATTTACTGTGCATCAATATTATTTGATTTTGATTTCAATTTATATTGTATTTCAATGAGTTTTTAAATTCAGCAAAAAATAAAGCAGAATGCTCATGAAATGAGATAATATATGACAGATCTATACGACTGGTAGCAAGAAATGGAACTCAAATAAAAAGCAAAAGCACAGATACGACAGTAGGAAAGATCTCACATCAAATAACCAGAAATAAAAATCATTAAAAATCAACCAAAGTTGCCCACCGAGCAAAAAGCCGTCATTTAAAAAAAGGTAGATCTAATAAGAGATGTTAATACGGTAAGTGATTATTATAAGGCATGGGATAAGTTTGATGCTGATCATTAGCTCACTAAATTAGAGGAATAATAAAGAAGGGCTTATCGACCTTATAATCCTTACGAAGAATCCAAAAATAATCTCAGAGCCAAGCCTAAAACACGAATTAATGTACAAGGCCGTCGAAATGTGGTAAATGATCCCACCGAGCTTAAAGATAAAGTATTTTTTGTGTTATTAAGGGAAATTTACATTTTCAAAGCTTATAATACTAAAAGGCGATTAACTGCTATACTTAGTGCTTGACTAAATTGGATCAAGAGGGCTTACCGATGCAAGAGTAAACGCAGGCACAAAAAAAGTTACGATGTGTTGTTTTATCTAATAGGTGCATGGCATATTTGAAAATTCAGGAAACTGTTAAAGCTTTGCATGATGCCAACTTGTCTCTGACTTATAACAATAAATACTCTAAGTCTTATTACAGAAGAGCGGAGTGCCTCAAAAAATTAGGCAAATATAAATAAAGTTTAAGAGATTTTAAAATGGTTCGAACCTTAGAGCCAGGATAAACAAAGGCTGACGCTTAAATAAAAAAGATATAGACCTTTCTAGCGAAACGATGCAAATAAGCTAGATAAGCTCTAATTACGTAGTATAGCCCAAATCTGCTGATGGGAAGTAATAGCAGAAGAATATAAATAAAGGAACTATAATAATTCTAACCAAAATCGTAAGTGACTGTCAAACCATTAAAATCTAACTACTTGGAGTAGTTGTGATTAATGATTTTAAGTTCAATACATCTACTTATTTGATTTTGTGAATTAATGAGTAGTATTACATTTCATGAGTCAATAATTAATGAATTAGTGCCCAGCCAAAAATACAATTTGTAAACATCTTAAATTTATCAATAAATAGACTATCAAACAAGCAACCACCAAAGAAATTAGCAAGCAGTGTCCTTAACATTCCCTTCCACTATATTATCTTTGTCTTCACTGTGGATCTGCACTTTGCCTTCAATTCCAACAATAGATCAGTTGCTTGCAACTCCACCAAAAAGTTAATACCAATCATTATTTTGCATTTGAAATGGAACAGGGGAGTATTTGGTGTTCATAATGCAAAGATACTATTCAAAATCTTATTTTTGCCTATGACGGAGATGATAAAAATGAAGATTTTTTGAAAATGAAGAAGTTTGCAGCCTACCTTCTAGAAGTATGGAAACAATTAACTTCAAAAATTCAGTTCAAGATAAGTTTAATTTCTCATAGAGGCATTAAGAATTTAGGAAATACTTGCTATTTGAACTCGGTTCTCCAGTGCCTCTTCGCTTCAGTTCAACTTAAAACCTTATATTAACAAATATAAATTATAAAGGAAGGCTATCTGGAGTAGAAAATTCGACTGAATAAGAAATTGATAGGCAAAGAAATCGAATATTTTTATGATGATGTTCTTTAAAAAATGGAGAATGAGAAGTGGACAGTAGTGAAATCGAAGAAGGAACGATCTTTATTGACTGAAACTAAGCGGCATCAAATAACTTCCATTAAAACAGCCAAATTTAATGTACTTTTCAAATAGTTTTTAAAGCAGATGCTTTAAGAAAAAGAAAAACCTTTTGTTCCAGCCAAAATACTTTCCTTTTTGAGCCAAATCAATACTAAATATCAATTCAAAGAAGAGCAAGATGCAGATTAATTGTTGCTGCTGATTATCGACATACTCAGCGAGGGCTAACGCATCAATTTCCTAAAAGATATCGATCGCTACAAGTCTGTGGAAGGTATACTTGGCAATCAAAAGTTAACTCCCACGCAATCAATTTTTGGTTTTTATTTGCTGAACTAAATACAGTGCAATCAATGTAAGGAAATCAGTACAAGTTTAAATCTCACGTATAATATTTGTCTCAGTCTTGATCCAATCATCTCAAAAGAATAGTATTAAATTATCCATAAATCGGATATAATAAAAATGGACTACTGGTAATAACTTCAATATCCCCAACAGACAGGACAAGAACCCTTTTTGTAGTCTTTTTTTAATGTTTAGAGATTAAATAAACACAGCAACTACTATGAATGCTCCAAATGCAAATCGATAGTGGCCTATAGAAAATACTTTATGATAAGTCCTCCTGAAATTTTGGTGATAACCCTTAAAAGATTTAATTCTCAACTTCAAAAAAAAGAAAAATATATGGCCTTTCCTTAAAAATTAGATTTGAGAGGAATTGCTGCTGGGGTTGAAACAAACAAGTATAAATTATACGCAGTAATCGTGCACGAAGGTAAAAACCTATCGAGTGGTCATTACTTAAGCTTCATAAAAATTGAACATCAGTGGCTATTGTGTTCTGATAATAAGGTTCAAACTGTCAGTTGGGCTGAGGTACAATCGCAGCAGGCATACATCCTGTTATATAGCAAATGTTCTAATTTATGATGTTTATTGATGATTATTGATTCACTATCAAGCTACAATCCTATGATAGATAGACTGTTCTTTGTTTTCAGACAGGATTTTCAGAACTTCTCCAAAACTCGTGTAGCACTCCATTGGATTGCTTTGTCGTTTGCTTATGTGCTTCTTCAGACTAAAGAACCATTGACTTAAGTTCTTTTGGTTTCCTGGTTTGGTCCACTCATGATCATATATGTTTATCACTTTTTTCTTGACTTCTCCCTATTCCTCAGGAGGAGGAGGTGCTTCACCTTCTTCGTTTTATGCGGCTTTCACCTTTTCTGGTTTTGGTGGGGCTTCAAGGTGAAGTTTTTCATCGTTGAGCTCTATAGTTTAAGGGTTCCATATCGCGAGATACCTGATGAGCCCAATAAATTTTTAAATCCAGTAAATATCTTGGCAGATGAGTTGTTGATTTTTTTAAGTATAGTTACAAAGGACAACATATCTGAAGGATCCCTTCCGAACAAGATCGCTTACTTCTTTGAGGGAGTGACGATGCAAGTTAAAGAAACCCAAATTGTATCGAATTGAAATGTTCTGGAAAACCATTGTATTGTTTTCCTGAATGAGGAAAACTTTTGGCCGCAGAACTTATTCCAAAAGTTTTTAAGCAAGAATAAGCTGTTGCGAAAAGTCAATCTGATAAATTGTCGCAAGAGGGCACCTAGCTCCCATTTGTTCGGCCCACTCAGCATTTTTAGTTATAACCTCCTTTATCTTGGCTGCTTCCTCTTCTGTGACCTCTGCTGCCAAGTCAGCCTCATTTTTCTTTCTAGTTCTTCTAATTAGTTCCTTCTCGTCGACCTTAAGATTGAGAACAGTCGGGGGACCATTAGACTTTACCCAATTATCAATATCCTTCCAGTCAATATTGATTCCATCGATGACGAGGGGAGAATTGTCACTGCTTGCAATGAGTTGTCCGAAGTGCTTAATGACCTTGTGGAAAGGTAGCTCTTCACCGTCCTCAGGTGCAATCAATTTTTCCTTGATACTGGCTAAATATGGCTCATATTCAATGTGCTTGTATCCCAACTATGACGCAATGAACTTAGCAGCACTAGTTTTCCCCGCACAAGGTGGTCCTGCAATAGTAAGATATTTTGTGAAGGAAGTTATCTGCCTCTCGAAGGGAAAGTCAGACTATATGCTTTTTCTGCGCTGAGATTCCAAAAAATATATTGTGCTGTTTATACTTTGACTAGGCTGATATTTTTCTGGGCTAATGCAGTCAGCAAAAAGTTTAAAGGGGCGGGTCCTTTTCTAGAGCAAAGATAAATCCTATGGTCTAGATGGAAAGTCAGTGAAATAGATTGTACTGCGAATTAGGTTTCGGAAGACAATATTCACCAACAAATCTAGCCTCTCTCCTTCTGTTCTTTGTTTACCTGGTTTGTGCTTGTAGACGGCCTGTATCTCCAAAATGTTGAGCAGCAAACTGCCACTCTACTCCACGTGCCGTCGAATCTTCTCTCGTTATTAGCCTTCCTGTACATTTACATATATCAGTTCTGGACTTAACTTTTAACCCACCTTTACTAAAAGTTATTGCAGATGGCTACTACCATCGACGCTATGAAAGTAAGGCTTACGCTGTAGTTGTGGCACTAACACAGCTTCAATATCGAAAAATTTCTAGTGGCCGCTAAGTTCAGTTCGCAGGTGTTTTAGGTGGATAATCTTGATGTTGAAATATGTTTAAAGAATGTTGACTTCTGCCAATTCTGGCGAGAATGCTAGGAATACAAAGTTCTGATTCTTGGGAAATTTGTGAACGACCTCATTAGCAGTCACTGGTGTATTGATAATGCGGTAGCCAGTATAATGCAGATAATTCTAGCTAATTGCCTGGTTTTGTTTTAAATCTGGCCCATAGAGGACGATTATTTTAGGATACAGCTGCTTGCGAAAAGAAATATAATTGATCTACTCAATTGTGATGCAACGACCAATGCTCTCATAATCTCTCTTTATCTTTGATTACTCCTCCGATAAGGCACCTTTTAAGAAAATTACTGTCAATTAGAGCTTCCAAGCCTCAACTTTGCGAAAGAGTTGGGGTGATGTCTCGATGATGAGTCCCTTCTTTTAATGTTCCCTCAGAGTGGTTTCGTTAGGGTTGATGAGATGTTGTAAATGGTGTTAAAGAGCATATTGAGCAGACAATGATGACTTTTCCTTGGGTCCGAAGATAAAATACCAGAGCGACTCATTTTGATTGTGAGCAAGTTACATTTTCAATTTATATTAAGATGGATATAATAATTCAAACATAAAACATTATCAATTCGGGCGATTAGCCACATAGTTAAATATGATAGGATACATTGGAGCTTTATTTGGCAGTCGAGAAGATAGGAATGGAAATTCAGCAGAGTCAGCCAACATCAATGGCTATGACTCATTCTTTTTTAGAGAAGAGAATTAGTTTAATTGATTTACTCTCATGACTCGAGATTCATTCAACTTGGTGATTTGGATATCCTTCAAACCCATATTTATATTTGAGCCGACAGGCGGCAGCGGTATTTCTTGATATGGAATTAAGTTGTTTATTTATGTTTTATTTGAATTATGATAGCTCCATTTCAGCCGATCTGGAAGATTTAGGTTGGAATTGATACAAAATTTCTCTATTTGTTAGTAGGCACCGATGAAACTACCTTGCTTGTTTATGAGTTGTAACAGTTCTCCAGTAAATCCCCCTTCTACTTTCATCTGTATTAATTTGGCAACATTCTGCACCATTTGTGTTTACTGTTTTTCAAGAGTGAGGATGTAGGTATCTGCTGCTGTAATTTGTAGGGCAGGTTTCTAAATGGGAGGGTGGTTTTAAGCAAAATTTTCATTAAACCATATTTTAACTTTCCCAGCACTATTGAATCCCACCATTTTATCAGTGATATCGAATTTACCGACTTTTCCATATAGATCATCAAATCCCCTCAACGATTCACTCAGGACATAAAGCCCCTCTTGAAAATTTAGGCTTTAAACATCGCTGAGGCGAAAAGGGATATGCTAAACGACGACGCTTAGAGTTGAAAAATTGCCACATAAAGTGGGCTGATTCTAGAGTTTTAATGTATCCACCGCGTAGACTGATACAAGGGCGTTGTCCTGCTTGTATCGATAATTATATATCTGAAGCTCTTTTTACATACTCCTGCGAGGGTCGTGCAAAATATTAATGATTTGGGCCTCTTGGTCATTGACTCTATTGCGTACTAGGACAACCCCTGCCTCTTCTGCCAATACTTCCCACTCTTTCTTCACATACTTTAATAATTATGCATGGTTGGATTGGGAACCTCCCATTTTAATATTTGTTATACGGAGTCATCTGATGTGATTTAAGTTTAATTTGAAGTTAACTGTTTGTCAAAATTTGATGATACACAAACTATTAAAATATAGGTAGCAGATAAATGTAACGGTAATAAAATAAATATTACTGATCTTATTCAGCCTTAAATGAATGGAAGGATAATAGTGTTTGCTATTAAGATTATTAATAAATTATTGCAAGTTAAAACTAATGTTCCTTGATTCAAACTGCTCCTTGCCCATCGCTGAAATTTCTGTTCATCTGAACCATTCAGAATTTTACTCTTAATAAAGCGGGATTCACTTGTCATCAAAAGACAAATGCATTTTTAATAATGCTACTATAGGAGTAGGCTCTTTTTTAGACGAAGGAGCCCCATCATGCGACAAGGAAGGCAGTCGAAAAATAATCGAGGGAAAGATGAAATATAAGAAGTTGAAGCAGAGACTCAATTTACTGAGTTAGCAAATGCAGGGGCAGGGATTACTGAAGGATCAGCGGGATATAACTAGCCCCAACAAATCACGCCTTATGAAATTGGCTCTCGAATTCTAGAAAGCGGTTAAAACCCTTTCGACAGATTATCAGCAAGTGGAGGGTTTTCTCAAATAAATTCAAAAAATAGTGGAACACCGTCGAGAGCATGATATTTTAATTTTAAGAGGAGCAAGGTTCATGAGTTCCTTACTGTCGCTAATAAAACGATTTCCCACTCTTCATCGAACCAAGGCAATGCAATCAATGCCTTCTATGGAAATGAGTATCTTTAAATCAACTTAGGCCTTAAATTATTAAAGATCATGCTCGCGTTATCATCAAGTCGGGAATTGCTACTAATATGCAACCAAGTGATTGTCATAAGTTCTCTTCTTAACTGTGTACTAATGAGGGAATAGCGTCGCATAGCTGTTCATTGCCTTAGCATCCTAAACCTAGTGATCGCCGGGCCTAGCAGAAGTAGACCTGCTTTCATTCAGTAGAATTACAGGAGTTATTAAACCTTAACGTTTAATACATATTGTACTCCTCTATTCTCAAGAGGATCAAGATCAGTATTTAGTGCTGTCTGGCGGAAGATGAACCCTCAACTTCATAATTCTTACTTCTAGGATTTAGATTTTACTATTTGATAATGAGCCAATCGTGCTAAAAGTATGCTATATGCTTATATAGAGAGTTATTAAGGCCGATATATAAGCCAATCACTCCAGATTCTCTTTGTAGCAGAGCAGCTATCTCTTATTTCGAGAGTGGAGTACAACTGTTGACGTTTAGCATTAATTAAATCATTTATGATAGGGAGAATGATGGAGAAGAAAATTATTCTATGGACGATGAGATTCCTAACATTAAGATAAACTTCCTTTTCTACATTTTCAAAACTCTGAATATTATCTTTCATACTGAGGTTATCTTCGCACAGGTAAATACATTCACATTCAGAAATTCATCGACTGCAATAGTCAATTGCTCAAAGCTATTAGGCATGTGTTCGATTACTCGAAATAAAATTTTAAGGAAACTACAGAAATTAAAAATCTTTGTAGTTAGATTATTATTTTTATTGGTAATCTTTCATTTGAGAATCATATCTATCAGGAAAAAATTAGAACTTCAGGATTATTAGAATCGTTATGTAATCATCCTATCGACTATATAATGGAGCCACTCAAAAATTTGTTTGTTCCAACCTTATGCTGTGTGATCCATCAAAATATCGACAACTTTAAAGTGGCCTTTTCCGAAAATTCGGCACATCCCATCCTGCAATATATCGAAAAAGAAATTTGCAACAGAAATGAAAAGAAAAATGAGGATGAACATAATTACTAAAATGGATTAATAAGCGGTAAGTTGACTAATTGCCACACTCTAAGTCGCAAAACTTCAGTCAGCAGCATTAATAGTAGCTATTCTAAGGCATCAATGAACACAGTGGCAGACTCCTACTCGTCTCAAAATAGTCATACTGTTAGCTCCTGCTCTTAAATGCGCCTTTAGTACAAATTTAAATGCTAATACTGGTAATTATTAGAGGCCTAACTCAGAAAAATTGATGATTGAATTGTATTTTCAATATAGATATCAATATTAATTAGATATAAGTAAAGGTTAACTTTTTCTAAATTTTCATGCTCTGGTAGTGAAGAGAATTTAAATTTACATTCCCTCTTTTAATCTAATATTTAAAATATTGAATTAGTCGGTTTATTGATATTACCCCACAAAAAGATAAAATAGATATGGATTGAGGTATTTGATCAGAAGCTTTTCAACATTCTGTGGCTTTCAGTTTTATAGTGCTCTCGGTATCTATTTTTTCGATTGAGACTGCTGCATTCCATAGCTCGCACATCATCAGGATGGGCGTGGCCCTCAATGATTTGAGATCGAATATGATATGAGGAATGAGGACTAAATCCCCACTCTAAAAACTGATATCCATAATTATCTTCCATGACCGTTGAGTTGAGTGCATCTCTCATTCTTATTCTGGACTCCTCTCCATTCTTGCAAGTGGCAGTTTTATTCCAATACCAAGGAATGTAGTACGAGTAAATAGCATGGAAGCAGTATAAGGCACTCACGTAAATAGTCCACATACCGAAAGATCCGTCTGAGTTTATGGTGTTTTATTGGAAATCTCTGTACAATTCATAGGCAACTGATTTGCTGTATAATTACTGTGGCTGCCATAACCATGACTGGAGTCGGTCTTCGGAAAGATACCCAACATATTTGCCAGGTCAGGACTCTCGATGAACCAGCGGTAGAGCATTTGCTGTCGAATATAGTAGAATTTGTTTGACAAGATGCGCCTGGAAACTCTTAGAGAATCGTAGGTTTATTCTCCAACAACACGATTTAACATTTTGGTGAACCACCATATTCCTGAATGAAATAATAGTTACCGTTCTTGTAATACTGATTGCGAACAGAGAATAGAGCCAAACTCATTTCAACTCAAATTTATATTATGAATAATGTCATATCAATAAAAAGGTAATGATCAAAAGATGATAATTTTATTTACTAATTTATCTGATAAAATAAGATTTAGTAACAATTTTAGAAAATAATTTTTTTGTAGTTAAAATATAAATTTTGAGATTTTACATTTTTAAAGATATTTGATTTCAAAGAAAGTTTCTTATGGCATAAAAAATAAAATTACGGCGTTCCTAATTCATATTTTTAAATTATTTATTCTTTCTTTATGCTTAGCAATCAAGAAATTTCATTGATTTGCTCATATAATCTTTGAATTAGCATGTTACCTAAATCTCTTGAAAAAAATACTCAGTAAGGTTTGTTGGATATTTTGTAAGTTAGGAATTCACTGAAACCCGGCTCAATCTGAATAATATTCAAAGCATCATTGAATAATTTTTCTTATATTTTTATGAAATATTTGCGCTATTGTCGAACAACCTATTAAATATAGCTTATTTGCGATAAGGTTTTTAAGGAAAGATATTTGGTAGCTCTGATTTTTAAAATGGCGATCAATATCTTTATACTATTGAAATTAATTTATTAAATTTCAAAATTTTAGATCGTACTTTTGGCTGATATAATTTTAATTGCTGAAACTATGTTCTCAGATTTTATTTTATTTTAATTCTTCAATTTTATCATGGAGTCATCAATTTATATCATTCATTTCAATCTTTTATTTATTCAGAAAAGTAAAATCATCTTTCAGCTTTTTCTTCATGATTTATCGCTGCAACTTATTTTAATTTTCCAGAATAATTGTTATTAAATATAAATCCTAACGAATCAATGAGCATTCTATAGGGCATACGACCAAATAGTAGTAACCATGAAAAATATCGTTTTGTAATAAAACCAAGTTTATCAACAAAATAACATAACTTATAGTGCCCAACTGATTTGGCTAGTCCAACTGAAAGTGATGTACATCTATTTATGCAACATATGGTCAACAAAAGTATACGCTTGAGAGATCTGATCGAGAAAAGGCATATTAACGAGTAGCAATTCTATACAAAATATCTCTTCAATAGTGTGTGCTTGGTAAACATGAATTAATGTAGAAAACAATCCTTAAACAAATACTTTAGAGAATGATGAATGACAGGCGAATTGGTAAAAATTTGAAGGGCATGAATAAATCAAATTTTGAAGAAATAGAACAGAACATTTGGAATATTGTATAAAAAGAAGGCAGTCTGTGTCAAAGCGAGATAAATTATATTAAACAAAAAAAATAGTTTAAAAAACAGCTGGAAGAGAGAAAGTAAAAATTGTTAAAATAAATTGCAAACTTGAGCTCCTCTTAAAACAAAAAAATAATTGAAAAAGTAACATCCACGGAATGCTAGTTTTCAAATATTGAATCATATTGATGGTTCTTTAAACTATTAATGTTTCACAAAAATTTAGAGCAGTTGTGGATAAGTTTTAAAATTGAAGATATTTTAATTTATAAATTGGATCCTAGATAATTTGACTTAAATTTTTTTGATAAAATTTAACAATAACTTCTTTGAGAATAATTAATAATGAATTGTTTAAATTATGTTTTAATGGCCTTTTGCTATATACCAAAATTATTTCTTAAGGAGGTTTTATTTATATGAGTCATTTGTCATTTTGGTCTGAACAGTCGATAATTAGTTTGATTTTAATTGTTCTGTATAATTGATTTTGAAATTATTATAAAATGTAGTTTATATTTAAATTGAATCATTTATACCATTCAAATGAGTGAAAATTAACTTCTTAGAAGAAACTCCTTGCACTCTAATGATGACGAAAACACTAAAATTCCCATCATCGCAGTGTACGAGGCTGAATCTATTGATTAGATCAAAATTGAAGAGAAACTCAAAAAAATATATGTACTCATGTTTCAAGTTAGGCGCCTATTTAGTACGCCCTATGTGGTAATTACATTAGTCCTGACCTCACTACCATCAAATGTATATTCTTATCCATTTTAGAAAGAAAAAAAGAACTTGACAAAAAATTCGCATAAGAAATTTTAAAGATTTAAAGCAGTCAAAATTCTCTTTTTGATGGCCTGTATGAGTTTACAACAAAATCGGAGTAAAATAATGACAGTATGATTCGGTAAAAGATAAGAATTGTTAGAGATTTAAGATAAGAATTTTTTGAGTAAAATGGAGAATATATAATTTAGAAGGAGTTATTCTCTGATGAACTGTCCAAATTGGCCAATATTTCTTTTTAAAATAATGCCTGCCTCCAATCTTTCCAGAAAAATGCAATTTTATCAGAAAGAAATAATCAAAAAAAGCAAAATCCTTTTCAAATCGAGCTCTTTATCGGAGGAATATGGTTTAATAAGCATCCTTTGAATAATGAAGAAGAGAAAAAGTTTGAATAAATTCGTCCTCTTTTGAAGGACTGGGCCTATACATCTAACTACCCAATTTTGCCTTAAATAGCTAAATAACTAAGATATCTTGAAGCCTTAAGTGAAAATGAAGGAGTAGACCATGAACTCATTCTAAGAAAAATGGATCTCGTTAACAAAAAATACAATGATTAAAAATTATATCTGGAAACACTTATGAGAAATATCATCCGGAACAACGAATAGTTACGGGATATTAGGA
>Ga0302268_1000506_pt1 | contig 24351 bp, 19 predicted proteins | sample III_Bog_E2_1_FD_194554 | JGI IMG/M metagenome (GOLD analysis project Ga0302268, IMG submission 194554) | Peat permafrost microbial communities from Stordalen Mire near Abisko, Sweden - III_Bog_E2_1 | ecosystem: Environmental > Terrestrial > Soil > Wetlands > Peat | place: Sweden: Abisko... | reverse complement strand
TCTTCAAAAACAAATTTTTAATTTTATTTAAGAACTTTGATCATTATTGATCATTTGAAAAGGAATAGATATTTTATTCTTTAGCAAATGTTTAAATGACAGTATTATCCAAATCAATGCATAGAGGTATCTCACAGTAATTTGCCTAAAGGCAAGAGGACCTATTGGTCTCTCCATGTCTAAACTACATGACAACGGTTGGAATTATTCAATGCTCAGATTTTTTTTTTAATTTCAATTCTTCCTTCTCAAACATTTTATTTGATGCTTTAATATAGTTAATTGAAGAATTTTTGATGAAATTTCAAAATTTATTAAATTGCAGATAATATATCAATCCAATTGATGGTTTTAGTAAAGGACAATTTAACGGCATTGACTGAAAATTTTATAAACATTACTTTTAATTTGAATCCTACTCTTAGTCTAAACAATCACTTCACCTTCGCTTGACTCTTTGATGTTCTATTGTTTAGTAATGAAATTTCGAATTAAATATAGTGCAAATATTGTATTTTCTTGCTAATATTATTAATTAAGGATATGATATAATATAGTAAAAGAGGGTGGTCTAAAGAAGAAGATGGCATTCTCCGAGAATTCATAGCTACAAATAGTAAAAAAAAATGCAAATGGATTTTTATTGCTAAACTACTTTAAAACAAATATGGTCACCTTAGAACTGGTAAAATGTGCAGAGAGAGATGGTATCATCACCTAAATCCTGTGATCATTAAAAAGGAGTGGACCAAGTAAGAATAAAAATGCCTCTTTTAAATGCAATCGGTAGTTGGCAATAAATGGGCTCAAATCGCTTTGCATCTTCCTGGACGTACTGACAATGCTGCTAAAAATTATTTTTATTCTAAAATACGAAGAGTTTTAACAAAGATAAACTCTTATCTAGCTAAACACAAAAAAGCATAAAAATTTAAGGCAATGAAATAATTTTAATCTAATTTTTTAAGTAAACTAATGGTGGTTGTGGAAGGCAAGCAAGAGCAAAGAGATTGTTTTTTCATCAGCCAAAAAACTGATAAACTTGCAAAATAAATTTACCCAAAGATATTGGAGATATGTAATTAGTGTCTATAAAATGTATTATGGAATGAGAATGATGTCTAAATTGATAGTTTAATTAACATGATGCATGAATTCAGAAGAAACTGTAAGAAAAAGAAGAAAAAGAGCAATACCAAAAATAAATAAGTATTTTAATCAGAAAATGACAATATATCAAGCTAGAACCAACACAATAGTCAAAATCTATTATTGGGCCATGAAAAAGTAGGAGTTAGAATGCCGTCCTAGGATCAGTTTAATTCAATGAAAAAACTAAAAGTAACATTCAAGCCACCTAAACTTATTTAAGTCAAAGAGAGTATGGTAGAGAAATTTAATCATAAAATATCACAAAGGAAATTAAATTAACAGTCAAATATGGAAGGTGGAGGTGATTATCTATTTTTCGAAACAATAAAATCATAAATATTCGAACAGTCAGTTCAAGAGTAATTTCACGGCAAAAGTTCTTTTAAGTTTTGTGAAGAATCGAAGAATATATGGGAATTATATGAGGCTTTTCCATACATGCCTTTCATAGAACTTCATGAAGAATCAGATAGAATAAGATTGGATCATGAAATCGAACTGTCAATTTAAGAATCTGAAAATAATTTAAATCGAAGTTCAAATTTAGCAAAGACTAATCTAATGACAAATATATAAATAATGGAGGCTAGTGTGACTTTGGAACAAGACATACTGAAGTTATAATAATCATCGCCTCTAAGGAAGCGTTATTTCATAAGCCAAGATAGCTGAAATTATCATTTATCAGACATATTTATTTATTTTATTAATTTGATTAATTTTACAGCAATATACAAAATATTCAATTTAAAGCAGACGATATTGATTATAGATTTGAGCAAAATTGAAGTTAATAAAATTAAGAGGCATTGTGGACTAAATCATCATTGGATAACTTCACTGAAACGAACCCACTTATCACCCAGTACGTGCTTGGGCTTTTCGTTTTCCATGTGTTGGATAAGCTCGTCCAATCCCAAATTAAGTCGTTTCTAGCAAAACTCCTTGTAGTTAGGTCTGGATGGAGGCTGTAACTGCTCTTTATGACGCTATAATAGTGCTACCCAGTTAAACCCATCAAACCAGCTATGCTTTTTCAATGCTTAAAATGAACCACCATGACGTTGATTTGGATTGTGACTTAATAGTTGTTAAATCAGCTTCTTGGCCTTTTTATCGTGCAGAAATTCAGGAAACTTAAGTTAAGTTTGCATAATTTCCTCGTATATCTCGTAGGCTGACTCGGATGAATCTCCAAAGGGCAGAATTCCGCATAGAAACTCATATAGACAAATTCCTAAAGACCAAAGATCGACCATATTTGTATATCCCTTGCCTATAACAATGTCAGGTGCCATGTAGTGAGGGGTTCCTATGATAGTATAAGTCTTTTTAAGACTTCCTTGAGTATCACGCTGAACAAGTTTGGCAGTTGGCATATTTATAAGCTTTAAGTAGCCTTATGTATCCACCATAAAATTTTAGGGCTTTATGTCGCGGCAAATGACGCCTTTCTATCCAAAATATTCCAACATCAGCACTATTGTGGCAGTATAGAATTGACTATCCTCTGTTGAAAGTAGTCCGATTGACTTTAGGACTTCATAAAGATCTCCACCTCTAACCAGCTAGTTGATATAAAAGACATAATTGTGAGACTGCAATTTGCGGTAGAGGGTCATCACAAAGGGACAGTTTAGTTAACTTAACACCTTACCTTAGTCAATGGCAAAGTCTTAAACTTCGTATTTAATGAGGTCCTATTTATCGATTATTTTTAAAATAAACTATTAGAGGCCATGATTCACCACATAAAGCGGGCCGAATTGACTCTTGGAAGACAATAGTCTGGTCACACGCAAATCAGATAGAGGAACATCTTTTAGTTGTGATCGATGAATGTTTTTAGATTACATACGTTCCAGGATGACGAAGTTAAGCTCTTTCTTTTGAGTTAAAAGTTGCTTGAGATTGGCTCCCCCAACAGCTTCAGCAAAGGCAGTATCTGATATTTCGGCAATGACTCCATAGGTATGCATAATAATCTCATCATCTAATATTTTTGTTGAGTCCTTAAGAAAATCCTCTCCGAAGCACTGCCCTTTGGAGGCTACTATAGTTCCGCTTTTGACCTTTTTGAGACTGCCCTCGACTACTACAACCAATTTCTGGAAGCCAACCACTCCTCTTTTAAAGATACTCTCTTGTGCCTTAAAGGAGCTTATCTTCATTTCATCAATAATGCGTTCCTGCACTTCACGTGTGAGTTGGTTAAGAGTTCCATTTTTCTCGAAGGCCCATCTGATAAAATTCTTAAATGTCACTTCGTAGATGTTGTCACCCATGATGCGATTGAGTGTATCTCTTCCCAAGACCAAACTCACAACATCCTCGTCTGCCTTAATTGTATAGAGGCGCATAGTGTTGTAGTAAAGGGATTGTTCACCGAAAGAATCACCCTTTGTCAGCTTTCGTTGAAACTTTCCTGCCTTGTACACTGACGCGCTACCCTCTTTCAAGTAATAGAAAGTTGAACCTGGATCTCCCTCTTGGATTATTACCTGCCCTTTATAGAACTTTTGACGAATTAGAGAAGAAGCAATTATGTCCTTCTGATCGGGAGTTAAATTGGAAAAGAACCTTACACCCTCAAAACATTTTTTGTTCTCAGTGTATTCTCGAATAATCATTTCCTCCACAGCCTGTCTGAAACTCACTCGGTCAATCACCCAAAGACTGGATGGTTCCACAGCTATTACTTCACTGTTCCGCTGAGTATTGTATAGAAGAGCCAACTCTCCAAATCCTGCATTAACTCATGCTTACCATCAATAGGCTTTAGAGTTCTTTTTTTAGACCTATCTTCGCTAATCAACTCTAGTTTTCCCTTCTCAACGATGAAAAAACAAGTGCCTAAATCATTGTAGGAATATAGCACATGTCCCTCCTCCACTTATGTGTAATACATGCGTTCCTTTACATTTTATCTGAATGAACATAAAAGTACATCTATGCCTCGGTAAGGTTATAGAAGATAAAGTGGTTCTTGAGGCAGGTCAAAATGTTATTGGACTCGATCGGATTTTTTTTCTATCTTCTTCGTAGCTGCACATACTCAGTGATACGATCCTGAGCTTCGGTTACCTCCAAACGATTCTGAATAATTTCATCTTTACATAGTGTTCATTCAAATTTTCCTTGTTTAGGATAACACCGTCACTCAAATTTTGCTACGTTTGCAGCATAAATTAATTCAGTAGCAATAAATAAAAAATCAAATCATTTCTAATCATCCCAACTGACTTGACGATCATACTCCCAATATCCTTCTCGTTAACTGCCATCAGGGTATTTTATGCTTCCTCGACCATGCCGTTTATTATCAAGCCATTAACCGATGTAACGTCTTCCATCTTTCCATCTATAACTACCATAACCATTCTTTAAATTCATTTTGTATTCGCCCTAATATTACTGCCCATCGGGCCAAAAGTAATGTCCTCGACCATGCATCGCTCCCTACAACCATTGTCCCTTATATTTACGACCATCCAGACACTGATACTCACCCTTGCCATGGCTTTTATTCTGTCGCCATTCACCCTCATAGAAGCTACCATCTGCCCACTTATAGTATCCAGTACCATCTTTGAGACCGTTTAAATACTCCCCTTCATAATAGCTGCCATCACTCCAATGTTATTTGCCATGTCCATGCTTTGCTCCTTGTTTCCATTCTCCCTAATAATACGAGCCATCTAAACTGTGATATAATCCATTTCCGTTAATCATGCTATTGAGCCATTCGCCTTCATAAATATCTCCATTTTCATTAGTAAATTTTCCATATCCCCATGCCATATTTTAAATCCAATCTCCTTAGTATTTAGATCCGTTTTTCCATACTTGTGTTCCCTTACCATGCCTTAGAGAGTTTTTAAGAAAGCCATCATAGGAAGATCCACTATTAAAATGAATAACTTCTCGTTTAGAGTCACTTGCATTAGATTTGTGAATTGGTTAAAGGTCTTCGATCATCCCTGGACCATGTGTTTGATCAGAAGATGGTTTAGTCATCTGATAGTCAAATGAAAGATTAGGTTTTATTTAAGATTTGACGATACTATTTAAATATTTTTCTTTCTCCTACTGCTGGCCTTACTGCATTTATCTTCGCGGTGAACTATTTTCCATTTCACAGCTATGACATTCATTACCCATGGATAAGTTTATATGATTAGAAAAGTAAATACTTCTAATCTTATTAACTCCAATATAACTAAAGTTTATATTTTATATCGATGAGCTTGCTCTCTTTGATGTTTATCATTTAAATATATTGTTTATCACTTTCTTTAAATAATATTATGATACCTATTATTACTTATCTATTTATTATTATCATCGACATGAAAAAAGAAAAATCTAAAATCACACAAGCCATCATCTCCCCACTTCAAAAATACGTGCGACCAGATCTCGAGCTAGCTGATATTTAACAATTAAAAAAAGATTTCGATATATTAGATCCTTCTCAAACAGGTTTGGTTCAGCCTCGAGGTTTTCATAGCATCATTTAGATCTTAAAAAAGCTCTACAGCAACTCGGCCCTGAAGCAAAGTTTCATTCATTTTATCAGGTTGTTTGCGACTTCGATCAAGAAGGTGGAGGTCTCATTAACTTTTAAACTTTTGTCAATTATATGAACCCCTATGTTACAGGACAGGAAACTTAGGATTAAATGAAATTACTTTTTGGGCTATTTGATGATTAAAAAACTGGATTTATCAGTGTATTTGGTTTACGAAGACTAACGAAGCAGTTAAATTTAGATCTTTAAGAAGAAGATTTATTTCAGATGATGAAGCAAGCAGATTTGGATGAAGATGGATTCGTTTCTTTTTCTGAATTTTGTTCTATCCTATCTTCTGGGATTAATACAAATTGATCTAGATTTATAATTGTTTTCAATAACTTTTTAAATGATTTAATTGATTCATACTATCACAACCACACTAGGGGTGATGATCTCAAGCTAACTAATTAGTAAAATCTTTTCGGCGGTAATATAATATTTCTGGACGAGATTAGCCTTTTGACAAGCAACGAACAAGTTGCCATTCGTAGAAAGAGCAAAGGTTCTGGGCCAACTCGCGACTTTAAAGGAGCAACTGTGCTCTAATTTTTATTCATTAGTGTTGAAAATCATAATTTTATCATCTCCCCTTAAAGCAACGTATACTTGCCCTGATATGTAATGTATATCAGATAAGAAATTATCTTGATTAGAAGATACCTGATATGCTGCAACTTGTTGAAGTTTATCCTCTTTATAGCTTAATACCCTAACTGTATTGTCCAACTCACAGGTAAGGTATAACAGTTTACTCCCTTCCTTGCCAAGGACTAGAGTTCGAGGCCCACTGTTTTCAATCTTTATCGATTTTTATTGGTCCCATGCAATGCTATCTGCAGAGAAGTTGTAATAATGAATCCAATCAGTGCCTAAATCAGCGAGGAAGAGTATGGTGTTGCATTCTGAAAAGACAGTGCTATGAGGATGGGGACTGGTTTGTCTCTCCGGGTGATTACTGCTACCTTCATGAGTAATAAATGAATGAACAAGAGAGGGCACATGATTAGTTAGTTTGCAAATTATAGTCGATCCACTTGTATAGTTTGTAGCCACGAGATAGTTACCTGTATTATCGATTGACAAGTGGCAGGGGTCATCACCCATCGATTTTACCCTACTGATGATCTTAAAGTTTGAATCCAGCACCACAATAAGTCCTTCCTTGTGTTCGGTGACCACATAATAATATCCTTAATGCCTGAGAATGTATGAGGGATTAATTTCAGATAGCACTGCCTCTGCTTTTTTTTCAGCAGCTTTATAATGATAGACTGCAGGAGCCTCTTTTCCATCAGAATAGGAACCTATCACCACGTCAGCAAGCGCCAACTCCGTCATCTTAAATTCAAATTTGATATTATTATCTCCAGATAATAAAAAATATCTTGATGGAAATTTGAAAAAATATTTTGAACAAACCGAACTCATAAAATTATGATAAAATTAAGAATTTTACAATCTTTTGTTTAAAATTATATTAGAGATGATGATTTCCTATTTTACAAAAGAATGTATTAATCCACTTATTTAATTATCTTTGTTAAAATTAGGACTTGGAATATCCTGCAATTCATATTTGTTCAATACTTATAATTGCTGAAATAATATTAATAGTTAGTAAATATTTAAAGAATAATTTATATAAAATCATATCGTACATCCTTATAAACTGAAATGATTTTTCTATCGCGAAGAAGACAGCTTTCGAGGATGAAGATGACTCACGCTTTGAGGCTTGGGAGTTTCAGGAACACAAAAGCCTTTGTTTTAGTGATCGAAAATATTCGTATCTTAGAGTATTTTATCTGTTTTCTTGACTGTATCAAAGATAGGAATAGATTCATAGTTGATATAGGATGAAGACTAATAATTTTCCATCTGAAAATTAGAGAGATTATTTTTTTTACAGACAAATTTTTTTGTCTCCCCATAATAGAGGGTTCTTGTTTGAGGATTTTTGTTCTTTGCCATCATCATTTTCATTATTAAGGGAGAAGATGCTTTGCTACTCTCTTGGTCATCACAAAAATGTTTATAATCTAGGGTTCTTTAAGTTTTAGGGCTACTTTTTTTACAATCTTTGTCTATAAGGGGAGTCAAGCAATGAACTTAATGAGTAGGTTTGCATTTTTCCTTGATAATAATTTTCTTCTTTCTTCTGAAAGTTTAAAAATCGTTAAAACTGCGACACTACTTCTTTTTTTATGTTGACTCTTCAGATTTTTATTAGCTTTTTAAGGAAGTATCTGTCTTTTTGAGAGTGAATAATGGTGTTTTTTAATTTTTCATATCATCCAATTGCTTAATCTGTATAAATTGATTAAATAATCTATCCATTGGGCCAATAAATGTGCAGTCATTTCTAATCTTTTATAAAACCTGCATAAATAATGGATTTAGAGGTTTCTTATTAGCTATTGCTCTTAAACATTTTTCAAACCACTAAACAAGATTAATTGAATCGAAATTGAAGCTAACCTCAGTCTTGAGCGCGGGATATATATAGCTGATCTACTGAATATGAGTTAAAATTGTATTATTTAAAAATTAAGATTGACAAGATTGGCAAGATTGGAAATATGCCAAGAGAAGCCTCAGTAGTAACTGCATCATTTGGTTGTAGACCTAAGTTAAATTCAAGCTTTACATATGTAAAATGTGATTTCATGAATGACAGAATAGGACTGTCACTCTCCTTGACTTAAAGATTCACTTGCTGCAAACTTTAGTAGCTCATCCACATATGTTCGTTGACTATCTGTTCAATCGCCTTAGGCCAGTCATTAATCTTGCCTTATGTCAGCATCAGTAGATCCACAGTCATTCTGAAAATGTTAGAATCGTTATTATAATCTAGAAATTCCTTTTTGTCAGCTGATTTTTTAAGAACTTAGAGATAGTAGGCAGGCAGATACAAAGACAGGAACTATTGGATATGTGACATTTAATTATTGTAGAATTATTTGAATTTTAAGATTTGGCTCATTTTTATAAAGACCCAACTGTTCATGGTTTGCTGCAATTGAAAGAGAAAAGGTGACTTGCTCTCTTCTTTTTAATGTGTTTAGCATCATTTATATTATTGCTTTGTTTATTATTTGAATTTAAATTAACATTCTTATGTCTTCATGCTTGAAAATATTAAATTGGATCAGATAAATACTAATTTAAAATGTTTTATATTAGCATTATTATCAAATATATTTGCCGATTACATTCTTAAATTCAATAGTATCTCATCTATATTTTGCCTTCTTTACTCATATCAACAAAATATAGAACAACAAAATAATATTTTTGCATTCATATCTAGATTTACAATCCATATTGTCCTTTTAAATCTATCTATCTTATTTATAATTGCATGAATAAACTCAAAGTAATTGAATTTTAAGGGTTGGCCCCCAGCGTTTTCTGTGGCCTGTATTTCGCTGATCAGGGAGCTGAAGTTATCTTGATAGCTCGATCTGAATCTGCCCCCATATCGATGCCCATTCATAAGAACGTAATGAATCGTAATAAAAAATGCTTGGAGCTCAACTTGAAGAATCTTAATCATCTTTAAATAATTAGATAACTTATTAAAACAACAGATATCATTATTGACCCCTATCGACCGGGCGTTCTCGAGAAATTGCAACTTGGGCCTAAGAATTTACATTAAATCAATAAAAGAGCTATCCTGCTAAGAGTGAGCGGATATGGACAAAGTGGCTAGATGAGCCTACGGCCAGGACACGATCTAAACTATATGGCAATTGGAGGGATTTTACCACTCATTAACAAAAAGGGAGAATATCAATTTCCAACGAACTATTTAGCAGATTTCGTCTCTTCTTCACTTGGCATCACAGGAACTTTGGCAGCACTACATCAGAGATAAATTAGTGGTGAGGGAGTTATTGTTGATTGTTCTTTGGCAAATGGATGTCGGTATTTAAGTCAGAATATACTTTTAAGTAATAGGAAGGAAGATATACAAGTTGTGAATATAAAATGTGGAGATAAGCAATATATCTATAGCGTAAAAAATAATAATAAAGACTAATTCAATTAAAAGAAAATAGTATAATTGCTGGCTGGTAAATCTTACTACAGATCATAGGATGGACAAATTGAGATAAGTGAAGTAAAGAATATAGACCCCTTCGATTCCAATATACTGGTAAACCCATTTAGCTCTCAAAAACTGAGTAATATCCTAAAAATGAAAGGTGAGGATAACAATGCTTTCTTTACAAATATCAAGCCTAAATTATGATAATTATATTTATATCATAAACATGGTCAGTATATGCCAAATATCAAGTAATTATTTGATTTAACAAAAATATATCTTTTAAACCCAATCTCTCCAAAAATTTTTGTATTGTTTATTTATTTTGCTATAATATTATACTAATCGAATTCTAAATGCTAAAAGCCAAATCGAATCCCAGTCTCTCTATTAAGAATTAAGACTTATTTCAAATCATATCTAACAACTGCAAACAAAATTATCGACTTGAACAAAGCAATGGAAATCTTCGACTTACTCGCTCCAAAAATAAGAGAAAGGATCCAGACAAAACATGGAATTAAAGAGAAGTAAAAAAATTCAGAAGATCAACTCAAAAATAATACAGTATCGAGGGAACAATAATACCCATTGTATCCCAAGTATTTATGATAGAGAAAAAATAAGATGCAAAAATGTCAGGATGGAATTCCAGGCTTGTGAAAACCTTAACAAACATGAGAAAATTAATTAATAGAAAAATCTTTAAGTATATGTAATCAATAGTAAAAGATTTACCTCAATCATGCACCGACACAAAAGTGGATTAAGGCCATTTATCAAGGATAAAATATAACTATTTCTAAAAAAGGAATAGTGGAGGTTTAGCTACTTTCACTTTTAGTTTACTGAATCTAAAGATACTATCATTAAAGGCAGTATTTTTTAGCAACTTATAACTTATTACCTCCAAAACAGTGATTAAGCCTTATTAAATAACCTTGATAATCCTATTGTATCGTTTTATTTAGACAAGAAGGATACATATCTTGAAGACAGCCTTTTGGGCTCTCAGATGATAATTTATAGTAAACGATAAATACACTCCTACAAATTTAATTAATAAAATTTAAATGATATGTGATATTAATGATTCAGTAATCTGTCATATAAAATATAATTTTTTAATCATGCTCAGCTTTTAGATAATTTTTAATTTAATTTTTCCATAGAATTTAATCAGTGGCAAATTATCTTTCTATTTATTGATTGTAAATATTAAACAGTCAGCATGACAACTCTTCTCCAAAAATTTAAGTATACGCTTTTAGAATCAGGACTACTCATCAATCGTTATAACAACTTTTGAACAGCGTAAATTGCGATCACACGGAACTGCAGCATAAAATAACCCAGTATATCGCCCTCATGGTTGAGGAAGATAAGAGCAATCAATTCCAAGAACAAATGTTTGAGTACTTTCCAATTAAGCTAGTTACTTTTGTGAGCATAATGGAGTTAGCATTTTGGCTAGATTGCTGAAGATAGATACTCTGCTTGCCATTAAAAGTTATTCGCTATTGTTTATCAACCTCAAAGACGATATGTGGATTAGTTATATACTCTGTCAACCCTTTTTAACAGAGGCAATTTAAACAAAATGCGATACTGATGAAGAAGAATGGACTGAATATTTCGTATCTTTCTTAAAAAGCCTGTCTATTCGATTGAATGCAAGTCAAGCCACACTTTTTTTCAACAAAGTAACAAAAGAAATAATTAGAAATGCTGCCGCTTTCCTCTTATATACGAGGCAATGAAGTTTTTCAACCATCCAGATTTTATGGTACGAACAAGCGTAATGAACATTATCCTATAAATAATGAAAAGTAAATCATTATCAATTCAGTCAAATAATAAAAAACGCAGGAATATTTTAGTCGATTTCCATTTACTTCATATCTCGTTACTTTTGCATGCGAAGTGCATCAACTTATTAGTTCTCATAACAAGAAAATTGCTGAAGGACAGATTAGTCCCAAATATTTATAAAACTACTCTGTAGATCTGTCAGATTATCTTTACTATTTCAATGATTTAATGAAGTTTGGAAACTCACAAACCGTGCTTATCATCTAAAACCTTTTCCTTTCCTATATAATTATTCCTACATTTAAATTGTTGCAGAGTGATAATTAACTATTTGTAAAACAAGCATTCCTTTTGTGTTTAGAATCTCTTAGAATTATCAAAAATGATGCTATCAGAAGCACTATTATATTTTTGCTGTTTAGTTCAACTGTCAATTCGCAATTTTTAGATAGGATAAAGTCAGAAGAGGTATATTACCCAAAAGTGTATTAGCAATCGTTTAATCCCAATGAGTTTTATTGGAACCGCTATGATACTGAAATAACTAAACATTGCTTATAAATATTCTAGGATGTGATTAATTTCAAAGTTGAATTTTAAACCCAAAACTATCATCCTAACCCTTAATTTTTAGAAGAGTTGAATAGAACCTCAGAATTTATTGGTTTTAATCTTCTCACAAATACTCAGATAACAGAATTATATCCTTTTAATCTTTTAGGATCAAACTAAGCATGTCATGTTATAAATCCCTTCAATTCTATTTTAAAATAATGGTTATCTTCAAGTAAATCCACTGATGTAATAACAAGTATCATCATACAAACTATAACCAGCAATAATTAAACATGCGTAAGTATAGTTTAACCTAGAAATTATTGAAAAGCTAGAAGAAATGTTAAGAGTCTCATGAGCAATAAATAGAAAAGACTTCAGTTGGTTAAAATAGCGATAAGATCAATTAAGCATAAGCTAAACATATTGACTAAAATACAGAAGAATAATTTAGCTTTATGGATTAGATATTACCAATTTTACAGCACAAAATATAATAAATTAAATGGGATGAAACAAATTAAATTATCCTGGAAAACATATTAATAATTTTCAAAAAACTTGCCAAAGATGCTTTTTCGCTCGAGTTTGAAGAGGAGTTATTAAAAAAATATAGAGAAATTACCCAATTATTGAAAGATCAATTCAACTAATAAAATTTAACGTGTATAGTCGAATCATTTTAAAAGTTTTACAAAGACATAACCCCAAAATTCGATAATTATCAATATGAAAATGAAATTCCTTATATCACTTTGTTTCTTCCACAGGAAAAATGGAATTAAACATATCCTAAATACGCTTTACCAGGCGTTCATTACTCTCATGTGCTTCATTATATCCAACATTTTCTATTGTTTAGAGCATTTATTACGCACTACTTCACCACTCTTTATGAGGTTGAATATGTTAATTTTGGAAATGAGTATAACCATCAATTTTAAGGAACCCAACTAAAATGGAAAAAAGGATAAAAGTATCACATTATAAAGAAAACATTAATTCCTTGCCAATTAGAAATAAAGGGTGAAAAAAAAGGAAGAAAAGCATTGATTGTCGAAGACAATAGAAGCTTAGTCATTGCCGAAATTTAGGGTGATTGCTTTAACTGTAAGATAGTCTTGAATTGTGACTGGAAAAATACCAACTTTGATATTAGTAAAGAAGATGGAAATCAAATCTAAATTGTAACTGACGAAGAAAAAATGTTGATATCTTTTTAAGACCAAATTCGAAGTAATACGACCATCACTAGACTCAGTGATTTAAAGTGGCAGCGTTATCAATAATAAAGTTCCTTCATTTATAAATTTGTGAAGCAGGCGACTGACGAATGATACCATTACTTAAATATGAAATATGTTGTATCCATTAATGATTTTTCCAACACGAGGATATATATCATATGACCTCAATTCGAATATATTCGGTTGGTTCAGCAGTCCTTCTGCTACTTATTTTTATTCTCTCGCAATATCTACTAAGCGCAGACTCCCCAGTAATCACTCATTATCCCCCAGCTTCGTGCATATCTGCTGGTAGCACTAAAAAATTCATTTGTGCTGTTTGCCTCAACAACATTAACATTCCTACCCTTCCAAATTATGGTTGGAAAATTGAATCGGATCAAAACTTTCGCATTGGCAAATTTAAGCAAAAAAGTTATCTGCAATGTTCTTAGTTTTTGCAGATGATTGATGGTGCGAAGATACAAGACGCAGATAAAATAACTTTGGAAAATATTCCATCCATTCAGGTAATCGGATAAGAAGCGGGATTTACAAGTACCATTGGCTGGATCAACAGTACTTCGATTCCCATTAATTTTGCTGAACTCGTACTGGTCAATATTAACAATTAAAATTCAATCAACGCATTTCAAATCAGTACTGCTAATCCAATCATTAATGCTGCGCTAATGTTTTTAGTACAAATCTTATCGCTTGTGGGCATCAGTTTTTCTGCAATTATAGTTGTGCTATATCGTAGAGAGAAGGGTTGGGTTAACCCAATGTTGAGTTTTTTGCCGGCAGCGAGCTTAATGGCAGTACTAACTATTTTCGATTCTGTAACTTATCAAAATCGTCTGCTAACTATTCCCCTCATCTGCTATTACTTGTACATAGGACATCTATTGAATCTTCCAAGTTTATCAATCTTTGTATTATGCTTCTTGATGTTACTAAATGATATAAAATTCATTGATTTACTCATCCAGACTGCTTTCCTATGCGTTCTCATCATCTATAATTCGAATGACATCAATACTAGCAAGATATACTGTTTAAGCTGTACTTTATTACTAATATTTAATAGTTTTTACCTAAGAGTCAGATGGGTTGATTTCATATCAATCCATTGCTATCTATTCGAAGCGATTCTAGTAATATTCGTGCCTATTTTAATGGAATTATAACGATTGGAAACCAGCAAAGCTAAGAATATAAAAGAAGTAAAAATTGGTGCAGTTGAGTTAGAATAAAGCTCACTACACATTCAGGAATGATTGTTGGTCCATTATAGCGAATATGATAATGAATAGATAATATCAGAAACAAATATCATTATTTTCATTTTTATTGCTGATTTAATGGTTTTTTTACGCTCTACTAATTTAATGGAATGTACTTATATTTATTATTATTCCCATAAACTAATATTTCAAAAAATATTGTATTTTATCGGAACAACAAAAATTTAAATTATGGATCGCCCTAAACTTGGAATCCACTTAACATCAAATTAAAATTATCTTTATAATGTTTCAAATAATGAGAAAAACAAAAAGACCCTCTCTCTCCAAAATTTCAGAGCAGAAAATGAGCGTGACTATGACTGACAAACTCGGAAAAAAGGAGGACAAACTTTGTAATGCATAATAAAAATAATTGTTCTCCAAACTGCCACCCATCCGCAAAAAATTAAGGAATATTTCCACTAAAATTTTAGAACCAGAACCTCGGAAATAAACTGAAACTACTCTAAGTTAATCGACTATGATGTTTCAAAGCATGTACGGGGGTCAAGATTGGCTGAAACCAAGCGATTATGTCAAAGAAATTGGGGAACTCAATCTTTTGGGGCAGCACAAAGTGGAGGAAGTTAAATCCTATAACATCAACTTGACTGATAAATTCTAAAAAAATATTTAAAAATACTCGCGGCTCAGAGAGGTGACTGAAAAATGGGTGCAAGTATTGAAAAAGGCCATGTCCTACCCAACGTCTAAAAAAGCGTCATCAGATGTAGGTCATTAATCATATAGAAATTAATTGAATAGATAAAGTTTTGGAAGATTCTTTCTCGTAAATTTGATGAACTCTAATATTAATTCAACGTAAAAAATAGTGAATACAGGACGAAAGAGCAACAACTCTCCTCAGCATAATGAAAAACGTCTTGAAGACTGAACCTATGTATCGAACGTTGCTTGAATAATTTATGTTCTTGAAAGAGGAAGTCATTCGGCTCACACCCTCCATCAAAGTAGTCCTCAACATATTTAGAAATTGCATTTACAACTTGAAGAGGTCGTTTCGGGATTTGTTATCAAACTGGAACAGTGTTCTGATATTTGCGAATCTATTAATCTGTTGAAGAAGATTTTAATTGGATTCGAGGCCATTGGAGAATAAAATAATTTATTAAAGAATAGATATTGCGTTATATATGAAAAGATAGATCAGTGCATGGCTCAAAAGTTGTTGGCCACTTCTATCTATCCTCGACAGTTGGCAAACATCTCTTCCATCAAGTAAAATTATCAAATCATTGATCAGGGCCTATCTTTTTACTCTCATTTCATAAATTCTCTTGAAACGAATCAATAAAATTAAAAACAATTGATATAGCATGCCTAGTTCACCCGTCAAGTCGTGGCCAATCTCCTTCAAGTATAAGATATAGGATATAGATATTGAGCTATTTTTAATATCTTTTTAACTCCCGAGAAGTCAACGAGTTTTCAAAACTGTTTTCTCATAAATTTGATTACAACATATATAATCAATAAAATAGTGATTCTTGGAACAAATACATGGTAGCAATTGTGTGAATTTAGTAATTGGTCAACAAGAGTATGGAACTTCATAATTTTGAACCTTGAAGCGATCAAGTCCAGACAATTCCCATATATTGTTTATAAGCAAATATTTTATTCGTTTTATATTAATAATCATTTTCTAAAACATAATAGGTTGATTCATCAGTCACACAATATTTTCCTCTAAAAACTACTCATAGCCAATGCCACTCCTTGAATTATGCTGAAGGGTTTTTGAATGTCTAAATTAAATGTATCTGGGCCTGCCTTTCCGAAAATTACAAAAGATTTGTCGTCACTTTCATTTTTATCAGTAATAACAAAATTTTTAATGCTTGATTTCAAGGCTCTTCCTTTAAAATTAAGTACGTAACTTTTGGCCCTTTCATTCCACTTGGCAGTTTTATTTACACATTTTTATATTTTTCCTTGCCACTTCTTCTCTTCATAACAATCCTAAAGATATTCAAAAGGAATAATTTCTTTTGGTAAATAAATCTCCATTTTACGTGGTCCTGCCATCCCCAAAAAATTGGTATCATAGTGAACAGTCATATAACTGTAATTTTCATTGCATTTCAGAAGAGTAAAACTACAATTTAGGAAAGTGGACTCCATTGAAGCGATTTTGATGTTAGTAAATTCTCCATTCTTGGTTTATTGCTTCAAGTAAAAGCAGTATTCCCACCTTCCTTATTTTCGAATGAGCAGAATATGTTTCATCGACTTTTCCAAGTATACATTATATTAAAGGATGCCGTCAATAGTCTTTTTGTCTCTCCTTATCAAGCATTGAATTGTCGATCCCTCGGCCAGTTATTAAAAGATACTTTGTTTACTGATGGTAATATCATTATTTGACGGCAGAACAGTAACTTTCTTTTATTTTTATTATTTGATTTGTGCTTTTTGCATTTGTTTTTTTTATTTAGGGATTTATTGTATTGTATTTTTTAAAGTTTATTATTTCTCTTATTCTTCTTAAAAACTCCATTTTTGCTGTTTTTTCTCTTTTAACTATATTTTTTAGAAGTTATTGGGAAACACTAGTTAATTAGTTGAATTCTAAATAATACTCACTAAATTATCCTCATTGTCACTGCTCCAATCAATCAAGTTTAATTTTTCAGTGCTTTAAAATAGGATATTTTGTTGAACTGTTGTTTTTTATTAAACAATTGGCAACTTCTTTTAATCTTCCTCTTCGACAATATCACTTACATCTTCTTCTTAAAAATTGATAATAAAATTAGCCTTTTTGGGAATATCACATTTCATTAAAGTTGGCGCAGGATTAGTCACTTCTTTCTCTGCAGCTTTAAACTTGCTTTTTACGAAAGAAATATTCTCCACCTTAATATTTTATTGCAGTTAATTACCTTCGGTCTTGATCATATATTTAGGATGCCGATTCTTCTTTCGTGCATTTCGAGTAATCTTCGCTTAGGTATTATCTATCGGTTGAAATGGAGTTTTATCCTAAGACTGAGTGGGAATATATTAATCGAAGGAATCTTAGTTTTGGAAGAGAAGGTTGGGAATAAATTTGTTAGAATTTTTGATATTCATTCTATTCTATTTCTATATTAATTATAAGAGTACTTTAGCTAAAAAAACATTATCTGAGCAGTCTTATTTTATCGGTAATTTGACTCAATGGCATTGATCTTATTAATTAAGATTATGATGCAGCGAAAACCCTCATAAATAGTTATGAAAAATAAATACTCATTAAAGATGAATCTTTGAATCAAGTCTATAAATAAATGATGTTGAATTCAGTTAAAAGTACATTGTCAAACGTCAAAAGATAGTTATTTAAAAACTATTTATGACCATAATGAATATATAATGTTTATTAAACCTCTTCAGTTTCCCTATTCTTTACAGTTCATTGATAATCTTTATTGCCATTTAAGCAAAACTTGCAAATGCAAACAGATTATTTTATCGTTGATATAATATTTTGATGTTATAAGCAAAGGCTATCATAAAGCCCTTAATGGGTTTAACGATAGCTGCTACCATGCTAATTATAGGAGCTATCATCACGATAGGTATTGGCGGATATATTGGAATTGGATCGTCTACTGCTTCAACTATTCTCTGCAACAGTTATCTTATACTTAAATACAATTTTTTCGCAAGCCAAATTTACCTAACTACCTTCATTACAGCAATCATAAGCGCGATATTATCACTGATGCAATGTGTCTTTACAATTTGTTTCTTTATAAGATGCCGATAAATAGAATCTAATAACTCTTCCTAGTCATTTAATCTCTCATCATTGCAAGTAAATAGGCATTACATCTTTTGCAGTCTGTCAATCCTAGGCCTGATAATCACAGCTGGATATTATGCTGGAATGTTCATTGAAAAGGGAATATGCTTGAATACATTTTATTTGAATATATTGGTTATTCTGATTCTAAGTTCTGCTGCAATGCTATTGCTGTTAATTTGCCTGATTATACTTATTCAATATGCAATTCGGAGGCCAATTCTCGAGGGAGAAAATACTGAAGGAGATAATAATAAGATGAACCCTCACTAACTGAAAGCTAGTTAAAAGAACAATGTATTTTAGATGTAAGGAGGTAGCGAAATGTACAAAACAGTCAAACGATAAAATCGTTAGAACTTTTCAAACAGCGATAAAAATTAGCCTCTTCTTTATTAGAATAGTCCTATCCCCATTCACCAATATAATAATGATATCACATTTAATAAAGCACTTAAGACCCAGCAAATGGGAGAATCTTTCGTTGAATCTAATCGTCATGAAGGGATCACTAGTTATAATAACAGAAATCGGCCCTTTTCGCCAGAGAGATTTCAAGCGCAGTACAAGAAATCAAAGCTGCATGAAATAATTGAAAAAAAGAAAAAGAAATTTAGATAGATAAATCCTTTTAAAAAATAGTTTGATCCAAATGATATAACGCACTAGGATGACGGCTTATTGAATGAAAAACCTAAGATAAATGGTATATAAAAATCAAATAAACAGTTGCTATAAGAATCCAAAAAGCCTCTCAGGAAAGCCCCACATATCTCCTCACTCTACGCTGCGATGGAAGAGTAAAAAAGGAAAGTTTAATATTAGCAGTTAGGGGACATATAAAGAAAGAATAAATTGAATAGAATCAAACAGTAAAAATAGCAACAGCTAGTGACTAACGATGACGAATAACCCAAGAAATCAGACTAAGTAAACTAAAATATAGCAAGCAACTTGAATATTAAAGAAAAAATGGAAAACAACTAAGAGGAACAGGTATTTTTCCACAAACCTAAGATAGATGGGGTGATAGACACATCTCGCAAGAAAAAACCACTCTTTGACGAAGAAGTAGAATAACCAAGTCCAATCCTATTCCTTTAAGACGAGAAGAATGACGAGGATGTAGTTGTGGTTATAAATAAGCTTCGGGAGAATAAGATATTGCGCAAATCATAAATGAATAAACCAATTGTCAAGCAAGCGCACCATCATATGTCCAACACAGTTAAGACCAAAACCAAGGAGCAACTGCAGTTATAGTTTCTGAAAAGAAAGTTCCAACAGCAATAAGATTAGCCAGAACCAGTTTCATAAATAATTGCGGAAGAGCAATAAGTGCTTGAAGAGGATGTTTAAGTAGTCGAAGATAATAATAAATGATATTTTTATTCAATTTATTTATTTATTTGCTTATTGATTGATTGATGGGGACAAGAGCCAGTAAATAGGAGGTTAAATCTCCTCATTTCTTCTTTGGAGAGGTTGGTAATCGCACTGAATTCAACAAAGAACTTGTTGTTGTTTATAAGAAAATGGTAAGGGAGGATGAGTTCGATGACTGGGAAAGACTACATGAACAGGCGGTTCGCATGAACAAAGATTCACTCTTGGTGGCTGAATCCTACGAAAAAGAGCGTATTAAAAAATATTTAGCCTGTTGTGAGTGTCCTGCAGACTTCGAGATGTCCGTAACCCAACCGTTATTTAGATCACGTACTAAAGGTTCGATAATCTTTATAAAGCAGAACTTGCCAAACGATAAACTCAAAAAAACTTTTATAAAGAAGCTGAACTCTTCTTAATTCTTTACGATTTGCTAGTTGGTGCGAAAGAGTTCCAAACACGTGGCATAAAGTTGGGAGATGTTCGTCCTTCACAGATGGTTATTACTAACTCTACAAAGCGAATTAAGATGATAAACACTGCGAGTTTTCCTTGGGAAATATGTTCAATTGATAAGATACTGGACAAATACGATAATAAAACAAAGTTCTATCTTTCTCCTGAGGAAATAGAATATATAAACACTCCAGTTCGCAATGTCAAACTTCCCAACCCCAAAACTGAAGCTTTCAGTCTCGGATTAACCATCTTATAAGCTGCTCTGCTTTAAAATTCGGAAGACCTTTATCTTGTCAACCCAAGGAAAATCGATTTGCAGGAGCTATATAGAAGATTGTCACGACTATCAACAAAATATCCTTTGCTAAAAGTATATCTTGATCTGCTACTAAAGGTGATTCCTTAGGACCGATATTCTAGTGGATAGCTTTGGGCTGTTTTAAAGACCTACTCCGAAAAAATAACTGATACTCAAAAATTTGCAAGAAACGAGTCCACATAAAACAGCAATTTACAAAATTTTAGAAGAGGCGGAAAGTGAAATTGATTTTTGTAAATCTCCTGAAAAACCATATCTTATTGATGAAATTATTATCAATACTAAATTATTTTGAAAATACTATCAGTTTGAAGAGTAGTATATGAATAGATAACGATATATATTATCCAAACCAACAAAGAATATCATTTTTTATTGACTTAGTTCAACTTCCCGAGAATTTATCTCACCGTTGAAACATTTTTTTTGAAGTTGGCAGACAGTCTTTCGAGGAGAACCTCATCTTCCTTTAATTAGGCGAGAAAATCAGAGTGAAATGAGATCGTGTTTTGGACTTTATTGGCCCAGTCTTACATTTAGATATACTTGCTGTTACTGCCGTGAATCTTATCAATGATAGCGGGTAGATTATTAGCACATTTAAGTCCGCTGAATTGAGTAAATAAATTTTAAATGTCTTCTTTACTACGATCTTCCTTTGACGAAGGCACACTGGGAGTAAGTTTCTTTTACCCCAAAAGTACTTAGAGTTGATGTTCCAATTTTGATATCTCAGGATAACTAAACCCTTAAAGCAGACTAATTCTCTTCTAAATGTCAGTCAGATCAATCTTCATTTTTAGCTGTACACTGCTTAGTTTTGTTTGTTCTTACTCCTTTACCTTTTACAGACTCAACTCTGTGAGGGGGACTAAAGCCTATTCCTTTAACACTTTTACTTCTCTTATCAACTTCACTATTTCCTCTTTATCTTCATCGGCCAGTTTTTCATTATTCAAAATATCCTATAATTCATGGAGGAGTTAATCAGGATCAGCACTATCGTATGATGGCTCGTGATGATAGAAGTAGTTCGATCTGGCTTATTTATATGAGGGAAGTTCGACATTAATATTTTCAGAAGCTATAGGGATGGATATTTGAGACTCCTCCTTTCTTGATGTTTTGCTGGTCGTAAAGGCATCCTCCGTAACTTCGATCTCATAGTATTCTCCTCTCTTGATAACTCGTTCCACTTGTTTCATATATATAAGTGTAAAAAATAAATATCAATTAAATATCAATTCACTTAAAATCTTCATTTTTTATGCTCAGGTACACTCTATGATCGGCAGGCTTTTTTCTTCTTTTTTATTGTATACATATGGTCTCTGAGTGAATCTTCCAATTAATTTTATCTTCTCTTGATATGTTCGTTCTCTAAGCTGATTTTTGCCTCCAACATTCGAATTATACTCATCTCCTATTACTTTTCTTTTATGCATTTTAATTCTATTTGCTCCAGTTTTCTATTTTCCCTATCAAAAAGACTGATTCGTTCATTTTGTGACCGAATCTTTTCCTTAGTCATTTTTTACATTTAAATTTCCTCTTCTTTGCATTTTTTACTCAGTTGGCTAACTCTTTATTTTTTGTTCATCAAAATAGTTGATAGTTGGCTCACCTTATCTTCCAACTTCCGTAATGTTTTAGCTAAAGATTTTTCCTCTCTTTCATAATTTTAAATATCCTATTCAGTAAAATAATCCTTATTCTTCAAATCCATATTCAATTGTTTCAAATTCCTAAACTAAAGTTTTTACCGTATCTATTTGTTTTATTTAAGCTTTGCTTCAATCAGTCTCCTCATTTGATGAGAAATTTGCAGCTTCTCAACTCCAATATGTTCAATTTTTGTATTATCATCCAACATTTTTAAGATGGCCCTTGCACCATTATCATCCAGTAAATTTTAGGATATATCAAGGACCTTTAATTTTTTGTTCTTTGCCACTCCCTCAAAAATCTTTATTAGGATCTTTTCATCTAGGCAACAAAATTTTATGCGAAATTCTTCAAGATTTTTATTGTGTGAAAAGCAATCTATAATTTTATTGAGGAGTTCAGTTTCACAATTAACACTATTTTAATTGGCATCGAATCTTTTAAGGTATTTATTGAGTTATAATCCCTCGAAGACAGACATAAAAGTTTTAATTTGGCAGTTGTTGAGAGAAATCCACTCAAGGGAAGAGTTAGTTGATAACTTTTAACCGATTTTGCCAAACCAATGATGGGAAAAATCATTGTTATCAAGGTGGAGGGTTATCAGCGATTTGCTCTCTTCGATTCTCTATAAAAAGTCATAGAGACATTCAGAATTCATATTGGTTTATCGCAAATCTAACTATTTTATTGTGGTTGCTCGTAGATTGGGAAGATTTTTATAAAACTCAGTTCCGAGTGGATTACACGAAATGTTCAAGTGAGTGAGACCAGATCTCAGCAAAGTATAAAAGCTTTCACTGAGTTTGACTCCACTGATGTAATTGCTTGATATAGATAAAGATTTAAGAGGTGTTATCTTCCTAGTTGCAACACCTTTACAGATAAACTAAAATCCTTATCTTTTGAGCTGCAAATTGTTCAGTTTCAGAGTTTAAATTGATTAATTATTGGTTGTAAAATCTTCCAAAATGCTTGTTTCCTCTCCAAATCTATTTAAAGCTTGAGATGTATTGTTGCTCAAATCAAGTTTAATGAGTTGCTTTCTTTCAGAAACTGTTTTTAATATATTTTGCATTTAATCTCCACTGAATCCGCTGTTGCACAGAGTCAGGCCTAAAAGTTTGGAATCTTATTCTAAGAGTTTCTTTATGGTTTAAACTTTATGCTCCTTTAAATACTAGCCAGGGTAACTTAAGTCCAGCTCTGAGATATGCCCCTCCCATGAAATAAACCATTTAAAGAAATATGATAAGGTCTTTGGTCCCATCGCCATTTGACTAATTGACAATATCTTGTTGTTTTTTATTCGAATGAATAAGCTTTTAATGAACACTTCATATCTCTGCTCACTGCATTTCGTTTAACTTTCCTAGCTTTTAATTTAAAACAATTTAATCAAAAAATTGGTTGGTACTCCCATTTGATTAAGTTATTGTTCGTAATTTTTTTACATAATTTTGAAACTCTTTGCTTTTGATTTTATCATATCGATATCGAAGTTATTGGATGGTTATAGTTTCGCCAATAGAGTCGAAGAAATCATTTTATTGTGCGATTGTTTGGAGAATATCATGGGCAGCCCTAACTTGGTTGTTAAGTGGTACTCCATATCGTTATTAGTGGTGTTAACACGAAAGGATTTAACTCTGAATTTACTCTCCGAAGCAGCTTTTTGAAGTTTTTAGAAGGATGTCGATATAGTCTTATGGTAAATAGGAGAGTTTTATATCATATTAGTTATATTAAAATTATTCTTAACATTCATCATAAAGCAATGATCCCGAGAAATAAATCTGTTTTCCAGAAAAGGACACAATATTAATATCAATGGATGGATAATAGTTTATAAACAATCAAGATAAAAGGTTTATTTATATTCCTAAACCAGTATAAATTTAGATCCCATGATCATAATTGATTACAGAATTATATCACTACCAATATTATAAAACCATTAAATAGATACACTTTTTTGATTAATCCCAATTATTTTTAGATAAATATTCCCAATCTGATTAACTTCAAATAATATTTAACATTT
>Ga0302268_1000502_pt1 | contig 24406 bp, 13 predicted proteins | sample III_Bog_E2_1_FD_194554 | JGI IMG/M metagenome (GOLD analysis project Ga0302268, IMG submission 194554) | Peat permafrost microbial communities from Stordalen Mire near Abisko, Sweden - III_Bog_E2_1 | ecosystem: Environmental > Terrestrial > Soil > Wetlands > Peat | place: Sweden: Abisko... | reverse complement strand
ATTTTTTGCCAATTTATATTGCTAAATTAAACTGAAAAAAATTATTAATAACAACATAAAAGCGAATATGTTTGGATCACAAATAGTGAGCTTTTTCAATTAATTTATAATGAGTTGATACTAAAACGATGATTTAAATAAAAAAACAACTTTAATTCTCTTCAAATTAATATCTTGATAATTTATTTGCTACTCCTTTTAAACATTAATATAATTTCCATGAAAAATTTTTCAACTTGAAAATCATAAAAATGTTTCCAGAAAAAGAATTAAATCATTCAAATCAATTCCTGTTCTAAAAACTAGTTTATGCTACTGTATCGAGAGATCCTCAACTTTCCTCGGATATGTATTAATCAATCTTTCCATGAAAATAAAAAATATGAAAATAAATCAATCCATTAGAATTGAAAAAATAGTCTGAAGCATAAAAAGCAGTCAGTTGAGTAGATGAAAAAATTGATTACAGACCTATAAAAGCAGTTTAAACTTAAGAAATAAGCTAAACACCATTGAGAAGGAACCCAAAAAGAATAAATATACAAAAAATGCGCCAAATACCTCAAAATATGACAGATTTAAAAGTGAAAAAGAATCCACATCTTTAAACAAAGACTAATGTAAAAACCAAATGATAACTAATCACCTCGATAAAATGAAACAAACTTTTATGAGGAATATGAAAATAGGAATGCAAACAATCAAAAAAGAAGTCATCAATTAGTAAACAGCGAGATGAATAATCCATCAAGGAAATAAAAATGATTTTTCTGATAATATCAATTATAACTGTTGGTGATCTTTATCTTTTCAAGGAAAGGATTATGAAAAGCAAATAAATTTGGTGATAAATATTACTTTAAGATAATTATAGATATTATTCATACTGCTAGTTATAAATTTAACCTATCTTTTATATCAATAATTTTATTAGATGAAACTTACTGCTGAATTTGGTCTCACTAAATCTTTCACAGGTAACTTATCGGTGACCTCCAGTCCATAGAAGCGTTCGATGATCACTCATCTCTAGTCTCTCCTCAAAGTATAAATCGACAAACGTGAATTAGCATAGAATCAATTACTGTAGTATCGTTAGCGGTGTTTACTCATTGAGCGTTAATTTAGACGAATACTCGATAAATGCGACAATAACCTGGCCAATCTTAACGGTCAAACTTATAGCCAGGAGATATGGCTAAAGTTTGTTGGATAAATTGAGAAATTTAATACAAACTCCGAGAAAATATTGGAGAAACGATGCAATGAAATTGCATGCATGATGGACCGCCGCATTCACTAGATCTTAGAGAAAACTGATCTATAAGTTCAAAAAAACAAGAAATTATCAGAAGAATAGTATAAATCAGTCAAAGTGTAAATAAAGGAGGCCCTCAACTTGGCTAAATAAATTTAGTTCTAGAATTAAGAGTTGAAAAGAGTCAATAAAGATCTTTTGTTTAAGTTAAACATTCTTCGAGAGGAAAGAAATTTGTTGATTGAGGAACTCAGTCAAAAGAAGATTTTAATTATCAAATTAGCAAAAGCATGCTCGGATATGAGTAGATAAAATTCATTGTCCTTGCCAATTACGAAGAAAATATCTCAGTTTGGTGTCAAAAAAAATATTATTACGGAGGATAATAACTCAATCACCAAGGAAACTTCTTTGCTCCCATCGAAGTTCATAGAGGAGTAATCAACGTATAGGACTATTGATAAAGCAGAAAATAAAGGGAGAGTCAATTCTGTAGCGAAGGGGAGGAAGGGAGACAGTTTAGTCCGTACCTAGTATCACATTAAGATTTGTTTAGATCGTTAAAGAAAAAAAAACTACGATCTGAAGACACTGGTTTGCAAATTGCAATTAAAATATAAATAACTGAATCAATTGCTGGATAGGAGTTCAAAATAGATAAAAGGATAGTATAAATCCGAATAGAATTACAAAAATATGTAAAAACTCATCTAAGTGATAAAACTAAAATTAATACCCTTCAGTAGTCAGGAACAGGCCGGCATTAGCGAAAGTGAACTGCAAAATCTAATATAACTTTGAATAATAAGATAGTAAGTTATGATTATATATTAAATTGTATTCAATGTATCTCGTGAAAAATTGTCAACGACAAAGATGTGAATTTCATATATTAAGAAAACTAGGGAAAGTCCATAAAAATTTAATTTAGAAATGTATTTTCAATATTAAAATCTATATCTATTCAATTATTGGTACTCACTATTCCATTTGATGAAAGAACTCAGCTTTAAGAGGAATATTTACTGTTGATACTGATCTAGATATCAAGGGAACATATGAAAATAAAGTTCATTCGAGGATTACAATGCCAAATATTTGTAAAAAGATAAGTCGATAAAATATAAATAAGTCTACAAAATTTAATAAGTCTAATCTTAAAATATATACGTTTTATCTTAAAATTATTACTTCAGCATGTACTAAAATATTTTGAGTTTGTTGATTCTTTTAACTCAAAAAATGCGTAAGAACTATGATAGTTTGTGACTTCGCTATATCCTTGCACAAAATATTGTTTTTTACAAGTTGTATTTTATGGACTGATATGAAATAATAAAAATATTTTACAAACTAAACTTGATAAATATTAATCGCTCTTTCAATATTAGTATCACATAATAATTTTATTAAAAGTATTAATTCAATCCAGCATGTAGAAAGACAAATAAGAACCTACTTGTACGTATATTTTAACACAGATGTATTGACAAATGATACAATTAAATGGAACGAAAGTGGTGGTGGTTTTTCTTTTCAATTTGATAATCTGGAAAATAAGCAGAAAGTAACTTTAGGTCAATATAAACCAGAATTGAAACATTTAGTTGTTTATCCTGGCCTGAATATCAAGGGCACTTGTGAGAATAAGAAATGTCAAGGATATCAGAAAGGTGTATGGGTTAAAAGGGGATATGGACAACTCAGTTTAGGTCAAATCAGAGCCAAAAATAAATGTCCTTGTTGTGAGTAGGCCATGACAGCAGCATCATTTAAAGGTTTGGGCTATAGATGTGCAAAAGTTGAATTCGATGGAGTTAAAGTTGTTGATGGCATAGATACGGATTTTAATTTTAAAGATGAAGAAAATTAGGGCAAATTTATAAGATTTAGTGGTGCTGACTAAAATATCGTTGAATGGGTCTATCTGAATATTAATATTCAGCCAAATTGAAGTGATCATTAAAAGATATATAAAAAAATTCATAATGTTGAAATATAGTTGATTAAAGTAACTTTATTTTTTTGAAAATTTTAAATGCTAAAGGCTCCCTTGAGGATTATCGATTATTATTTTAAATCGGTTTCTCTTTAAAATAATTTGGCGAAGACACTTATTTTCGGTTCTTTGCTCTATTATTTCGAGAATAAGTTTATTGTATTCTTTTTTATTCTGGACGATTGATGATTATTCTATTGTAGATGATACTAAATTTTCTTTTCTTTTGACAAAGACGGAAATGTGTTGGTTCTTATGGAAATGATTCCAAATATTTTCCAGATTAACTTATGAAATATTAATTACTCTTATCAATGTAATATACAATTAATCGTAATAATTGTACTTATTTTATAAAAAGTAGGAATTTAATCCAAGATGAACAACGATTAATAAGATCCTGAGTGTAAGTATATTCTAAGACAGATATATTGGCAAAGAGCAGTAAAGATGTATAGGCAAAGGGCAGTAAAAAAAGAATTAACTGGAACGAAAATGGTGGTTTCAATTTTGGTGATCTGTAATCTGAAACAAAAAAGAAAGTAACTTTAGGCAAATATGATCCCAAATTTTAATATTTGGTTGTTTATCCTGGCCTGAACATTAGGGGCACCTGTGAAAATCAATCATGCCTAGGATATCATAAGGGTGTATGGGTTAAAAAGGAATATGGACAGATGAGTTTGGGGCATATCAGAGCTAAGAATAACTGTCCTGCTTGTAAGGAACCCATGCAGTCAAGTTCATTTAAAACTTTGGGTTACAGATGTGCAAAAGTTGAATTCGAGGGAGTTAAAATTGTGAATGGAATAGATGTGGATTTCAATTTTAAGGATGAATAAAATTAGGGAAAATTCATAAAATTCGAACCTGCTGAATAAAACATCGTTGTATGGACCTATCTTGCCATTACCGTAATGAAAAATTGAAGTGTTAAAATTAAGACCAATATTATCTTTAAATAATCTTCTATCCATAACTATTATTATTTGTTATTTACGATCTTTATTAATATCATAATCATCAATATGCTTTTCACAGATTTAATCATAGAATCAATCAGCAGCCTTTTTGTCCTGCTATTTGCGTTTTTACTTTTTGTCAGCTTTAGATTTTTGCTCAATTTTTAACAAACCAGCACCAGCTAGCTTCACATTACCCAGCAGAGCATTAATGACTTATTGTTCTGGCAGTGCTCGGACAAAAGCTTTTTCTCCCTATTATAGATCATTAGTAGCAAAATAGCCGAGGATGGTCCTTGCTGCCTTACCTTTTTTGAGCCCACCAGGAACCAACTTAACCTTAAAGCGATTATCCTTAATGGTCGGATAGGGAGCACACATCGGAACAAGAGCATCCCATTTATCTGTGCCTTGAATTCTACCAGCTAATCTTGGCAACTAACTTAACTCTGAGTCAATTATCTTTTCGTCTACTTCTTCCTCTTCGACCTTTTCCTCTGGCTTTTAAACTTCTGCCTAGCCATCCTCCTAAGAATCAGCTTCTTCTTCTTTTTCTCCTTGAGCTTTCTCTTTCTCTTCTCTTGCTTCTCTTGCTTCTTTTGCTTCTGTTGCTTCTGTTGCTTCTGTTCCTTCTGTCGGTTCTAATGTTTGAGATTCTGTGTGAAGTTCCTCTTGTGGTTATTTTAACTTTTCTTCAATTTGATTTTAAAGTACAGGTTATTCTTTAATCTCAATTTAATTTTCATCTGAGCTGGACGACCCTTCCACCTTTCCCTCTTCCTTTTATTTTTATTTTCCCTTTAAAAACAGCACCTTATCAGTATCAATCACACTTTCTTCTTGATTCAGATTGAGATACTTTTCAATTCCTTTTTTCTTTTGCTGCTTTTTGCCTTTGGGCTATTTTCTTTCAGGTTGCTGCTCTTCCTCTTCTTTTAGATGTTTCATTTATTTAGCCTATATAAATACATTTTTACTCCCAGCATTTTCATTATCAGTTGTCTCTCGTCTTCATCCTGCTCATCAAGATATTTTTCAAGTTTCTTGAGTTTTTTTTTATTACGGTTCTTATGCTTTTGCTGGACTTATTCTTCCACTACTTTCTTCTTTGCATTTTTTGAATCTTATTTTTTCGATTATTTTTTATAATCCCGTTTTGATTCTGCCTCCTTCTCACCATCATCGCTGTTTTCTTCATCCTATTCAGATTACTAAGGCTTTTACTGGACTGATGATTGCTTCTTTAAGGGTTCAGGAGGTAACAGATTCTTTGCTTTGTTAGCTTTGTTTTGAGCTATTTTCTATTGTTTCTGAATTAATAATAAATTACCTTTTATTTTGCTTGTCTCGCCTAAGCTTAAAGATCAATAATTGCATATTCTTCATTTTATTGCTTTTCTGAAGGCACTCTTCCAATATGTTGAATTTGATTTTACCCATCTTCCTCCTTTTATTCTTTTTTTAATGATTTTCGATGTTAAACCCTTCGCAGCATTGATTAATTGTCCAAACGATAAAGCAATGTAAGACCCATCTACATACGATTTGGATGAATAAAGTTACGCTTACCTCGAATCATAAAAGATCCTGTTGGCAAAAACTCTCCTGTTGGAGCTGATTTCGATACTTGATCGTGGTATACCCACCAAGATGAAGAGATTATCTTTGTATCCCATGCCTTTGATCGACATACAGTGAAAATGGCAGCCTCTTCAAGAGTAAGAGGAGGGGCAAATCCTTACTTTGGCTGTCCCTTAATAATGGTCGAGGCAGCACCTCCATAATCTGAGTGCATGTATAAATCTCCAGGTTTCATGTACCTCTTTACCAGTAATTAGTTTTGATGTGAATCTCTACCTGAAATGACCAGCCATCCATCTGAGCTGATAAACCAATAGAATTTCTAAAACCACAACTGTTTCCTTGTGGGTACTGCCTTCAAAAGCAGTTAGTTTTTCTTTTTTTCAATCTTTTTAACTGCATCCTTTTCAGCAAGTTTTAAAACCTGATCACTTGCTTATCGAGTACGTTGTTCTTTTTGTTGTTGTTTCTTTCTCCCCTCATAATAAATAGTTGCGTTGGTATAGGCATTGTAATCAACTATTAATTCAACAGGAGTAAGAGCACACAGTACAGCCTAACCATTTGTTGTATCACTCAGCAAAACAGTGATGACTCGCTTTTGAGCATTAAAATTATGAATCATGTTTGCCAGAGGATCACCAGTTTTTCTACTCTCTGACACCATCCTTTCCATGGCCTACCAAGAGTAGCCGTTGGATTCCATCGTAGCGATAATTTTGAGCACAGCCTAAACTTATTCAATATTCTTTTCTATCAGTTCTGCTTTACCTCCGTATGTTTCTTGTTCTTCCACCAATTTGCGTACTCGTTCCTCTTGGTCCTTGCGAATTTGTTCGTACTTTCTCCAAGCTAACTCTTAAAAGGCTTCTTCTTCCTCATGCGCGCTTTTCTTGTATTTACTAAAATATTCAGTTACTGCGATACCAAACGTTTATTTTTTTAATAAACTTAATTTTTATAGTTTACAGTTATTAAAGGGAGAAAATTCAAAATACTAATTGCCCTTTGAATAGAGATACCCACCCTGAATCTTGCCGATAAAGTTTTTTAAAAAATCGAAGCAGACAGAAGCACCCTTGAGAGCTGTAGCCTTACCTTATTAACCCTAGATTTTTCCTTCAGGATCAAAGCCTTTTGTGAGGAGAATATGCTCAATTACGAGTGGATAGAGACAAGGAATTAACTTGAATATAACATCTTTGTTTTTAGGTGCTCCTTTAATTTGTTATTTTCCCTTCTTTTTAGGGGCTGGCTGCGTTGTTGCTTGCTCAGGTTGAGTGGGTGGAGCTAAATATTTTTATAAAGCTTCTCTTGAAATATCAATATTTTCGATATAAATATTTGCTGCATGCTCAAAAGGATAAACTTCTCCTATTGCAGTCTTAACCTTATCATTGAACTCATGAGAGCGCATACATTGTAAGATGCGGTATTTATCATCTGTGAGTATAATATTACCTTGAGAATAAAGTTAAAGAATGAGATGATTAGAAAAAGCCTAAGACCCAAAGGAAATGACAACCACTCTTTCTACTCCGACCTGTCGAATGCTTTATATACGTTTTGATCTTAAAAAGCGTCTAAACTTCATGGTAAAACCCGAAGGTAAGTTTTTTTTATCAGGTTTTTCTTAAGTGAGATGAAAGCGCACACCATTCTCGATAAGCAAATGATATTTTTACTATGAGCGGCTCATTTTGAAGATATAGGTAGTAGGATTGATATCATATATGTTGGAGACTCTAAGCCCAATTAGCATTTGCAGTTCTGCTACCATAGCTGCGACATCCAGTGATGTAAACCGCACCTTTGTCTTTACTTTTTCTGCCCCCTTATCCGGTTTTGTCGTCTATTATTTCAACTCCATATAAAAGATTATTACATCAACTACTTCTTTTATAATTGTATGAATTATTGATTGATTATTTAGATACAATCTAATATAGCAAATCAAATTAATTTAGAAGAAAGGTATAATATTAATATACCATTAATAAAAAATGAATAAAGTCTGGGTAACTAAACGTGGAGTGCAGTTTTTCAATGACGAAAAAGATGAAGCTTAAAGGACATAAAAAGGAAGATCAATCAGAACTGTAGAAAATGAAAAGCATGCGAGTAGTCTGCCGCATTTAATTTCAACAGCTCCTATGACAAAAAGGAAATAAATATCAGAGAGATTATCGCATTTAACTTTAAAACTCACAAATCTCAAAAGCAAGGGGCTGAAAAAAATATTATTAGACGTATAAGATGAAACTTTAACCAGGATTATGTAAAAACAATTTTAAGATCGAAAGACCTATCTTCGTACAATTGTTCCAACTCTGGTCAAGAAAACTCGAGACGCTACTCATTTTGGCAATATTCGTGGCAGACTGGAGCGTAGTCGCGCCTACATCGATCGATTATAGCAAAAGTTCCATAAATCATTGAAGTTTCACCCTAAGATGATTGATAGTAAAATAGATGAGAGATGATGTTATATTTTACCTACCAAATATAAATAAGATAAGATAAAATAGGAAATAACGTTATAATATTTCTAAATTACTGAACCCAATCTAAACAAATCATTGGCCGAATTTTAGTTTTTGTCTAAAGTGTTTATTTAGAAAATTTCGCCTTATAAAATTAATAATAAGTGTTTCGAATATGCAATACCAAGGCTTACGTTGCTCTTTCTCTTACCAGACTCTCCCTAGTTTCCAACTTTCAACACTAAATACAACAGGCTGTCAAAATGTTAATTTCTCAAGTTCACAGATGAACCCTCACAAAGACTAAGCAATCTATTATATCGATCATTAGCCACCTTCTCGATCTACATAACACGCCTTAACTCAAAAAGTGTTGTATACTAACAATAACTATCCTCCGTTTGTATTTAGCCCTAATTCACCAAATATTATGAAACTCAAAAAAGGAAATCGACAAATGTCAAAAACCGCTACCAAACTAATGAATAACAGTTTAGATATTTATACTGACGGTATAATCAATAATAATAAAAATAGTAATCTTTAAAGTAAAGTCCAGAGGTAAAATTTCTATATCACTGCCCCTGAAACGATTGCTAATCTCTCACATACTTCTAATTTCTAAGGAAATAACTTAAAGGCAAAGTAATTGTCGGATTATATGTGTGCTTCAAGTAAATCATGTAGTAGAGAAAATACAAATTTTGGTCGTAGTAGTAGTTGCTGCAAATAGAGCCTCAATTCCACCAAAATTAACAATCCTTTGCAACTGTTTTCCAAAAATAAATTTGCCAAAGAAAACGAAGTTAATTATTGTCTCAAAGAAAGTTCAGTTTATAGAGATAATCATTATCTTTTAGAATAAATGAAACTGCAAAAATAGACTATATAAAGTTTTCAAAATGAAATCATGAGACTTAATAAAGAAATCAGAGTTATAAAAAACAAAGAACAGCACTAAAAAAAAGAATTTGAAGGGATCCAAATTGACCTTTCGAAGAGCAAATATGAAAGATAATTATAAAAGGATCATCAGGATTAAAAGAAAATATTATTAGATAAAATTTAAGAATTAGAAGAAAGTTCATAGAACACGATCAAAGAGTTTACTTAATTCAAAGAATAAGCCATGAAATAATACTCAAAGCAAAATTAAACTATCTCCATTCTTAATAATTAGATATCGTAATTATAGAAAATCATTAAAAAATCAAAAATCCAGGAGAGTAAGGATCAATAAATTATTGAACAATATTCAAACTCTAATAGTAGCATGAACCGACTCATCGAAGGCCAGTCCAAAAAATTAGAGGACCAAGAAGTATCTGCTAAGGCAGATAGGGAGGAAATAAATGTGCTACTTATGAAATTATAAGCATATCAAAACAAATACTAACAACAAATTCAAATCTATGCGTAATTGTAGAAGATAAAAACAAGTGAGATCGAGCAGAGAGAAATGATTATCCTGAATTGGAAACAATAGCAAAGTCAATTTGTATAAGAAAGATTGAAATGGCAATAGAAATAACACATGTTGCTGTCATAAAATAATCAAATTGTTCATCTTAGCTAGCAGTTAAAAATTGAAGTGACTAAGTTAAACTAATAAAAAGGTAATATGGAGTTACTGTTTTCATAGGAAAGGATAAAGAAAGAAACTTAAAATAAAGCCTTTACCACCATTTTAAGAAAAAAAGATGAACTATGTATCAAACTTTCCGATCAATTCGAAGAGAAAAGAAAATAATTGTAGAATTTAAGAGTTTTTACAGAACAAAACAAACAAGAAAAGGAAGAAATTGTTCAGTAACTTTTTAAAAGATAGCAATAACTTAAATATAAACAATAATAAATAAATTTAATCTTGAAAAATTTAAATTAAAAAGATATGAGGCTCTTAGCCTTTTAAAAGTAAATATAAAATTTAAGAGTTTATGCATATCAAACTGAAGAAAAATATTCCACATTATCGAATAATTATTAGTCTATTTGCCAATACAACAATAGGGATAATGGTCGTCTAAAATAGTTGGAAGCTGTACTTTGCAATTAAAGACAGTAACATGACAATCTGTTAAAAATATGTTAAGCTCTTAAAATCGACAATAACAATTTGCAAATTCATCAAAATTAAATATATGATCAACAAAAAAGATAAAAACTGGTTTCCTTATAAATGGAAAATAAACTGAAGGCGCTAACGGTTTAATATTTTTCGTTAAAGAAAAAAAGCAACGAGTCAACAGCAAAAATATAGGTCATGTGCTAGGATGTTCAAACAAAATGCAATCTATAAAAATAGCTGATAAATGAGAAACAAATTAACATGTAAAAAGAATAAAGAATATGGGTATTATAAAACAACTACAACACTTATAAAACAAAAACTGAATAAACAATCAATTAACTCAACAACAAAATTTAAGCATTGATGATTGATTTAAATAATAATAGTAGGAAATATGAGTAATAGATACGATAAAGATAAAAATAAAATAAAATAATTAATTAACTTAGGCAAAATCATGAAAAAGAAATGACCAACATCCACCATAAATATAGTTAGTAGCATTAGGGAATTATTACTCGTTACACAGAGGAAATTCACTCATTGATGTAAATAATCAACAATAATTAAAACAAATATAAATTGGAAATAGCAACTTTTATCAGCCAATTATAAATTGTATAAAAGTAAAAGGAATTCCTTCATGCTAAAATCACCTAAATTTAACAAAACAAACAATTGGAATTGCCAATAGAAAAATAGAGAAAAATATAAAGGTAACCATCTAATCATTTAAAAGTGCAAACTGAAAGACAATAAAAAAGTAATTATTTTTCTGATGGTCCATCTTCAAATCGACTTCGCAACAATACTGATTCGAATCGACAGAAAAACGATTCTTTAGGATAAGATTATGTTGAAGTGGATCGTTAAGGTTTAATTTATATGGGAGTACTACTTGGAATATAAATTAAAGATGGTAGTATCTTGAATACTTTAATATCAGCTTTATAAAACTTTGTGTAAGAAAATAGGAAACACAAAACACTGTCATCTTACTATTTATAATTACTAGAATTGTTTGGAATTGATGAAGGGACAAATCATCATTAATTAATTATGACCTAAATTTCGAATTTTAGAGAAAATATTCAATTCTTAATTGAAAAACTCAAGGAATAAGAACAAAAAAATTAAAAACTATTTGAGGAAAACAGTAAATTTTAAAATCAATTGCAACTTCGATAAATTAAAGAAATTAAACTCGCTCAAGAATTATAAAGTCACAATGAACTTATCATTTAACTCACTGAAACAATAATAAGGCAAAATATTCGGATAAGTAATAGTCGACAACAAGTACAGTAAGTGATGCTTCTGACAAAACAGCCCTTTTAAAAAAGTTAACACTTTTTAACTGTCAATAGCTTCGGAAGTATAGATGAAGAATAAAAAAAATCCCCTCGTTCATGATTATTAAAACTGCAGTATTTCCATGATTAAGTTTATTTTTATTCATTGAATTGATAAGATTAATTGATAATCATCATAGAAAAGGATCTTTCATTCACTTATTGAAAGGGAAATCATATCCAATAAGATTTACTTTTCCATCCTTAAATGTTTTCAGAATCATATCAGTGTTTTCATATTCAAGAGAACAATAATTTGATCGAATATAAATAACCTCTTTAATGCGACCCTGTATAATTAGTTTAGCACACCAAAGGCAAGGAATTTTGGAAGAGTAAAGAGTGCCGCCTGGAGTAATTGTGATTCCAGCCAACAAAATGCAATTATACTCGGCATGAATGCAACGGCAGCTCAGCACCTCTGTTCCTATTTTTTAACTATTATTGCAAACAGCACAACCACCGTTATAGCAGTTTATTGTTCCTCGAGGAGTTCCGTTATATCCGGTACTGATTATTCTACTATTCTTAACAATGATTGATCCCACTGATTATTTTAAGCAGGCTGCGCGTGATTTTAATACCAAGCAAATGCCCAAGAAATATTAATGGAAGGAAGGTCTAAATTATCGAATTATATCCTTATGATACTCTAAGTTATAAAGATGATACTTTTAACAATTTGGGAGTATGGTTCTCTCTCCGATACTCTATTAATGTATTTTTTGACTTTACTGAGGCAACTAAAAAGGTACTGACTGTAAATCTATGTTATACTTTTATTACAAACTCATCAAGAAGGATAAAATTTTCAAAATTTAGAGCGGATTTCATGCGTGGGTAGTGTCTTGCTGTCCGATTTTTAAAATGTTTAAATCTGTTTGTCAAGGAAGCTTCAATAAAAATAAGGTTAAAAAATCCTCTGGACGCAAGTAAATTAATGTAAGAATAATTGGCTATGTCCTTGATGATGATTCTCACATTAAACAATGTTCGTACTAATTCCTCTGCATTATAATTATACATTAATTATTGAGTCAGTAGTTATTATTTGCATTTACTGAATGTTTAAATGGAAAATGCCTAATTTGTAGATAGTTTCTCCTCGAGCTTCTAATAAAAATGGCGAAATGAAAAAATTTAACCAGATTGAAAAGACTCACTTTAGATCAGATAGTCTTAAAAGTCCTAAACGTCAGTACCAATTCGAGAAAGAAACCCGACCCATACTGAGTCAAGCTTTAATAGTCGCACAGATTGGGCGACAACTTCATCAATTTTTATGTCTTTGTCGATAAAAATCTCATTTCGATTGGTGTCTGCATGGTCACTATAGATAATTGTCTTGCTTCCATTTGGGGGAGCTTCAGGATTATCAGGAGTTAATACAGCGAAGATCATTACCCCTTTGGTAAGTTTAATTTAGTGATAGTGCCTATTGATTTCTTTACTGAGATCATCACTGAACTGTAACGACTTGAATGTTGCATAAACTTTTGCTATACTGTCTACTACTTACATAAGTTGGGTATGATACTTGGATTGATATAGCAGATAATAAGTCTCATAATGCTGTTGAGTTTTAGAAGGTTACCGATTATGACTGTCAATCTACATTGCGACTTAAATATATTATTGTTCAATCAAATTTTTATTTACAGGAAAGACAGTAAATAAGTTATGGGAATAGCTAAATGGATATTAAGATTTATCTATCAACAGATATGGAAAGCAAAGAATAATTTTTAATTTAATTGGACAATCGTTCGCAATTCATCCTATTAATCATTTATTAAAAATTTATGAAATGTTATCGAGTAAAATCATTTTTTATTTATCTTCAGATGGTAATAAAAATATCATACCATCATGAGGACATTTGCATCAATCATTATTGAGATTAATAATTATTTAAGAAGATGTCCTAAATTGAAAAAGTGGCATAATCTAAGAAGCTCTTCCGCTATGCAATTGATCAGCACATCAAACTTGATCAACTCTAAAAGATGAGTTTTTATCGCCTGAACCGATGGCGCTATAATACATTCAACAGAAGGAATCGTATTCTATCTTTTACTTAGTCTTCAAATTCTTAAAACTGAAGTGGATTATTCCATTTGCCTTGACTTTGGGCGTCGCTCGTGACTGGACTTTTGGCTTTTTTGACAACCCACCAGAGCATCACTGATTCAATATCAATCGAAATTATCACATATTATTAACATGATTGACTTACACAATCCTCATTTAAAGATTGTCTTTTCCTTTTCAAAGATTAATTAATTGTTGGTTTGTCAAGTTGTTTCCCCTTTATCGTCCTGATTGCATTATATATGAAATGTATATTGTTCACTTTTTGATATTGATAGGTACCTTTCATTGGTTGGCAATTACTTTTACACCATAAATCATAACCATCGAACATCAAATAGCACAGGTAGAAATCAAAAGTCATTTACTTGCCCAAACAAGAAGAGAGAAACTAGAAATAAAAAGAGATCGATCTTCGGATAGTTTGGAAAAATATACAAATAAGCAAATTATCTTCACTCAAAAATGCCATTTTTAGGGAAGCAAGTTGTAAGCATATCTCTTCCAAACAACGGCTAATATTTATATAGCAATCAATCGGCCAGATAGAAATGATGTTTAATTGTATAACACAAAATGTGAGACAGTAGCCGTCATTTCCAATCTTCAAATCTTTCAAATACTTTGTGATCGAGGAATTTGTCAATCGGGGCTAGTTTATTTTATTAGCAAAGATGAACATTTATATTCAATTTAGGAAGCCAACTCCTTTCAAAAACCCCAGATGTTATCATCACTATTTTCTGATAGCAGAATTGTGGGAGGAGTACTGCGAAATCGAGGAAAGGACAAGATATAGATTTATATAAGTTAGGAAAAAGGTACCATTAAGTAATTTCCTCTTTATAAAGGATATTTGATGAGGAAGGAAACAATAAGCTAAGGCTTGAACTATAAGGGTTTAATAATAATCTCATGCTTATGGCAGATCACCACCCGTTTCCTCTCCTATCCACCTATTCTAATTGGATCTCCATGCTGGACACGACCAAATATACAGAGATAGCTCAGAATTGTCCTCATATCCCTAATATACTAAAACTTCTCTCTTAAAACTTTTATGGATAAACTATATACGCAATTACAAACAACAAAATATATGTCATTGATTTTGAGGTAAGTAAAAGGATATGCAACATTAAGCGGCAATATGATTTAGGTACAAATCTCAAATCAGTTGATCGGGCATCATATTTTAGTAATGCGCTGTATATTGATGAAAAGATATACAATTTAACTGAAGGAAAACTTTACAAATTTTAAGGGTGCTAATCCAAAATGAGCCATGATTTTATTTATAAAAAGAGTCAACCAGATTAGATATACTCATTAAGAGATTGTTGTAACGATGACAAATGCGAAGTTTTCCTCTACTAACTGCGAAAGATCAACTAGGATAGAAGCATTCTCTTTTGGATCACTATTACATTTATAGTGATACTTTTCACTTCACTCACGTATGTATGGATTAAGTCAGGTGCATGAAAAAATCAACATCAACTAATTTATAAATGGATGAGCCTGCAATGATAAGATAAAGATAAATCCAAAATCAAATAAATGAGTTGACAAAAATATCTGAGAAAGGAAAGAGCAAAAAGAAATGAAATCCTTGTAACTAATGTAAATGATATATAAACAAGTATAATGAAGCAATTTACTTTAATTTAAAAATATAGTTTGTCATGTAGAACAGTCTTATTCAGCGATAACTTCTTTGATTTACTTTACATAGAAAGTTAACATTTTTTAAATTCCGCCTTTGAGAGTCGCTGAAGATGATGGACAGCCAGCACAGGCTCCCACCATTTTGATCCTAAGTACTCCAGAAGGTTAATCAAAGGAAACAAAGTTAACATCTCCTCCATCTTCTTGAACGTTTGGCCTTAGCCGACTATTAATGATTTCTTTGATAAATTGCACAACTTCTGAATCATTAGGGTCGATATCATCGGATTCTACATCTTTATATAAATTACATAAGGAAGCGTTATTAGCTAGTAAAGGCAAATTATTATCGTAGTGATTACTAACAATGCGGAAGATTTACGGCTTTAGCTAATCCCAATCAACTTCTTATTTTTTTGCTATTGATAGATAATCAGAGCCATAGAAGATACGAGTGATTCCTGCTAATTTAAAGAGCTCCTGAGCAAGAGGAGAAATTTCAGAATATTATCGAGATGATATGTCAAGAGTCCCTTGACTACCAAGTACTTCATGGCTGATGGGGATAAATTTGAGAAAATTAGGGTTAGGAGTTTTCATTGTTTAGATACTGATAGGACTTCTGATGAGAGATAACAAGGATGTGATTTGTTTGAATTGATTTACGAACATTCACTAATAATTATGGATAATAATACGTAGTTATAGTTTTAAAATATTTTAAGATACAATGTAAAAGGTTATAAAGGCAGTACATTATCAAAATTTCTTAAAAGGAGAGATGAAATTAGGCTTATTGCTGATTTGAAGAGGTGTACTCTATAATCTTTCAATATAATTGTTTTTAAAATTTGCTAAAAAACTTGACTTTTTGTTCCTAGAATGATTATCTTTGCCCTCTTATTGTTGATATACATTCTTTCTGATCGCTTCACCTCTTTTGTCCTCAGGCAAATACTTAACATAAATATTTTATCTGTTTAATAAATCAGATTTACAGTTGTCTGTCATTTTAGCCGTTTTATTAAGCTCAATCGACTATTAGAGGGAATAAGAATAAATGTTTTTTAGCTTTTAATACTTAATTTGTTTGGATTGGAGAAGATATTAATATTCTTTACATTTTTCAATGTATTCTTGAATTTATAATTATCTATCTGAAAGGGAACGGAGTAGTAAGTTCCTTTAATCGATTACCTATTTTTGTAACTCTGAAATTCGAATAATTTAAGGTTAGAGCTTTTAAAATCGGCTTTTATATTTTAATTGTCGATTCCAGAGCACATAGGCTTTCCATTTATAAAATATCTTTAGGAGAGTTTTCTATTCTTTATTTTTTGATTATCTTTTAATCTTATTGCTATTGACAGATAGTTGATTATAAAAATGTTTAATTTTCGTTAAGACAGAAGGAGTTTTTCCTAATCTATTGATCTTGAGTGATATTTTAAGTGCTTAAATATATTGATTTCTCAGATTAGAATAAACGATTTTTACTGAAAGATTTTTCTTTTATTGATAAAGCTTAATTGACTTCTCTTGTCTAATTAGAATTTTATTGATGATTTTCTTTGCTGTAATCTTCAATAAGATTTTAAATTTTATCATTTTTCTTTTTAGTTACATTTATTTTTATTCTCTATTGGTTTATTTCACTTTTTTTAATTACTATAATCTTTCCATTTCTTGTTGGACATAAATTTTACGTTTTTGCATAAAATCCCTCATACTTGATATAAAATAATTGAGATATGCTTGCTGCTTAGTTTTTATTATTTTGAAAAGTCTTATTCTACGACCAAAGAGAGTTGAACTTAGAGTTTTGACAAATTTTTGGTAGTTATTTGTCTTTCTAAAATTTGCTATAAATTATTGAAGGGTAGCATAACTGGTCTAATATTGTATCTACTTTCTTTATTTTAATATAAATAAAGACAAGTATTGTTTTTTTACCATTCTTTATCGATTGATTGAAAGATCGATTGTTTGCTGCATAAATTACTTGATATATCTTTTCCAAATATTTAGATATTTTTTATACATCAATCTTTTTCTGTTTTAGATCAGGATTTAATTTTAATTTTATTAATTTGCCTCCAATAATCTTTGCTTGAGAAGTACAAATATTTTTAGTTGTATATTTTTGTTGATTTTGCTTTGGCAGCATTGTATTTTATTTTAGTTTTAGTAATCTTTCCTTAAATATTTGCTGATTTTGCTAAAACACTTTCTTTTTCTTTTTATCATTAATTATCTTATCAAATAGGATTGTAATTTATGAATTTAATATTTTTCAAGCAAAAATTGATTAAATTATTTGAACTTTCCTTGCATCAATATTTTCTTGAAACATTTGAGTTTCAAATTGACTTCCCTGTTAATTTTAAACTCTTAAAAAACACATTTTTTTAACATTTTGTTGCAATGTGCAGTATTGATGATATTCAATTGCTTTAAATTAGTAATATGATGACTTTTATGCTTGATTAATTTGAGGTATTTTAATTTTAATAATTATCCATGTCGATTAACCAGTATTTATATATTTTTATTATCAACATTCTATTTCAATTAAGACTATTTTTGAAAAGACACTACTCTATGATTTACTTCACTCAGTTTTTGTATTTATTTTTTATATTTAGCGATTTACAAGCAAAGCTGCTAAACTTTCTCAGCTTATTTCTGATGCATATTTTACATTTTTTACAATTTTCTCTTAAATTTTTATTTCTCTTCCTTGAACTAACTACTGATATTTGTCAGATGCTGCTCTAAATAATTAAACTAAATCTTTATTCTTTGATTTTACTATTGAATTCTTTAATATTTATAGATGTCTTTTAATTTCTATTTTAATAAGGTGGTTAAATTTTGAATTAACAACTATTTTTAGTGAGATTTTAAGGATTGAAGAGGGGAATGCAGCAGATGATATAAATTATTTATTTTACAGAGAGTTGGAATAAATATCTTCTAGAATTACTCGCTAGTATTTATCTATTTGAATTAAAATATTATTTTTGGAGCAGAAACTGTTAAACTTTTGCTCTTTTTTATTGATGATTCAGAATATGAATTTTTAGATGCCTATAATTTAATTATGCTATTAAGACTGTTACTCTGCTCCCTTATTTCGATAATGTGAGATTCACAGGGAGAATCCTCGTTCAAATTGATCTCTTCTTTTAAAATCCTTTTCTTTAAATTTACAGTAAAACTACAATTATTTCGTAAATTTCTTAATAACTATTATCGGTCGTATATCTTTTTAATAATTTTATTTTTCTTCAAATTACTTTCGTCCAATTCTTTTATACAGAAATTCATTAATTTTACTTTGTCAAGCAATAAGTTAGCCTATATTTTTTTGCACCATTCTTTTTTTGAAGGCATATTTTAATGAATAATTAGCGATAAATATTTTTTAATTTTTGGAAACATTGAAGTTTATGTGTTAGCAAATGTTTCTTCCAAGTAAAAGCTATTAGCAAACTGAATGTGAAGATCAATTTTCTTTAGATAATGCAGAAAGAATTCAACTTGCATCTTTACGAACGTTATTTCTTCAATTTTATATTGAATATCTTCATCTACTAGATCAATGTCAGTTTCAATTGAAAGCAAAAACGATAAGACACATGAAGGTATATTTTTATTGAGAAAAGGATTCCCTTTAATTAAAAGTGAATGCAATTTGGGTAATGAGTGTAATTTAAAGATTTCTTCTGCCTCTTCTATTCGATTATGTGAAAGATTGATTAGCTACACATTTTTAAATTGCTCTGCATTGGTTATAGTAGAAATGACATTATGAGAAAGATCAATTTATCGGATATTTTCCATTGTTGCCTATTTACTGATCACTTTATCGATTATGTCTATTCCTTTGCCGAAGAGATTGAGTTTATTGCTATTATTATTTTTTCTAATGGAGAAGAAGGAATCAGAAAGTATCTGTTATTCGCTCGTATTTTTTAACATTTAAATTATAAACGAAAATATGTTTATATAATGAAATCAAAAGAATAAATGATATAATCAAAGAATATTACCTATGACCTCACTGATTTAAAAAGACAAGTCCACCAATAGCATAAATATAAGGAACTTGTCTCACTTCTTAATTAACAAATATCCTGCCTAAGGGACACTATTACTCATCTCCAACAAGGTATAATTCTCTATCATTAAAATGCAGTAAAAGTTGCTAAAACTCTTAATATTTAGTGCTAAACTCGTCAAAGTCAATAAATGACCACTATACAATTGAAATAATGGCTTGATTTAATTTCTTAAAGTGTCATCAACATAATATAAAATCCCGTAATCATCACAAAAGAAATTTAAGTGCCTGTTTTCGTAAAACAAGAGGTGATTGTTGAAAAAATTGTTGAAAAACCAATATAAGTTGTTGTAGAGGTGGAAAGGCCTATTTTTGTTGAAAAAATAATTGAAGTTGACAGACCGATATACATTGAGAGAGAAATATAATGCCCCATTTATATTTAAAAACTTGTGGAAGTGGAAATAGACAAACCCATTTTTATTGAGAGAATTGTTGAAATTGACAGACCTGTCTTTGTCGAGAAAATTATTGAGGTTGCTTGTTCAAAGTGTCATAGCAAATGAATCTCTATCAAAATGATGTTTATGAATGATGTTGTTTAATATTTTAAGTTTGTAAATATGGAATATTTTTAATTTGATATTTCTTCCTTGTTTGATTATGTGAGTAGTATAATCAAAGAATACTATATTTACTAGTAATGCGTGAAATATGCATTTAAATACCGGCAGATCAATATATTTTAAGTTTTATGCGAATATAAACTATATTTACTTATTCTTTTATATTGCTCTTAATATAAATAAAAATTGATTATCACTATCATCTAAAAGTGAAGGTTTTCAGTGAAAAATTGGACTTTATATCAGAAGCCTATCTATCGACTTATTTATCATACATTCTTTTGCTTTCATTGTCAATTGATTAGATCTTTATCTTTTTCTAAAGGCAATCGATTGTTTATTGATATCGGCTCTCTTCATCTTATAAATTTCTTAGTCTTGTCTCATATATCTCTAACTTTTCTGAAAGCTCAACAACAGTTTTCTCCTTTTCGTTCAACTCAATTTCGATATGATTGACTTCTTTTTCTCTCATCTGATTTACTTAGTGATTTTGCTTTTGAATGGATTTATAATCTTAAATTTATTTATGAACAACTAGCAGTTTACCTTGGTATTGGTTTTATAACGATTTTATCTTTAACTACCACTCTGATTGCAATATTTTGTTGTTTACTTACTCTCTATCATTGGCTGAAGTTAATTGAATTTTAGCTTGCTTTAAATTTTATTCAAGTAGCTTAACTTTCTTGTGTAAAAGGCGATATTTTTCTTCGGCCTAGTTTAATTTTTGCTATACATTCTTTTGCTCTTTTAACTTTGTCTCTATCTCTTCCAAATGATCTTCTTTTATCTTTCTCATCTTTAAATTAAATAATTATTTTGCTTGCTCAGCTTTTTCCTTCTATTCCTCCAACTATTTTTTTAAGTAAGCTATGGAAATATCCTTTTCTTTCAATTTTGATTAGATCATTTTTAATTGCTTACTATGATTACTCTACATTTTTTTGTCTTCCTTTTCCTTTTTCAATTTTTAGAGCTATTACTGACTCAGCTTGTATTTCTTTTCAAGTTACAGCACTCGATATAAAGACTATTCAGGATGATCATTATTTTTGGAGAAGTTGGATGATCGGTTAAAGGATGTTGCTTTTTTTATTCCTTGATATTTTTACATCTTTATTATTCTATTTAATTGTTCGAGTTCATTTTTTAATTCAGATATTTGATCACTTAGTTCTTTATTTTCCTCTTTACAGATTTATAGTTGTTTTTATTTAACTCTAATCTTCTCTCTCTCCTCGATGGTTTCATCATTTTTCTACTATAGATCCTCATTTAATTGATTTAATTATACCGTATGTCTGACAATTAAGGTAGTTAATCGTTAGATTTATAATTAAAGCTCTTTTCCTCTGCTAATTTATTTTTTATTTTTAACTTGGAGTTATTCAATTTATTTTTTTAAGATGAACTTTGCATCATTGCTTTCGTTTGATTGCATTTGATGAATATATTTATTATTATTTTGAGCGGTCATTTTATATTTGGCTGTTGAAACAGATTAATAATTACTGTCCTCCGAATGCATTGACTGACGTGAACTACTGAAAGATGACTTGTTGTCATTTTTAAAAGATGTATTCTTTCTTTATCTTGTTTTCAAGTTATCTTAAATATTCTATTTAAATTCTTAGAGTTCCTGGAGCTTTAATTTGTTCTTGTTGTGTTTTTCACAAAATAATTTGATAGATGAGTTCAACATCAGCATGCATTAAGCATTAACTTGCTAGAATTGGATCTATTCAAAGAAAATCTTATGTTTTTATGATTTATTGAGATAACTACTAATAATATTGATTAATTATTTTATTTATCCGCACATCTTTTGTTTCATTTTTGTTTATCTATCCAATTCACTTCTTATAGTAGTCAATTCATTAATCTTTAAACTTAATTGTTTTTCAGTTTAATTTATTTTATGTTCTAGTTAATCACAAAGCTATGATTTAACTTGCAAAGTATTTATATTTAAGTTTTTACGGTCTAACTCTACATTTAACTCTTGAATCGATTTTTAAAGAAGACTTAATTTGCTGGTATTTAATTTGATAGTTTTTTTAAGTTGCTGCTCGTTTGTTTCCGCTGTTTTCAATTTTATCTGTGTTTTTATAAGTTATTAATTGCTGTTTTGAATCTCAACATTTAGTTGTTCTAACTTCAACTGATAATTATCTTTTTATCTCTTGCTTTTTTAAATAAAACATTTTGTATCTTTTTATAGCTTGTCAATCTCTTCTTTCCAGTATAAATCTCTTTCCTCATAACTAATAGCGATCAGTTAATTTCTTTATTCTTCATTAAAAAATGATAATTCTGTTTCTGCTTCCTTGTATTGAGAGCAAGGCAGCTCTTCTTGTATCCTTCTCAATTATTTCTAAAGTTAGTTTGATTTAGTTAATATTTATGTGTTTTTACTCTTTGCCAATGTCAGTTATCTTGAAATGTCTTATTTCTAATGAGTTAGGTTAGCAATATTGAACTATAAATCCTTAATTTTATCATCATAATTGCTAATAATCCTTTTTAATTTGGCTATTTCTTTTTTAAGCTGATAAATTTAGTTATTTTTGGAGTGTTAATTGATGGTTTTAATTTATAACTATTCCATATAAACTTCAATATTTTAGTGTTCTTTCTCAGTCAAAAACTATATCTCCTGCATCTTCTGAGTATAAGAAGTTCTCTCATTTCTGATAGTTTCATTGGAAAGGTGTATTTATTCCTCATATTGATCAATCAATTTCCCTTTTTGTTCATTTATCTTTTTTAATTCACAGATCTCAATTTATAGTTATCTTAATGAAAATTTGCTCATTTCTAACTCATTATGCAACTCTTCTTTTGCACCCAGTATTTTCCTTTTTTATTCTTCAACAATTTGTTTTTATTGACTATTTTTTTAATGGTTTTTTATTAGTTATTGTGATAACCTTTCATTTTACTTTTTCTCAGTGCTCAATGCCCTATCATAAGCAATAGTTTGAGAATTCAGTTCTTAAACTTTTTTCTTTAACTTCAATTAATTGTTTTATAAATATTTAACCTTAATCTTGTCTTAGTGTATCTTTTTTTCATATTCTTTCAATTTATTCTTTTCAGAGCTGAATGATTGACTAATTTAACTATACATTTTGTTCTTTTCAGCTTAGCTTTCTTGAAATAATTTTAAATATTTAATCGTATTTTGATTAAGTTTTTCCTTCTGATTTTCTTTGCTTTTCTCCAAAGTGGTAAGCTAATTTTTAAGTTCATCACATAGGTTTGCCATTTCCTCAATTTGACTTTGTGCTTCTATCAATTATTCCTTTAAACCTTAGTTTTATGCTTAAAGCTAACAAACTTTTTTCTCTAATGTAATGATATTATGCTCACTAGTAGCCCATTAAGTTTTATACCGACCAATTTATTCTTGCAAACTTTGCATTTCCCTAAAATGATGATTATTAATCATTAAATCGGCCTTTCCCACTGTCATTTTATCTTATTTGTTTACTTGACAATCGCTCAATTTTTACAGTTCATTGTCAATTAAATTTTAATAATCAGTCACATTGCCTCTGTTTTTATTTGTATCAAAAGTAGATCGATTTCGCATTTTATAATTGGGCAGTTAGCAATGACTGTAATGATGGACTTCGCTATTCTCTCGTTAAAAGTCCTATTGATCTTAGATATTTGCTTACATTTCTTCTAAAGTAATTGATACTGTGATTTTTGCATTACGGTCATAGCATTTTTCGATTTTATACGTCATTAATTGCCTGCTGCGATGGAGATTCAAAATATCTGCCAAATTGATCAGCGCCTCTCCCAATTTAATAAACCTCCCTTCTGCTTCAAACTCTAACAAAATAGAAACCTTGCACTCTTGGTAAGATTGTTTATTTTAATCGTAGTGTAAGATTTTGTGTCTTTATTCAATATTGGAATTAAAGTGCATGACGTTATTTTTGAAGTCTACTCCTTACTTTATAAGTGTTTTAGCACCATTAGACAGCAAAGAAGCACGCACTTTGTTAAACAAAGGGTTAGTTCTAGTCTCTAGAGATTAAAGCCAGTAATTAACTCGAAAGTGCTTAGACATCTAATTATTATTAATAATTTGCATTTGATCCTAACGAATTTTTAGAGGTAATATACCCTATTTGAAAAGAGCTTAAAATGAATTTATAATTTTTGGAGATGGATATACTTCATAATTTGAAGATATCGTTAGAATTGTAATGAAGGGATATAAATCAAATAA